>Ga0099364_10001848_pt1 | contig 34246 bp, 24 predicted proteins | sample TergutTh196P3_FD_73070 | JGI IMG/M metagenome (GOLD analysis project Ga0099364, IMG submission 73070) | Microcerotermes parvus P3 segment gut microbial communities from Pointe-Noire, Republic of the Congo - Th196 P3 | ecosystem: Host-associated > Arthropoda: Insects > Digestive system > Gut ... | reverse complement strand
TGGTATTTTTCCTGGGAGGACAGTATTATATACGAAAGAGTTGATCTTGAAGGTGAGTTTAAGACCTATGGTGATGTGTTTAAAAACATTGACAGTATAAACCGTTATTTACGGTCTGTTGAGATAAATGGAAATCCATTGCTTGGAGATATTTCCTTTCACTCCAGCGTATATATTAAAGGCGATTTTGTCGCTTCACATCAGGCAGCCTACGACCTTGAAAAAGGAAAACCGCGAAAAAATTCTTGGTATGACAGACCAGGAAATTGGATTAATGATCAACTTGGAATGTCGAACACAGATTATCGCTTCCTTACCAACAACTGTTCACAAGTCGCCATGCGGCTATTATATATGGGAACGTTGCCTAGCGGAATGAATGTTGGGCTTTATGCTTTAAGAAACCTTCGCTTTAACTCCCCTCTCCCAAATGTAAATATGCTTTACATGCAACAGATATTTTACAACAGTTCAACAAACATTGAAGGATTTGAAGCAGGCGTGCATGCGCAGCGCAGTAAATATGAAGGCAAAAGCTTGTTTGCACACTGGTGGTATACTGAAATAAAGAGGAATATAAAATCAATAAGCTGATTCCGGACGGTGACTGGGGGAGCGTTCTACTCCCCCAGAAGTTCCATTTGACTTTAGGAGTGTTTGTTGTGAGCAATGGCATGAAATTATTAATTTGGTCTGTTGTGGTAATGACCGTTGCAGCAGTTGCAGGGGCGGTTTTGTTAGGGTTTCATATAAGCGCAAAACTTAACGCAAAAAAGATGCAAGCCGTCCAGATAGCGAAGGATTACTTATCGCGGCAGTACGAACAAGAAATGCAGTACATGAGCGTAAGGTACTCCTCCGGATTAGTTGGCCCTGAGCTTTACCGTGTCTATTTTTCGCCTATTAACAATCCTGATTTGGTTGTCGAAGTAAGAGTTTTTGCAGACCTAAGTATAACAGAGCCAAGGAGCTATAGACATCAAGAACATGACAGCGGTAATTATATTACGAGAGATAGTAGACAAGACAATTACTATATAGTTCTTTTTCAATGGTTGGCAGCAGAATATTATTCTAATGATGTAAAAAACATATGGGGGGATAACACAATTATTGACACATCTACTAATAATCTACATGGAGGCGGCAGCTTCAATATGCCACATGGACTTAACGATAATATGTCATTTAGTGAAATGGTGGAATTAGGCGCAACCTTTTTGCTTAAGATTAACATCGACCTGATGTTGGACGACAAGCAGAAAGAATCTGAAAGGATGCTTGAATTTATCAAGATAGTGCAAGATAGTGGATACAAACCTTCAAGTATATTCTTTAACTATAGAAAGCCTAAAACAATGAACGATATCAGCGGAATTTTGAGCGTTATTTTTTTAGACTGGGAAGAAATTACAACCGTTGAACAGGTTTTGGCAGTTATCTAAGCAATTCAGTCAACGCTGGGCTGAATACGGAAAAGAGGTAGATTAGCGGTTCCGGGGTTTGCTGATGGTTGCGGTCGTGATTTCACGAGTACACGGACTTCGAGAGCGGGTATGTTTATCTACGGTTTTACGAAAAACATAACCCCCTCTTTTTTTATATGCATCTGCTAAATTGGGTCAAGCCATTGCTATGCTATAATTTCTAATTATTTAATTCTTATCTTAGTGTTAAATACCCGGTGATGGAAGTAACACTGAACCATGACACCGCAAAATTGTAACAAACAGTTCTTGAAAAGGGTTTGGATTCATGGTACACTACGGATTGTGTTAAAACTAGTAAGAAAGAAGGAGCGAAAAAATGAAAGAGTATTTGGAAATTATTGACGTGACCGCGCGGGAGATTCTTGATTCCAGGGGGAACCCTACTGTTGAAGCCGAGGTATGGCTTGATGACGGGACTGTCGGCAGGGCTGCTGTACCGTCGGGGGCATCGACGGGGATGTTTGAAGCATGTGAGCTGCGCGACGGTGACAAGGAACGCTATCTTGGCAAAGGCGTGCTCAATGCAGTCGCTAACATCAACGGGACTATTGCCGATGTGCTCGCGGGTGAAAACGCCATGGATCAGACAGCGATCGACAAGCTGCTCATAGAGGCCGACGGCACGCCGAATAAGTCAAAACTAGGCGCAAACGCTATTCTCGGCGCTTCGCTTGCAGTCGCAAAAGCAGCGGCGCAGTCGCTGAAACTGCCGCTGTACCGCTATATCGGAGGCACTTCGGCCTATACGCTGCCTGTGCCGATGATGAATCTGCTCAATGGCGGGGCCCATGCGGACAACAGCGTGGATATTCAGGAGTTCATGGTAATGCCTGTTTCCGCCTGCTGTTTCAAAGAAGGCCTGCGCATGTGCGCGGAAGTGTTCCACGCATTGAAAAAAGTCGTCAGCTCAGCGGGTGTCGGCGACGAAGGCGGCTATGCGCCCGACCTCGCAGCCGACGAGGATGCGCTTATCGCACTGATGAAAGCGATTGAAAAAGCCGGATACAAACCGGGCGACGATTTCATGATAGCGATGGACCCGGCTGTTACCGATTGGTTTGAGGAGGATGGGCTCTACCATCTGCCAAAACGCAAGACGGTTATGACCTCGCAGGAGATGGTCGATATGTGGGTTGGGTTTGTCAATAAATACCCGATTATCTCCATCGAGGACGGCATGGCCGAGGAAGACTGGGATGGCTGGAAGCTTATGACGGATGCATTGGGCGACAAGATTCAAATCGTCGGAGATGATTTGTTTGTGACGAACACAGAAAGACTGCAAAAGGGCATTGACCTTGGTGTTGCGAACTCGATTCTGATTAAAGTCAACCAGATCGGTACGCTGTCCGAGACTCTTGATGCTATTAAAATGGCGAACCGCGCTAAGTACACTGCCGTTGTTTCGCACCGCTCAGGCGAGACGGAGGATACGACGATTGCGGATATAGCGGTTGCCGTCAATGCCGGTCAGATTAAAACAGGCGCGCCGTCGAGAAGCGACAGAGTAGCTAAGTACAACCAGCTGCTCAGGATCGAGGAAGACCTCGATGCTGCGGCGTACTACCCGGGGATGAAGACATTTTTCAGCATCAATAAGTAATTTCGCCGAGTAACTAAATCAATAGACTGTATTGCTCCGAACCATAAGGTTATTCGGGAGCAGCGGTAAACGAAAGGCAAGGTGTAAATAAATATGAAAAGAATTATCACCATTGAGACACGCGACCTAGCCAAAAGCGCTCAGGACGGCGGCTGCGGCAAATGCCAGACCTCATGCCAGTCGGCGTGCAAAACATCCTGCGGCGTAGCGAATCAGAAGTGCGAGAGCAAAGAGGAGCGCTAGGGAGTTGAGAGAGGAGAGTTGAGAGAGGAGAGTTATATTGTCGGGGACGGGTGTATGACTGTGTTGCTTGTTCCGGAGTTCTTCTCTCCGCTTTCTAAATAACAATGATCTATCAGTATAAGTTGGCCGGCTTCAATATTGTACTGGATGTCGCCAGCGGCTCCATACATAGCGTAGACGATGCGGCATATGACGCTATTGCTATGTATGGGCGCGCCGGCAAAGATGAGATTTCAGATTGCATAACCGGCAGGTATCCTGATATAACGCGCGATGAAGCTTTGGAATTGATGTGCGATATTGAGGAGCTTGTAAAACAAGGTAGATTGTTTTCGGCGGATAATTACGCAGGGATACCGGATACCCTGCGTAGTTTGCCGCTCAAAGCGTTATGTCTTAATGTGTCTCATATGTGCAACATGTCCTGCTTGTATTGCTTCGCTTCACGCGGCGAATACGGCGGGAGCGGGGAACTCATGCCGGCTGAGGTCGGGATGAGAGCTGTTGATCTATTAATAGCGAACTCCGGTGGGCGGGAGCAGCTTGATATCGACTTTTTCGGCGGGGAGCCGTTGCTAAACTGGGAAGCAGTAAAGGAAATCGTCGCCTATGCGCGTGCCCGGGAGCAAGAGTACGGCAAGAAATTCCGTTTCACACTTACAACAAACGGGCTGCTTATAGACGACGATGTGATTGATTTTACCTGCAGGGAAATGCACAATGTTGTCCTCAGCCTCGACGGGCGGCCGCATGTAAACGATGCAGCGCGAAAGCTCCGCGACGGCAGCGGGAGCTACAGCGCGGTCGTGGATAAGCATAGGAGAATCGTTGATGCGCGGGGCGGCAAGGGATATTATATAAGAGGCACATACACGCGTGAGAATCTTGATTTCGTCAATGACATCCTGTATATGGCAGACCTCGGATTTACAGAACTCTCGATGGAACCTGTGGTTGCGAAGCCGGGGACTTCATATGGGCTAAGGCATGAGGATCTGCCGGAGCTGTTAGGGCAGTATGAACTGCTGGCAGCGGAAATGCTCGAGAGGAAGGAGCAGGGGAGAGGGTTCACATTCTACCATTATATGATAGATCTGACGAGGGGACCGTGCGTTTATAAGCGTATAGCCGGCTGCGGCGTAGGGACGGAGTATCTGGCTGTGACCCCCGGCGGCAAGCTGTACCCATGCCATCAGTTTGTAGGTGATGATAATTTCCTGATGGGCGATGTATGGGAAGGTGTGACAAATAAAGACAAGCGTGAGCAGTTTGCCGGATGCGGCATCTACTCACGCCGGGAATGCAGGGCTTGCTGGGCGCGTTTTTACTGCAGCGGGGGCTGCGCGGCAAATGCATATAACGCAACCGGCTCGATAAACGGCGTGTCGCCGCTTGACTGCGAGCTGTTCAAAAAACGCATGGAATGTGCGATAATCCTTAGGGTGGCGGAAGAAACGGAATCACGATTGCGTTAAGGCGGCAGAGGAAACGGGTTAGGCAAATCGGCTGGATTGTCCGGGTCAAATGGGTCTAACGGGTCGAATGGATCGAATGGGTCATAAGGATCATACGGGTCGAATGGGTCATATGGGTCGTATGGGTCGTATGGGTAATATGGGTCATACGGATCCGGGTCATCGGGTATTTCGGCCTCGTAGATGAAAACCACTATGTTGTTAAGCCACTCGGGGGATATGACTATAGTTCGTTCACTTTCGCTTATAAGCAAGAAACCTTCGATATCAGGCGCGGTGATGACAATTTCCCTGCCGATAACAATGGGTACAATTGTTTCATGTATTAAGTCCCCGTTTGCATCAACGCATCGCATTACATAATCCGTCAGCTCAACCCCGATAACAGGAGGCAGGGAACCTTCGTCCGGGATATTGAACGACCTTGTATCAAGACCCTCGTGAATCGGCTCCATCACCATCTTCCATATCTGAGCAGCCGGATTTGTGTTTCCGTTGGTGCGCATGGTGGCGGGTGTGTCAAACCCGGTCCATACCGCAGCTATGTAATATGGCGTGTAGCCCACGAACCAGCGGTCCCTGTTGTCTGTGGATGTGCCTGTCTTACCGGCAGTCGGCATACTGCGGCCGAGGTTAGCGGCGCTGCCGGTGCCTGAGACGACGGCATCATAGAGCATGCTGGTCATCCAGTCGGCGGTAACCTGATTTATCGCCCTTACATGGCCGGGGGTGTTGTTGATCAGAATACTGCCGTCTTGATTATAGACTCTGGAGTAGGTGCGAAGCGTAGTGCGGATGCCGGAATTCGGAAAGATCGTGAAGCCGGATGCCATCTCGCGGACAGTCGCGCCATGCGTGAGCTGACCGGCTGCGAGCGGCGCGTAGTCTTCGTCCGCCGGATGGAGCGCGAATCCCAGCGAATCCCTTAAAAACCGGTATGAACGCGCAGGGGTGAGCTGATCGACCACAACTGCCGCTATAGTGTTTGTCGAGCGGACAAGGGCTGTGCGGACGGTGATGATACCGCTCCAGTCGCGGTTTGCGTTTCGGGGCATCCATGTGGTACCCTCCAGCGTGACGTATTCGCTGTCATCATATAATGTGTCGGGTGTGAGCAGACCTGCTTCCATCGCCGGAGCATAGGCGGATAATGGTTTAAGGGACGAGCCGGGAGGTCTGCGCGTGCTTGTTGCGCGGTTGAGCAGCAGGTTTCTTGTTTTTATGCCGGTTCCGCCCGAAAGCGCGAGTATCTCGCCTGTGTATGGGTCGGCTAAGACAATGCCGGACTGCAATGGCTGCGCTGATCCTGTGACATTAGGCAGCAAATCCCGGTTTTCGTAAATATTGTCGACTATTTCCTGCATTTCCAGATCGATGGTTGCGATTATGCGCAGACCTCCTGTATACACTAGCCTTCTTGCCCATTGCTCGCTGTAGCCGTATTCATCTACCATATCGGTTATTACGTCTCTGATGACAGCTTCTTCAAACCATGTGTATATAATCTGCTCAAACGCGTCGTCTACTCCCCGCTGGAAATTAAGCGGCGCATTCAATGCCCTCTCCAAAGCAGGCGCACTGGTAATATAGCCCAGGGCGTACATCCTCTTTAGGATGATTTCCTGACGGTCTTTATTTGCCTCCCTGTCAGCGTATGGGCTGTATTTCGAGGGATTGTTTGTAATGCCGACGATTGAGGCGCTCTCGGCAAGCGTCAGGTTTACGACTTCCTTGCCGAAATAATGATGCGCGGCTGCCCCGATGCCATAGCATCCATGCCCGAAATAGACGAGATTCAGGTAAAGCTCAAGTATCTCTTCTTTCGCGAACATTCTCTCGTATTCTATCGCCCTGAAAATTTCCTGCAGCTTCCTTTGGACGGTCACGTCATCTTCATGGGTAAGGTTTTTTATTAATTGCTGTGTTATTGTGGAGCCTCCGAATGTGTCGCGCATACCCAGAAACATATTTGAAAAAGCGCCTGCTGTCCTATACCAGTCAACACCGTTATGCTGGAAAAACCTATGGTCTTCTATTGATATCAATGCGTTGATCAGATGTTGCGGTATCTCATCATAGTTGACCCATCTGCGGTATTCCGTGCTTTGCAAAGTGACGAGTTCTATCTCTTCGCCGGTTTCGCGGTCAACATAATAAATCGCGCTGGATAGGGTCATATCGAAATCCTGCGGGTTTACGTCGAGGCCGCTGGTAAGGTTATCGTTAAGGTAAAATAAAAACACGCATAGGAACATAGCAGCGGTAGTCGCAGCTATGAGTATGACTGTAAGCATGGCTTTGAGCCCGAGGAATATAATGTCCCCGATTGCCCAAGCGCCGTTTTTAGCAATGTTTTTTGCAATTCTTCTGGCTTTAGCGGACATAAAACGGCCATTCCTTTCGGTTACCAATGCTCCTAGTATTCCATTATACCATATCTTGTCAAGTTTCTTGGTTGTTATTAAAAGTTACTGCTCATGCGGTTATTGTAGTCTATACCGTGCCTTGCGCTCGGACGGCTATTTCTGTGCCCCTTGTCGCTCAGTGAAACGTCCTGTTTTAATTCGCGAACGCTCCACCGTCCATGGTTGCGCTCTGCGGGGCACATAAATAGCCGTCCTCACCGGCATTGATGATTTTCCTATCTCGTGATTAGCAATTTTATTAAAAATTCATAATAATATTTCTTTTTTCCGGTATTGCTTTTTTTTTCTGTTTGCGTTATTATTACGGAGGGTGAGATTATGAGTGAAGATTATGGCAGCGACTTTATCACTATAACCGATGAAGACGGTAATGAGTTCGAGCTTGAACACTTGGACACGCTTGAGACCAATGGGGAGATTTACATGGCGTTTCTCCCGGCGGATTTAGATGAGGAAGACGAGGACTACGGAATCGTTATTCTGAAAGTCATTGAAGAGGGCGAAGAGGACATCCTTGCGAGCATCAACGATGAAGACGAACTCAACGCCGTCCACGAACTCTTTGTGCAGCGGCATCTAAGCGATAACGAGGAGTAGCTCCTAATGCATATCCGGTGTAACCGGATGCAGATAACAGCACATAGACCGATTGACCGCACTTTCCTTTATTAATTTAATTATCCCTGCTTTGTTCGTGATAGGCCTTTTTAAACCCACATTTATAATAAGGGATGCCGGACTCTTGCTGTGAATTGCAGGCCTCCCGGGCTGCGTTTAACACGGTTTGGATGTTGGAAGCAGCGAAGCAGCAAGGAGGCGACCCACCTGCCTATATGTGCAGGTTATAAATGGGTCTACACGGCACGGCGGGGTTAATTTTTTCTTGCAATGATTATATCTATAGGGTATAATACCTTGATTTACTAAAACATCAAAAGGACTGACAGAATTATGAGTGATTTATTTGCAAAAAAACCAAGCGGCAAACCGGACAAAAAAGCCGACAAAACCGCCAGACGCCAAGCCAGGTCAAAGGAACAGCAGAAGACACAGAGAAAAACGAAAATCATCGCAATTGCGGTAACATCGGTTTTCTTACTGCTCTTCATAGGCTCATTTGTCTTAAACTCCGGCATTTTCGCCCGGAGCGTATCCGTTATGAACATCGGAGGCGTGGGTTTTTCGGCTGCTGAGTTCGACTACTACTACAACGTAACCGTAGCCAGCTATGCGCAGATGGTCGAGGAGCAGATGGGTGAATACGCCTCTATGATGCTGCCCACGCGCGATTTGCCGTTCTCGGAGCAAGTCTATGATCCGGAAACCGGTCAGTCATGGGCGGACTTCTTCATGGACAGCACATTATCGCATCTATCGGAGGTGGTGCAGATATTCAATGCCGGTAAAGCGAATGGTTTTGTGCTGCCTTCCGATGACATTGAGAGCATAAGCTCTGATATCGACCTCATGTCCATGCAGGTGCAGATGTGGGGTTATGCTTCGCTTGACCAGTATTTAAGGCACAGCTACGGCCCCAACATGAATAAAGCCGCGTGGCGTGATATACTTGAGTTTACAGCATATGTACAGTCATATGAAGCCAGCGTTGCTCCTGAGTTCGATTTCACCCAGGCAGAGCTTACGGCGTTTTATGATGAGAACAGAGATACGCTGGATGTTTTTAACTTCCTGGTGTTCACCGTGTATCCGGACGAGGTGCTCGATTGGGAGTATGAGACGGACGAGGAGTATGAAGCGGCAAGGGAAGCGGCATTTGAGGTTTCGCGCGTTATTGCAAGGGAAATAGCTGAAGGGATCATCACAGAAGAAGACTTTGCAGCCGCAGCCCTTGACTACGATCCGCTTACATATGACGATCCGGATAGCATGATTGCCAACCTATTCGGCGAGTGGATGACGGGTCCCATGCTTGACTGGCTTTTAGAAGAACCGCGGGTTTACGGTGATGTAGGTGTAGTAGACAGCGAGCCGGATTTAACATACATCGTATTTTTCCAATCCCGCGACGATAACGACTATCAGATAGCCGGTATGCGGCAGCTGCTTATCATGCGTGATGAGCTTTTCCCGGAGGACTTTGATGACGAAGCAATGTACGCTATGGCATTCGCAAGCGCAGACTCAGTAGCAAGGGAGCGCGCAGAGGAGCTATTGCAGATATTTAACAACAGCGGTGCCAACGAGGATGCGATGGCCGCGATAGTAGAAGACAACCCTCTGGAGAGTCTTGACGGAAGCCTGTACGAGTTCATATCTAAAGCCAGCTACCAGTCGGCGTTTCAGGAAGATGTAATGGCTATGAAAGTCGTGCCGGAAATTGAAGAATGGCTTTTTGACCCCGATAGGCGTGTGGGCGACTCAGAGCTTATATATACACAGGCCTACGGTTACCACTTGGTTTATTTCACCGGTTTAGGCGAGCATTTTAACAATTTCATCGCCAAAGATCGTTTGCTAATGACAAAAATGGATGAGGCATACGGAGCGTGGAAAGAGTCATTAGAGCCTGTTAGCGCAAAAAAAGGTTTCTTCTTCTCCTTCTTTACAAATACCGGTTAAGTAATAATGAGGTTTAACTGATGAAGTTAGGCGACATAAAACGCGGCACAAAGATGACGATGTTTCGGGAAGTTGACCAGCGCGCTGCAGGAGATGCGTATGAGGCCTTGTTTCGCTATGAGGAAAGCGAGTTTTACTTCGTTGCGCAGAGCGCCGACCTTTTTAACGCATTTCAGGAGTTGGGCCGCTACACCCCGCTGATAATCGCTTTTGAATCCGGGCAGTATATCTACACATTCACCGGCCGCTTGAAAGAGAAGATGCGCGGCAAGGACATCGTCATGCTGGAGCAGATGGACAAGATAAAGTCGTTTAACCGGCGGAAATGCGAAAGGGATGAACTGCGGTTCAACGTCAAGATTTACTCATTACCGGAGCAAAGGCTGGCTTCGAAACGCTATGAGGTGCCCCTGGAAGAGCCGGCTATGTCAGATACAACCTTTGATATAAGCTCAGGCGGGATGTGCGTTATTACGAATGCCGTTATTGAACCGGAGCACAAACCTTATTTTCTTGTGGCATTTTCATTGCCGTCCAAAGACTCGTTTCTGCTTCCGGCGAAGCTGGTCCGGGACTCTGCTTATCATCGCACATATATCGGGAAGTTTGATTATGGGTTTCAGTTCTTATTCGAGTATGTCCCGAGTGAGGAGACCCGCTTGACGACAGCAATAATGTCAACGAAGCTTATGGCTTTGTCGCGACGGTAGCACAATAGATTATACGAAAACGCAGCTCGCGGGAGCTGCGTTTTTATGAATTAGTGGTACTTCAGTCAAAAAGCAGGGATTCTACTTCAGGGGCGAGCAGTTCCCTGTATCGCCGGGTCAGCGCATCAGGGGTAAAATCAGGCTTGAGGTTCAGCTTTTTCAGCAAGCCGAGGTACTCGTCTTTTGGCAACGCGGCAAATTTTTCCGCCGCAAGCTCGAATGCCGTGTCAACCATCTCGCGGCGGGTTTCATCCAGCTTCTTTCGCGCCTCGCTTTTTGCAAGCTCCCCAAGCTTAACCAGCCTGTCTTCGGCTTGCTTGGTTGCTGCGCCTAAGTACTTCCAGTATTCGTCTTGTTCATCCTGTGCGTATTGGCTGCGTAGGGCTTCGCACTCCAAAAGCGTGTTTCCCGCAATCTCCTCACACTGGGCATGTGATTGCGAGCGTATGTAGTTAAGCACTTTTTCCAGTTCGTTCATCATAGAAATCAATCCCCCGTAAACTTGGATCCCTCTAAAAATTCCCCTGACAGGGCAACCGGCGTTTTACGCAGCGTACGCTATGTTTTGCAGTACATGAGAGGCGAGAAAAGAACAGCGCTGCCTTTATAGAACCGGTATAAGAATTTTGGGCGGTATAGTTTTTTTGGTATGTTCTCAGATTCGGCGGGAGACGGGTCTTCAAACTCCCAGGCGCAAGTATATTTTGAAACTGCCGCGACTAGCCCTTGTTCTGATTTTGCGGCTATCCAGCCGGTAAGGTAGAAAGTGAAGTCGGTTGCGAGCATTGTTAGGGACTCGCGGTTTGCATCGTAGTGTTCAAGGCTGATAGTCTCTGCTTTTACAGCGGAGGGGAGTTCAGGATCGTCTATGAGCAGCGTCGGTGCGGTGACATCCAGGCTGCCCAGCAATATCAGGTCGGTCAGAATAGGCTCCATTTCACTGCGGGCGAATATGAGAACGACCTTTCTCATTTTGTATCCTGTCATCAGCCATTCACGATCCTTTCGACAATATGGTCCGCAGCGGTTTCAAGCAATCTTTCGGCGCGCGCCCGCTGTGTTGCTTGCCGGTTTGCGGTTTTTGATGCCAAAAGCCTTGCCTCATCGGTCGCCTTCTGGTCTGTAATTCTTATTAGATGCGAAACCTCGGTCTCTGCGCGGCTCAGGGTTGCTGCAATCGCTTCTTTCCCGGCGTTTTCAGTCCCTTCGATAGCCAGCTGCGCATTTTCCTGCACTTTTAGTTTAGCCTGTCGCGCTTCGTCTTCAACAGCGGCTATAATCTTTATTACCTTTAAAGACAAATCGTGTACCTCCTAATGCGGACAAGCCGTAGTTGACAGTTGACAGTTGACAGTTGAGAGTTGAAAGTTGTTGTGTCTGCTCCGCAGACGGATTTGATTTTGATGTTTTTTATTTGCTAAAAAGTCATTAAGGTACTAAACGGGATAGTTTTCGGTGAAGCAGGCATCGCAAAAGGCGCAGTTTGAATCGGGGGCTATCTTTTTCAGGCTTTCGACACTAAGGAAACCGAGGCTGTCCGCGCCGATTATCTCCCGCATTTCTTCAGTTGTGTATTTATTGGCAATAAGAACATCTTTTGAGGGGATATCGGTCCCATAATTGCATGGGGCAATGAACTTAGGCGCGGATGAGAGCATATGTACCTCTTTTGCGCCGCTGTCGCGCAATAGTTTTATGTTGTTGACAACTGTAGTGCCGCGTACTATGGAATCGTCTACGATTATGACCCTTTTGCCGCTGATTGTCGCCCGGAGCGGGTTTAGCTTGATTTTAACGGCTTCTTCGCGGCTTGACTGTTTCGGCGTTATGAATGTGCGCCCGATGTAGCGGTTCATGACGATCCCGTCTTTATATGGGATACCGGATTCAAGGGCATATCCTTTGGCGGCGGCCAGACCGGAATCGGGCACGCCGATTACGACATCAGCATCGATAGGATGCTCGCGGGCGAGATAGCGGCCAGAAAGAATGCGCGCATCGTAGACGCTTTGCCCGTCAATCACGCTGTCAGGCCGGGCAAAATATAGGTGCTCGAACACGCATAGGCTCGATGTTCCGGTACAGTTCTCGCGGTTGCTGTGGAGCTCGCCATCATTTACCCAGACGATTTCGCCGGGCTCCACATCGCGGATAAAGGTAGCTTCTATGCTGTCAAGGGCACATGATTCGGATGCGAAGAAAATGGCGCTGCCTTTGCGGCCTATGCAAAGCGGGCGGAATCCCCCGGGGTCCCGGGCGGCGATAAGCTTACGCGAGGACATGACGACCAGTGAGTAAGCGCCTTTTAGCCGCTTCATGGCTTGATTGACAGCGGCTTCTGCGCTGCCGCTGTGCAGGCGAGCCTGGGCAATGATGTATGCTATGACCTCTGAATCCGTTGTAGTATGGAAAACGGCGCCTTTGTATTCGTATTCACGCTTGAGCTCGGCGCTGTTTATCAGGGCACCGTTATGGGCAACAGCAAGAGAGCCTTTGATATATTTAAGAGCAAGGGGCTGTGTGTTTTCCTTGTCGAGCCTTCGCGATGAAGCATAACGGACATGCCCGATGGCCATTGTCCCGTTTAGTTCATTAAGTATCGCTTCTGTGAAAACCTCGCCAACCAAGCCCTTGCCTTTGTGACAGGAGAGCTCAAGATTGTTAATCGTTGCTATGCCGCAATCCTCCTGCCCTCTGTGCTGAAGGGCGTACAGCCCGTAATAAACGCTCTGAGCGCAGCCGCCTTCGGTATCATAAATACCGAAAACACCACATTCTTCTTTTATCCCCATATCGTCAGTCTTCTTTCAGGAGTTTGTTAAGCTCCGTCATAAATGTATTGATGTCGCGGAACTGGCGGTAAACAGAAGCAAAGCGCACATAAGCCACTTCATCTAATGTCTTGAGCCCGTTCATTACCATCTCGCCGACATCCGTGGAGCGGATTTCGCGTTCTAATGAGTTTTGGAGGTCCATTTCTATTTCATCGGCCACTGCTTGGATATCCGCCAGCGGTACCGGCCGTTTTTCACATGCGCGTAACATTCCGTTAATCAGTTTTTGCTTGTCAAACGCTTGTCTGCTGCCGTCTTTTTTTACTACAATCGTAGGCAAACGTTCTATAATTTCATAAGTTGTAAAACGTTTCTGGCAGTTGAGACATTCGCGGCGCCTGCGTATGGTCGTACCCTCCTCAGCCGGGCGCGAATCCACGACCTTGCTTTCCGAAAAAACACAAAATGGACATTTCATACATTTAAGCCTCCGTTATTATTAGTAGATGTTTCTAACTCTGGTAGAGAGTATATCATATGATACTATATTTTGTATATAGTAAAATCAATAAATTCTTGGCGGGTATAAAGAATGTTCAGAACGCTCAGAAGTTTTCCGCCGGTGAGCCTTTTGGGCAGTCCAAGGCTGTGCAGAAAATCGCGGCGTTTTTGAGCGCTGTGCGGCCCGCCGGAAAGACCTGCTGTATATAGATCGGCGGCTGTAATCGGCTCGGAGCGCGTAATCGGTTCAGAGCAGCCATGTTTTGAAATTTCGTCAGCATCTGAAAATGTAGCTCCCGCACGCTCTAAGGCCATAATGATCACATCGGCATCCATGCCCTCAACGCCGAGCTTACCTTCTTTTGAATAAGCCGCCTTACGTTTTTCGCGCCCCTCGATATCCGGGATATAGGCATGCTTCACGTTTTTATCATCAAGCATCCCGCGCAGCCTGCCCCGGATAAAAAATCCCGCTCTGTCGCTGTCGGTGAGGATTATTAAACCTCGTTTTGCAGCAAGGCTGTGAAAAAGCGCGATTTTTTCTTTATCGGAGAAAATCCCGAACCCGGATGTTTCAAAGACGGTAGCATCAACAGCGCCTAAAACCGCGCTCTTATCATACCGCCCTTCTACAATTATAACCTCACGAACCTGCCTCAACATCACTTGTTAGTGGCGTGTAACACCTAAAACTTTACATCTTTGCGGTCTGTTTTCCGCAATACTGCGTTACTCATCGGTTAAATACCAACGGGTATTCGCCCTCTTCGTGCCTTGTCTTGCGAAAAACATCCTCGCAAATCTTGTAAAATTTTAGATGCTACATGCCACTAGTTCCTTTCTAAAAGTTTCATATGCTATCCGATACCGGTCACGCCCTGCCACGAAAAGCCTCTGATCTTCAGCGAAAAATGCTAAGCGTGGAACGGACTGCGAGCGGGGGTAAATTCTCGTCCCCATATTGTAGTAAATTTGCAACATCGTGCCCGCAAGCATTTTGTCGTGAATCTCAGAGACTTTCCCTGACAAGGCGTGACCGGTATCTACTCTCCGCGCTCATCACTCATGACAGCGCCAGCTTTGCCACCAACTCTACCAGCCTCGATTCGGGGTCGGAAGTACTGTTGAGGTCATATGCTGCCTGCGCGCAATCAACAACAGCCCTGCAGCAAGCAGGCAGAGTTGACCTGCGTGCCGTATCGAGAAGCTGTTGGGCTTGGAAGTCGTGGTTTAACGAGCACATAGTCAACAGGGCCGCTTTGCCCAGCTTGTTCTCCAAGCATACGCGTGCGGCAAGCAGCTGCCGCATTTTCAGGGATATGCTGAAAATTAGTTTTTGCGGGGCTTCACGCATATTCAGCAGATCGTCAAGCAAGCGCATTGATTTGGTATTTTCGCGTTTTATCAAAGCATCGGTCAGCTGATAAACGACTGCATCAAGCACCGGCATTACGACAGCATCAATATCGGAGCGCATGATGTGACCGCTTTTTGAATATGCGGATGTCTTTTCGATTTCATTCTTGAGCATGGACATATAACCGCCGGTGATGTTAATAAGGTGCTCAGCATCAGATACGGTTATTCTTTTACCCGCGTTTTTATAATGGTTCATTATCCATTTTATCAGATTGTTACGGTCTTGGAGACCGAACGCTATGACTTGGGCGTGTTGTGTTATTTCCTTTGCGGTTTTTGTTCTGCCGTCGGGTTTGTATTCTATAGTGTCATAAACGAAAAGAATACAAACATAATCCGGGAGCGAGGACAGGATTTTCAGTATGGGCGGGTCATTGGTATTCTGCGCCTTTTTGCTGTCTTTTTTCTTCGGTTTGTCGTCTGGCGGTTCGTCGGTTTCTTTCTTCTTTGTGAACAGCTCGAAATCGTGTATTTCGATTAGCGTTCTGTCGGAAAACACAGGCAATGTGTCGATTGCCTCTGCCATAGCATGAATGGAAAAATTCTTTCCATCGAAACGCTTGTAGTTAAATCCGCCGAGACCGTCGGGGCATAAGTGCTTACGGAGCATGTCAAGGCAACGGTCCCGCAAGTAGCGTTCTTCGCCGTGGAATATATAAAAATTACCGACTGTACCGGCATTGACTGCTGCTTCGATTTTTTTGTAATCATCGCTGGTATGATTTTTCTGAGGCATGGCATGTATCCCCGCTTCCGTGAGCATGATGAATTTGCAATGACAATAATACAGGATTTGATAAGGACATGCAAGCCGTTTTTGCGGAAATGTGTTTACTCAGCGCTCCTAGTTGCAATTCACGGGGTCATAGGATATCGTTACTGCCGGTGAGGTTGGCTGTTTATGTGCCCCGCAGAGCGCAACCAAGGACGGTGGAGCGTTCGCGAATTGAAACAGGACGTTTCATTGAGCGACAAGGGGCACAGAAATAGCCAGCCGAACGTAAGGCACGGTACAGTCTATAATATACGAGTGAACACTACCTTCCTATCGTGATGTGCCCTTTCAAATCCGAGCGATGAACATTTGCACCGTACTGTGCCAAGAGTTCAAGTACCTCGGGAGCGGGGTGGCCGTAGCTGTTGCGGCCTACGGAAATGACCGCCGCCTTTGGGCTTACCGCTGACAGGAGTTCCTCGCTTGTTGAGTGCTTTGAACCGTGGTGCCCGACGACCAGTACATCAATTTCAGGCAGCGCAGCGAAGCGCAGCAGGGTACGCTCGCCACCGGAACCCATATCTCCTGTAATAAGCGTTTTCAGGCTGCCCAATGTGAGAACCGCCAAACCTCGCTCATTTTCGTCGCTGTCTCCCATTGGCGGATAAAGTATCAGCTCCATATCGCCCAGCGCGATACTAAGAGTTTCTGTAACATAAATTATATCCGTGCCTTGCCTTCTTGCCAGATCAATTATATCCTCAGCCAAAAACGAACCATCCGGATCCGGTATCGCCAGAGCGGAGACAGATACCCTGCTTAGGAGAAACTCCACGCCATTGACATGGTCGGCGTGGAAATGGGTGAGAATTACAATATCAACCGCAGTGCGCCCCCTGTTTGCGAGGTATTCATGCGCTATAGCACCGGCGTTTTCTCCGCTGCTGCTGCCGCAGTCGATAATTGCCGTATGCTGCTGCGACGTCAGCACAACGCTCAAACCCTGCCCGACATCGAGCACAGTCATAAAACTCTCGCTTTCGCCCGGCATAAGCGGAGTTATAAGAAGAATAGCGCAAAGCAGCGCGATAACAATGCATAATGGGTAAATATACTGCCGGGCGCGTGCTTTTAGCAAAGGGAGGGCTATGAACATAGTATAAGCATATGCAAGCCAGAACATGACCGGAGCGTTTGAGGAATAGACAGTGGAGTATGGGATCATAGCAAAAAAACGCGCAGCGTAAATAACATATCTTATGCAAAATGTTACGGGATAAACGAATGCTATGCTCGCATAGGTATGCAAAAAACCGGATATAACTGCAATAATACCGAGCGGGAAGGCGATTGATACTGCCCAGAGGGTCAGCAAGTTCGTCAGCGGAGCCAGCAGCGAGATGTAGCCGAAATGAATAGCCGTGAGCGGGAGCGTGAATATCAGCGCGCCGATAGTCGCAGAGAACCCGGATATGGCAAAAACCGCGATGTGCTTTGTCAGACGACTCTTCAGAAGCTTCGTGCCGCGCAGGAGATCGCGGATGCCGTAGTTGATTTTGCTTGTAAATAGCATGATCCCCAGTGTCGCCGCGAAAGATAATTGAAGCCCGGCGGAGGCAATAGCGTATGGGTTTGCGGCAAGCAATACAAGAAGCGCGGCGGACAGTGAGGTGATGCTGTCGCTTTCGCGCTTGAATACCGGCGCGGATACTAAGAAAATCTGCATCAGCCCTGCGCGGGTCACTGAGGGAGTGAACCCGGTCATAGCCATGAAAAGAACAAGAACCGGGATTCCGATAAACGCAAAGAGCCGCCTGTCTTTTATTAATACACCCAGAAACCCCATTAAAAACGAGACATGCATTCCGGAAATGGCAACGACGTGAATGATGCCCGCACCTGATAGAGCGGAGTTTAGCGAGGTGTCTTGGTTAAGCTGTGCGCGGTGGCCGGCAATCAGGGCTTGCATGAACGGATATACATCATCAGGGAAGATTTCTTCGATTTTATCCGCAACAAGGCCGGATAGGCGGCGGGGGAAGTGCATCAGGCCGGTTTTCGTGCCGGTAATGTCGATGCTGCCGGAGACATAAGCTGATATGAATGCACCCCGGGAAGTCAGCGCGTCGAATCGTTCGCCGTCGTCTGATACGTCGGTTCGCCTGAATCGGGCGGTGAAACTGATTACATCACCCGGCTTCAGGTCTGTGTCGTTGTAGTAATAAACGCGCGCACCGATTGAGCGGCCTCTGTCTTGCTGTATGTCGCAGTCTACCCGGAAACCACGCACGCGGGCAGATGGGAAATCCGTGACGACTGCTGTAACGGCGGCGGTTTCGTCTTGAAGTTCCCAAGATGGCGCGACGAAAACTGCGGTATAGGAAAAGCTCCAAATGAAGCCTGCCGCCAGTGAAAGCAGAATTGTTATTATCCGCAGTCTTGTGTAACCTCTGAAAAAGAGACCGGCCGGAGATAATGCCGCTGCCGCCGCCCCAAGGAATAGCAGCCACTCATATGGCAGCATATACCGCGATATGAACAGAGCAGCCGAAAAAGATAATGCAGCGGTAGCCAGTTTGCGCATAAAGAAGTCACCCGCTGTTGATTATATTACAGTATTCGTACACATTTCAATAATCGTTCAACAGTAGAATTTGGTGAATAAATTATATGTTACGGGTCACGCAGTTATTATAGTCTGTACCGTGCCTTGCGCTCGGACGGCTATTTCTGTGCCCCTTGTCGCTCAATGAAACGTCCTGTTTCAATTCGCGAACGCTCCACCATCCATGGTTGCGCTCTGCGGGGCACATAAATAGCAGTCCTCACCGGCAGTGGCAATATCCTGTGACCGCGTGACTAGTAACAATTACATATTTCTTCATAATATACAAATAGTAAGGGTATGTAAGAAAAATGTTAGGCGAATTTCCACTCTATCAATCGCGTTTTTATTATGGTAAAATGCACAAATTCAGATTTGGGAGGGATTTTTTATGCAAAGCAAACGCGGTTTTTTTGTGGTGCTTGCGGCTATCGTCATACAGTTGACACTCGGCATCGCTTATATATGGAGCGTATTTCAAAATGGCATAGCTAACAGTATTTTCAGCGGCAACCACGCGGCTTCGGCGCTTACGTTTTCGCTTTTCCTAATGGCGTTTTCCATAGGCAGCGTAATTGGGGGCAAACTGGCTGCAAAGCTTACGGTACGCTACATCATTATCATCGGCGGTATTGCTGTAAGCGCCGGGCTGTTTCTTGCATCCTTCGTCACCCCGGACTTCGCGTGGCTGCTATGGGTAACATACGGGCTGATGGGCGGCGCCGGGATGGGCTTTACATATTCCACGACTATTGCCTGCGCGCAAAAATGGTACCCGCATAGGAGAGGGCTTGTATCCGGCGTTATTGTCTCCGCGCTCGGTTTCGGCGGTGTTATTTTCACGCCTATTGTGGAGAGGCTCATTCAGGCTCTTGGCAAAACGGGTGATGACGGTTATGTTATTGTGGGTTCGGGAGAACTCGGCACGTTTGTTGTCCTGAGTATTATATTCCTTATCATCTGCATAGTGGGCAGCTTTTTCATGAAAAGCCCGCCGGATGGGCATATGATGGACAAGGTTGCCGCTAAACCGTCAACGGCAAGCAGCCTGAAGGAATATAAATCACTGGAGATGCTGAAGACCCCGAGGTTTTATCTAGTGACAGCGGCGCTGCTGCTTGCGTGCATGGGCGGGCTTATGATGATAGGCTTCGCCAAACCTATCGCCGAAGCAAAAGGGCTTAGCGAGATTGCCGATACCGCTGCAATTGAAGATATAGATGAGATAATAGCAAGAATAAAAGCGACCGCTTCGATAGGGGTCATAGCGGTCACTCTCTTTAACTCCGCAGGGCGCTTGATATGGGGCTGGGCTTCGGACAAGCTTGGGCGCATCAACACTCTTATCATCCTGTTTGCCGGTTCGGCGGCGCTGTCGCTGCTTGTTGATGTAGCAAGCGGGTACTGGCTGTTTGTCCTTATTGCGTTAATCGGGTTTTTCTACGGCGGAATCATTGGCACGTTCCCGTCGCTTACATCCGATCTTTTCGGCGCAAAGCACATGGCGGCGAATTACGGTTTCGTGTTGCTTGGTTTCGGCGCGGGGGCAATCATATCCTCGCAAATTGCAGGGCATTTCAGGAATCTTGCAAGAATGGAAATCGGCAGCCTCTTCTCCGAGCCTGCCGCAGCCCACATAACACAGCACTACCCGGAGGTAGCTGCCGCAGACATGAGCCTGATGTTCCCGGCGTTTATTATAGCCTCATGCTGCGCTGCCGCCGGAACTGTGATTATGGTTATAGTAAAGATTTCGGTGAAGAAGGGGAGAGAGGAGAGTTGAGAGTTGAGAGTTGAGAGAGGAGAGTTACTTTAAGATTACTAAGTCATACGAAGCAAGAATTTCTTCTCTCGTCTGCTAAGCCTAACCACTAACCGATAAACCTTTACGGGGTGCGGACTTGCTCAGTTCCTTAGGCTTCCTAATGGGGCGGGGATTCGGCCGCCTCTTGATATGAATGCTGTGCTGTCGCCCTCTGTTACGGCCATTACGGGGGCGGTGCCGAGCAAGCCGCCGAACTCGACCCTGTCGCCGACATTTTTGCCGGGGGCGGGGATAATGCGAACGGCGGTTGTCTTGTTATTTATGACGCCGATTGCCGCTTCGTCGGCTATAATCGCGGAAATTGTCGCTGCGCTTGTGCCGCCGGGGACCGCGATCATGTCCAAACCCACGGAGCAGACGCAGGTCATCGCCTCCAGCTTTGGCAGCGTAAGGATGCCGTGTTCGGCGGCGGCTATCATCCCTGCATCCTCAGAGACGGGTATGAAAGCACCCGACAAGCCGCCTACATGGGACGATGCCATGACACCGCCTTTCTTCACAGCATCGTTGAGCAGGGCTAAAGCGGCAGTTGTACCATGCGTGCCTACGGTGCTAAGACCCATTTCCTCAAGGATGTCCGCAACGCTGTCACCGATAGCGGGAGTCGGGGCGAGGGAGAGGTCCACGATGCCGAATGGTACGTTGAGGCGGCGCGATGCTTCCTGAGCGACCAACTGCCCCATGCGCGTGACACGGAAAGCTGTTTTTTTGATTGTCTCAGCAATGACATCAAAGGGCTCGCCTTTTAAGCCTCGGAGCGTATGCGCGACGACACCCGGCCCGGATACGCCGACATTGATTACACATTCGGGTTCGCCGGTTCCGTGATAAGCCCCTGCCATGAACGGATTATCCTCAACAGCATTGGCGAAGACTACCAGCTTCGCGCAGGCGATGCCACCGGAATCCGCGGTCAGCCCGGCTGCGGATTTGATGATTTCCCCCATTAGCCTCACGGCATCCATGTTAATTCCGGCTTTCGTGGTCGCGACATTTACGCTCGCGCACACGCGCTGCGCAGTGCTGAGGGCTTGGGGGATGGACTTGATGAGTATTCTGTCGCCTTCGGTGAAGCCCTTATGCACAAGCGCGGAAAACCCGCCGATAAAGTTTACCCCTGTCTCGCGGGCAGCTGCATCGAGGGCAGCGGCGAACGGGGTGTAGTCGTCAGCCCCGCAAGCGGAGGCTATGAGGGCTATCGGCGTGACGGATATGCGTTTATTGACGATAGGTATGCCGTACTCCAGCTCAATCTCATCGCCTGTCGTGACAAGCTTTGCGGCGCAGCGGGTTATCTTGTCGTAAACCTTGCCGCAAGCGACAGCGATATCGCTATGCGCGCAATCCAGCAGGGAAATCCCCATTGTAATGGTTCTTACATCAAGATGCTGCTGTGAAATCATTTCGTTTGTCTGGAGTATTTCTGATATGTTAAACATTAGACACCTCTGTGAGTCTCCTTAAATTCTATGCATGGCATCGAAGATATCCTCGCGCTGGATGCGGATCGATAGGTCTTGTTCTTTGCCGCGCTCATCCAGCGTTTTTGACAGCTCCGCGAACTGCGTGGTGCTGCCAGAGGTGTCAACGAGCATTATCATAGTGAAATATTCCCTCATAACCGTCTGGCTGATATCGAGAATGTTTACTCCGTTCCCGGCGAGAATGGAGCAGACATTAGCGATGATTCCGACACGGTCTTTTCCTATTACAGTAACAATAGCGCGCATGATAAAGCCCCCTTTGGAGTTGAGAGTTGAGAGAGGAGAGAGGAGAGAGGAGAGTTGAGAGTTATGGCGGGGTGCAGATTAGTTTAGTTCGTCGAGGGTTAGGTCGAAAGAGGGGATGAAGTGTTCCATGAAGTAGCTTACTTCGGGCATGTTCATAGCTTGCAGCTTCGCGCGCGTTTGCTCTGCGGCCAGGCGGAACTCCTGATTGCCTGATTTTAGCTCTTCCAGGCATTTTATATATGCTGATAGTTTGTCTGCGGCTTTGACGATAGCGGAAGCCTCACTGCCACCGTTAGATGATAGGAGCTTATCATATGCAGGGCGCATTTCTTCCGGGAGCGAAGAGAGCAGTTTGCCCGAAGCGACCGACTCGACCCTTTTATAAGCAGTCATGATATCGGGGTCGAAATACTTGATCGGGGTCGGCAAATCCCCGGTGAATATTTCCGAAGCATCATGGAAAAGCGCGGCCGCAGCCTCATTACCCGGGTCGGCAGGCTGACCGAAGACATCGCGGCGTATTACAGCCAGCGCATGAGCGACGACCGCAACCATATGGGAATGTTCTTGAACATTCTCGGTAAATGTGTTGCGCATAAGCGACCAGCGCACAATATTCCGCATCCGCGAGATAAGGGCAAAAAAACTGTATTGCATAAAACTTGCTCCTAACGCGGACAAGCCGCAGTTGGCAGTTGAGAGTTGAGAGTTGAGAGTTGAGAGTTGAGAGTTGTTATGTCTGCTCCGCAGACGGATTTGATTTTGATGTTTTACTTGCTTAATTATCCATTAAGGTGCTAAGATGTCATGCTGCTACTTCTTTTATTACTTGATTGTAATAAGCGGCTTGAGTTAGGCCGTAGTAGGGGGTGAGCCATATGTAAACAATTGGGAAGATTGGTATGACCGGAGCGGTGCTGAAAATAGATGATACGACCTGACCTATGATAATGTTGATGATAAAGGATAATATCGCCCAGCCTATAAAAGACATGTCTATTAAGAAAATGTCAACTTTTCTGCCGTTCATCAGACGTTTAGATTCTCTGATGCACTGCATAATACCCTTGCCGGGGTCATCCAGTAAGATATAGTAGGCTTGGCGGTAGCTATAGTATGCGGCAATGCCCGGGAAGAAAAAAAGCAATGACCATAATATTATTAAAGCAGTTGTTATCAGCGAAATCAAGGTTATTTTAATGAAAACTGAGAATCCGTTTAAAAGGTCGGTAAAGCTGCCTTCCTCTTTGCGGGTGGTTTTCAGGCAATATCTTGCATATCCGATGGAAACTGCGGGTTTAAAAAGCCATATGAAGGCAGACAGAACCAAACCTATAGGCCTGAGCAAGCCGTAGAGCAATGGAATACTTGGACCTTCGCCCGCTGAGAGCCGATTGAGCAGTTCGTCATATACGCCAACCGGTACAGGCAGGCGGAAACGCAGCTCAGCTATGATAGCGGTGATAACAATAAAGACTATACTTATAAACAAAAGTTTTGGCGAGTTTGCGCGAATTAATGCGCGGGCTTCTTTTTTCAGCTCAGAACCGGACATGGGAGTTCCCGCTTTCGGTGTGTTGTGAAAGGTAGATGCGTTATTATATTCCATAATGGACGATATGTACAGAGAAAAAATAAAAAATAATCATGTTTTTGCTATTGACTTCCAAATCTATTGCTTGTATAATGGAACTCCCGTTGGAGGATTATAACACAACATATAGTGTTGATTTTGCAGTATTTTAGGGGGTTTTTTCATGTCGCAGGCAACAACATATGAGAGGGTGCTAACCATGCCAATCACAAGTATAAAAAAGAGAGACGGAAGGACAGCCGAATTTGACATCAGCAAGATTATTGAAGCTATTTGCAAAGCGTTCGAGGCCACATACAGGCCAGGCAGCGAAGCGATAGCGGCCGAGCTTGCTGGTGAAGTTCTGTCTTTGCTCGAACTGGAAGGATTCGATACGCCGGACGTAGAGCAGATTCAGGATATTGTCGAAAAAGTCCTCATGGATAACGGATATATCACAACAGCGAAAGCATACATACTATATAGGAACGAGCGTAACCGCCTGCGCCAGATGAACACGCGCCTGATGCGGGTTTATGACGAGATTACATTCGCCGATGCGCGCGACAGCGATGTCAAGCGCGAGAACGCTAACATCGACGGAGATACCGCTATGGGGGTTATGCTCAAATACGGCTCGGAAGGGGCTAAACAGTTTTACGATATGTTCGTCCTCAAAACAGAACATTCCAAAGCTCATTCGGAAGGCGATATCCATATCCACGACCTGGATTTCCTCACCCTCACAACCACATGCACACAGATTGACATAATCAAACTCTTCAAAGGCGGCTTTTCGACGGGTCACGGCAAGCTTCGCGAACCCAATGACATAGCCTCATACACAGCCCTCGCCTGCATCGCGATCCAATCGAACCAGAACGACCAGCACGGCGGGCAGAGCATAGTGAACTTCGACTACGGCATGGCGGAGGGTGTCCGCAAAACATTTGTAAGGCTGTACCGCCACAACCTCGCAAAAGCGCTGCTTCTTTGGAAAGACCTGGGCGATCCGCAGGACGATATAGATGTTATAGTTGAGAGGGTTTATAACGAAACAGGCATGGTTCCGACACTCGAGGGCTGCTATGAGTACATAGCAACTGAGCTGCCTCATCTTGTTGAAAAGTACGGCGACGAAGAAATGATGAAAAGGGCGCAGAAAGCGGCACATTACTACGCTTGCAAGGAAACGGACAGGGCGACTTTCCAAGCGATGGAGGCCTTTATCCACAATCTCAACACAATGCACTCCCGTGCCGGTGCGCAGACCCCGTTTTCTACAATAAACTACGGCATGGACACAACCCCGGAGGGGCGCATGGTTATGAAGAACGTCATGCTCGCCACGGAAGCTGGGCTGGGCAACGGCGAGACCCCGATATTCCCGATACAGGTTTTCCGGCTGAAAGACGGCATTAGCCTCAATCCCGGGGATAAAAACTACGATTTGTTCAAGCTTGCCTGCCGCTGCTCGGCAAAGAGGCTTTTCCCGAACTTCGCGTTTGTCGACGCGCCGTTTAACATAAAGTACTATAAAGAAGGCAGGCCTGAGACCGAAGTCGCTTACATGGGCTGCCGGACCCGCGTTATCGCGAATGTAAACGGCACCGACAAGGAAGTTAGCAACGGCCGCGGGAATCTCTCTTTTACATCAATCAATCTGCCGCGCCTTGCGATCAAAGCGGCGGGCGACCTTGGGCGTTTCTTTGAGGAGCTTGACCATAAACTCGATTTGGTTGTGGATCAGATTCTGGAGCGGTTTGAGATTCAATGCCGCAAGCGTGTCTATAATTTCCCGTTCCTTATGGGGCAGGGGGTATGGATTGATTCCGAGAAGCTAGCTTATGACGATGAGATACGCGAGGTTCTAAAACACGGCACTCTCTCAATAGGCTTTATCGGTCTTGCGGAAACGCTCGTGGCTCTCATTGGCGAACACCATGGCCAGAGCGAACGCGCGCAGAACCTCGGCTTGGAGATTGTCAGTTACATGCGCACCCGGTGCGATAAGGAGACTAAAGAACGCGGGCTTAACTTCACACTCATCGCCACCCCGGGCGAGGGTCTTGCCGGGAGGTTCGTCAAGCTGGATGTTCAGAGGTACGGCGTGCTTGCCGGGGTAACCGATAAGGATTATTACACAAACAGCTTCCATATCCCGGTGTATTATAAAATAAACGCTTTCGATAAAATCAGGTTAGAAGCGCCATACCACGCGCTCACGAATGCGGGGCATATCAGCTATGTCGAAATGGACGGCAACCCGCTGGATAACCTCGAGGCTTTTGAGAAAATTATCCGCTTTATGCATGAGTCCGGCGTAGGCTTCGGTTCCATCAACCATCCTGTAGACCGCGACCCTGTCTGCGGTTACACAGGCGTGATAGGCGATGAATGCCCGAACTGCGGCAGAGCGGAGAATGACGGACAGCACAAATTTGAACGGATCAGGCGTATCACCGGGTATCTTGTCGGGACACTCGATCGCTTCAACGACGGAAAGAGGGCAGAGGAAGCAGAGCGCGTGAAGCACAGCATTGAGAACGAGAAACTGGGAATTAGGGATTAGGGATAGGAAGTATGCGTATAGCCGGAGTAGTACATGATTCGGTCGTTGATGGACCGGGCATACGGTTTGTGGTTTTTACGCAGGGTTGCGCTCAGGAGTGTGAGCATTGCCATAACCCCGGGTCGCTGGATCCAAACGGCGGCACGGAGATCTCAGTTGAGGATATAATAAAAGAAATGCGGAGCAATCCCCTGACAGACGGTCTGACGTTATCAGGAGGCGAACCGTTTTTGCAAGCTGCATCATGCGCGTTAATCGCTGAGGCAGCGCGTAAAGACGGTTTGAATGTCTGGGTCTACACAGGCCTGACTTTCGAGGAGCTGCTGCTCAAAGCGGAAATCGACACCGATGTTAGAAGATTGCTGGATTTAACGGATGTACTGGTAGACGGTCCGTTTATTTACGCTGAGCGAACCCTGTCTCTAAAATGGCGCGGCAGCAGGAATCAGCGCATTATAGACGTACCGGCGAGCCTGGTAAGCGGGGAAGCGGTTGGGCTTGATGTTTGAGGTCAACTGCGTAAATACTTATGTGAAATGCTTTATAAGTTATTACAGTGAAAGCAGTTGATTAGTTAAACAGTGGAGGAAGCACCCGATGAAAGAAACCATAAAAAGAATAATATCTTTATTCCTGTGCCTGACACTAATGCTAGGCATGGCGGCGAACCTCACGGTTAGAGTAACGGCCTATGAAGACGGCACGGAGGACTACCCGTACCTGATAGGCGATGCAGCCACGCTGCAGCAGTACGGCGCATGGATAAACAGCAATGCATCATCCGGCGGCCTGCCCTACCGCAGCGCGGCGTATCTGCTGACGGCGGATATCGATCTGGCGGGGATTGCGTGGGTGCCGATGGGGACGAACTCGGCTCCATTCGTTGGGGTATTCGACGGCGGCGGGTATGAGGTAAGGAATCTCACTGTATCCCGCAGCACCGGTGACTATAACGGGCTGTTCGGCCGCAGCAACGGAGTGATACGCGACTTAAGAATAAAAGATGCATACATAGCAGGAAGAAATTACACCGGGGCACTGGCCGGCATGAACAGCGGCGTTATAGAGAACTCGTCTGTAACCGGGAACACAACGGTATCGGGCGGTAACTACACAGGCGCGGCAGTTGGTCGGAACGGCAGCGGCGGAGTCATAACGGGGACATACGCGACAGCCAACGTGCGCGGCGGGTGGTGGACAGGCGGCCTCGTAGGTGAAGTAGCCGGGGGCATAGTAGAACGCAGCTACGCTACAGGCAATGTCACAGACAGCTCCGGCCGTTACCTTGGCGGGTTTGTCGGCCTTGTCAGCGGGAACGGTATTGTAGAGAACTGCTTCTCGACAGGCATCGCGTTCGGCCAGATTGACCACGGCGGCTTCGTTGGCATTATAGAATCGGGCGCGGCGGTGAGCAACAGCTACACAACCTCGCCGAACCCCAACGGGTTTCACGGAGGGGGCGCGGCAGATTCCTGTTACTTCGACAAAAGCTACATACCCGGGAACGCGAAGCCTGAAGGCCGCACAGCGGAAGAGATGGCGGACGTGGCAACGTATGCGGGCTGGGATTTTGCGGATATATGGGAAATGGGCGAAAACGGCTACCCTTTACTGAGGGGGCTGAAATACTCAGAGGAAGACACCGGTTATGAGGAAATAAACAGCGCAGACGGGCTGTCCTCCATCAGAGGCAACCTCATAAAAAACTACCGGCTGACATCGGACATCGACCTTACCGGGGTAATGTGGACGCCAATCGGCACAAACAGCGCAACCTTCGGCGGGAAGCTGGACGGCAACGGATATGAAATAAGAAACATGACAGTAGCACGCACCGGCAGCGACTACAACGGCCTTTTCGGGCGCATCAGCGGCACGATAGAGAACCTACACATCAAGGATGCGAACGTTACAGGCAGGTATTACACAGGCGCTCTAGCCGGGATGAACAGCGGAAGAATAGAAAAATCCTCCGTAACAGGGGATAGCGAGATAAAAGGGAGCGACTACACAGGCGGGCTTGCCGGGCGCAGCAGCGGCATTATCTCAGACACATACATAACGGGCAGCGTAGCCGGCGGTTGGTGGAGCGGAGGTTTAGTCGGAGAAGTCACAGGCGGCATGATAGAACGCAGCTACTCCGCAGTTGATGTATCGGACAGAAACAACTACAACGGGGGCCGCTACCTCGGCGGCTTTGCAGGCATTGTCAGCGGGAAGAGCCTTCTGACAGACTGTTTCTCAACCGGGGATGTATCCGGGCAGCTCGACCACGCCGGGTTCGCAGGCAACATAACGTCTGCGGACAGCATTGTGATGAAGTGCTACACGACATCAAGCAACACAAATGGCTTCCACAACGGGAACGCGATAACAAACAGCTACTTCAGCAGCGACCTGTCGGCAAGCGCCAAACCCGAAGGCCGCACTACAGCAGAGCTGGTGCGGAAAAGCACCTACGTTGGCTGGGACTTTGAGAACACATGGGAGATTGACGAATACCTGAACTACCCAACGCTGAGGGGGCTCCCTAGCCCGTACGCGCAGCCCGCGCCGCTGCCGCTGCAGGTGACAGGGCTGAAAGCCACGCCCGGCATAGGCGAGATACGGCTGACATGGGAGATGGCGTACAGCACGGACACAGACAGGTACCGCATATACCGCAGCGCAGCCCCTGACGGGACATATGCGTTGATCGCAACAATCAACGGGCGAACAAACCTCGCATGGACGGACACGGCGGTTCCCCCCGGCGCGGAGCATTACTACAGGATCGCCGCAGTGAACACCCGGAACATCGAAAGCATCCGCTCAGCCGCCGTCAAAGGCACGGCCCCAGGCACCGACACCACCCCGCCCGAAGCCAGGGCGGGCTTCGACATAAACACGCTGGCGGGGATTGAAACCTACTTCGACGGGAGCGCGTCCACGGACGACATAGGGATAACGTCATACCACTGGAGCTTCGGCGACGGCGGCACGGCAAGCACGGCAAAAGCAAGCAACACATACGCGCAAGCCGGGACATACCAGGCGACGCTGACGGTGGAAGACGCAGCCGGGAACAGCGACTCGCACAGCATAACCGTGACCGTGTACGAGCCTAGGCAGGGCGGCACGCTTGTGCTCACGGTAGTGGATGCCGGCACGAACGAGCCGCTGCCGTACGCCGGGGTATATGTGGACTTCCCCGACGAACCGCTGCTTACGAGGGCGGACGAAAACGGCGTAGCGGTAATAATCGGCGAGCCGGGCAATTACAACATATCGGCATACCTGAGTGGCTACCTCCCGAAAGAGGAGAACCTGCAAATCTCGCAGTACACCGTAACGAACGCGACTATAGAGCTTGAAAGCGGCGAGCTCGCCGTCGGCGACATACTGCACAGGCCGCTTACGCTCGACGAGATAGAATCATTCGGGATAGACACAACAGATCCCGGGAACCGGCACATACACCGCTTCGAGGTAACGCTGGTGTTCCAAGAGACGCCTCACCCGTATTTCGTATACATAGACGACGAAAACAGCAACGTGATAGGCACGGGCACGCAAAGCAATCCGTACAGCCCGGGCACAGTGATAACCATCCCCGACAGCTCCGGCGGGGAAACCCAGGTGATCCCCCGCGCAATACGCTCCGAAGCGCACCCAGAGATACCGCCCACGCTTGCGTTCCTGAAGATATCCGCGACAGCAATGTTCCTCAAGGAATTCTTCGAGGTAGCGGTAGTCGCAATCAACACGGCAGGCCCGCAGTACGCCCTCACGGACTCAGCAGTTACGCTGAACCTGCCCGACGGGCTCAGCCTCGCGCCTGTGTTCGAGCCTCAGTCAGAGACAGCATACCTTGGCACCATGCACGGCGGGGAAGGCGCGGCATGGTCTTGGATAATACGCGGCGACGAGCCGGGCGAGTACGCGCTGACCGCAGACTTCAGCGGGATGCTCCTGCCGTTTCAGGAAACTGTGCAAACCACACTGTACGCATCAAGCAGCATAACCGTACGCGGCGCGAGGGGGCTTAACATCTACCTGCACCCCGAAGCGATAGCAACCCCCGGCAGCATGTACTATGTGCCGTTCGCCATAACCAACGAATCGGATGCCCCGTTCAACATGGTATCGCTGAGCTTCGACGGCAGCACTATCACGAAAACCGAAGCCATGGCAATGACAGGCGTGCCGGACGCAGTCACAGGCGGCCCTGTAAGCTACATGGTGGACAACGCAGCAAACCAGCCCGGGCTTCCCATAATGTACAACGGCGACAGCGTGACAGTGCGCGAGCTGTACCCCGGGCAGATGCTCACAGGTATATACGCGACATTCTTCGGCATCAATGCAGACCCCGACGAGGTATACTACGAGCTCATAGACGCGTTTGTGGACACAGTAAGCGGCAGCACGGTACACATACCCGTACACATACAGCCGATACCGCCGTATATATCGGGCAGCATGAACAATCATCTGCGCATATGGGACATAAGCACGCCCGGCGGCATATCCGCGTCGGGAGCGAACATAGTAACCGCCGAGCCGGCTTACATCTTCGGAGCCAGGCATGTGCCGTTTACAATGCGCAACAACTCCATGCAGGCAGGCGGCGGAACGCAGCTTGGCGGAAACACGCAATCCATGTTCGGCGGTGGCGGTTGGGGCAGCCCGTATGAGATGAAAGCCCTGCCGCAAGCCGATGGTAGTATAAGGGTATACCTCGCATCAAGCAGCTACATAACATTCCACAGCGAGGACGCGCTGCGGGGCGAAGTAAACGGCACAACGACGGTACGCCCCGGCGGGATCATCGAGGTTGAAGTTGAGCCACGGCCGCTTGACGGCGCATACAGGAGCTACGCGACAGGCTACCAGAACTACACTCTGACAATAGACGGCACGACGACGCTTCTCATAGATGACAAACTGAACAGATACTGGTTCGATGAAGAAGGCAGGCTGGAGCTGACCGAGAACAAGCGCGGCGACGGTATAGAGATAACATACGGCAGCGGCACTTTCGAGGTAAGGGAGCGCAGCACCGGCCACACGCTGACAGCCGCTCTTGACACTGATGGCCGCGTAAGCTCAGTGACATACCCCGGCGGGCAAAGCGGCACGGAGTTCAATTACAGCGTGGACGGCCTGCTATCGTCCATGAGCGACAGCTACGGCAACGTGACCGCGTTCGAGTATGACCCCATGGAGAGGCTCTCGAAGCAGACACATAACGGCGAGACAGTATTCGAAGCTGAATACGACAGCATAGGCCGCATAATCAAGCGAACCGATGCGATGGGCGAGAGCGAATACTATAGCTACGACGATGTAAGCGAGTTCTGGCGGAGCATCATGACTAAGACAGACCGCGAAAGTAACGTCAGCATCACAAAGGCAGACCGCACGGGCCGCCCGGTAGCGCAGCAGAACGAACTGGGCCACTGGAGCTACTACACATACGACAGATACGGAAACCTGACAAGCATACGCGACGCGAACAATCAATCGACGATACTGGAATACGGCCTACACGGCAACCTCCTGTCAGTAACGGATGCCGAAGGCGTAACACAGGAGATGACCTACGACAGCAGCAACAACGTGCTGACAATATCCAACGCCGACGGCACGCTAAGCACAAACACCTACGATACGGACAACAACCTCATAAGCACAACAAACGAGCGCGGTCTGACCGTGACATACGCGTACAACGCGCGCGGACAGATAGCAAGCCAGACCGTGCCCGGGCTAGGCACGGTGACATACGCGTATTACGCCAGCGGCATACAAACAGGCCGGCTGCAGAGCGTGACGGACTTCCTCGGCGGCACGACATCATACACATACGACACGAGGGGCAACATCCTGACAGCGACAGACCCGATGGCCGGTATAACCGCGATGACGTACGATGCAAGAGACCGCCTGACCTCAATCACCGACCCCGAGGGCGGCACAACAACATATTCATACGACAGCCAAGGTAACCTTCTTACGGAAACAGACCCAAGGCGCTATGCAACAGCATACACATACGACCTTAATAACCGCCTCATAAGCAGCACAAACGCAATAAACGAAACAACGCAGCTCATCTACGACAGGAACGACAGAGCAATCAAAGGCATAAACCCCGGCGGCGGGGAATTCTTCTACGCCTATGACGCAGCTAGGCAGCTACTCACGCAGACCGATGCGGAAGGCGCGGCAACGTCGTACGCCTACGACCCCGCAGGGCAGTTAATCTCAGTCACCGCCCCTAACGGCGGAGTGACAGCCTACGCATATTACAATAACGGCCGCCTCATGACCGAAACCGACGCGATGGGGAATATCACGAGCTACTTCTACGACACAGCCGGCCGCCTCTCCCGGGTAACGGATGCAAACGGCAATTCCGTATGGTACGCATACGATGCAAGCGGCAATGTGACATCAATAACGGATGCCCTCGGGAACATAACGTCATACGCATACGACATATACGGCCGCCTGATAACGGAAACAGACCCGAACGGCCATGAGACGCACTACGCATATGACGCGAACGGGCGGTTAATAACCGAGATGGATGCGCTAGGCTGGCCTACGCACTACTACTATAACTCAAATGGCAGCATCACAGCCATCGAGGGCTCGAAAGGGAACGCCCTCATGGAATATGACGGCAGGGGGCTTATGACCAAGCTGACCGAGGCATCGGGGAGGGTCACCCGCGTAGCCTACGATGCAGCCGGCAACGCAACGCAAATCTTCGACACGGACGGCTTAATGGTAAGGGAAACGGCGTACGACGCGCTGAACCGTCCCATAACCGAAACGGACATCTACGGAAACACCTTTAGCACGGAATACGGCCTGCTGTCGGAGGTCATAGCGAGCATAGACGCGAAGAACCAAGCTACAAGCTACAGCTATGACATGATGGGCAGGCTGCTGGAAATGACCGACAGGGCGCAGGGGGTAATGTCGTACTCGTACGACATAGCCGGGAACCCGACCTCGCTAACAGACCCGAACGGCAACACAACGCAATGGGACTATGACCCGCTCGGCAGAATCACACAGGAAACAACCGCTACAGGCGGCGAACGCCTCTTCGCGTACGACCCCATAGGGCTACTGACAGAGATGACAAACGCCAGAGGGCATATCCTGAGCTTCGACTACGACGAGGCAAACCGCATGACAGCCGGCGCAGGTGTAAGCTACACCTACGATGCGGCGGGGAACGTCCTGACGGTGACGAACGAGAACGGCACGACAGAAAGGGGGTACGACGAGCTTAACAGGGTCATATCGTTCACGGACGTAAACGGCAACACGATCGGCTACGCCTACGATGCATACGGCAATCTGACGGAACTCACCTACCCCGACGGCAAGACGGTGACATATTCGTACAACACAGCTAACCAGCTAGAAATGGTCATGGACTACGCCGGGAGGCAGGCGTGGTATTCCTATTTAAGCAACGGCAGGCTGTACCAGGCATGGAGCCCCAACGGCGTGCAGGAAACATACGAGCACGACGCGCTGGGCCGGGTGGTGTTCAAAGAAGCCAGGTACGGCGGGGTGGTGGTAACAGGCGCGTACTACGGCTACGACGAGAACGGCAACCTCGCATCGGAATACACTTACCCCGGCTTCCAAGGCTACACGGACTTATTCAGCTACGACAGCATAGACAGGGTGACAGGCAAGCACGACCGCCACAAAGACCAGTACTTCGAGTACGACCAAGGCGGCAACATCACCGACCTAAACGGCGAGGCGTTCACCTACAGTCTAGGCAACCGCCTGACACATTACAGCGGCCAGACTATGACCTACGATGCGGACGGCAACATGACGCACGGCCTACTCTCAGGCGCATTCGCGGATTTCGAGTACGACAGCCTTAACCGCCTCGTCAGCGTAAGCGACGGAATAGTGCTGACCGAATACGCCTACGACGGCGAAGGCACGCGGATATCTGCCGGCGGCGTGACATATGTGACAG
>Ga0099364_10001847_pt1 | contig 34259 bp, 29 predicted proteins | sample TergutTh196P3_FD_73070 | JGI IMG/M metagenome (GOLD analysis project Ga0099364, IMG submission 73070) | Microcerotermes parvus P3 segment gut microbial communities from Pointe-Noire, Republic of the Congo - Th196 P3 | ecosystem: Host-associated > Arthropoda: Insects > Digestive system > Gut ... | reverse complement strand
AACACGCCGTCGTTCTTTTGCGTCGTTTTGTCTTTTTTTTTTGTTTTGTGTTGGGTGGGGGGGGGGGGGGGGGGGGGGGGGTATGAACAGTTTTATTCACTAAAAAAGTGGAGCCGGCGGGGTAGATCGCAGGGTTAGTTTTCTGTACGCCGAAACGTCTGTTCATGTTTGTACTTTAACATATTTTTAGAAATTTTGTCAATCTCTTTAAAAGAAATATTTTCCTTTTTTTTGGAACAGCAGCCTGATTTCTATGTACCAATTTGCCGGCACTTTGAAATGTATGCTCGAAAGCTTTGTTGGGCAGCTGCGAAATCGTATCGAAGATACGCGCCCTGAAGAGGGCGCTTGGAGCCAACCGAATGTAACCAAGCATCAAAAAGCAATGTACATTAAAATGATCAAAAATCATTTGGCGACATCAGCCCTCGAAAGGGCTTGCGTACCTTCGGTACGGCGCAGCAGCCCAACAGACATATATCGCAGCATACATTTCAGGCGCGGTGGTGTTATGCTACTAATTTAGTATAATTTATAATGGAAACCTCAGAACCTGCCAATGATAAATAGTTGTCTACCAACTTTTCAAGCTGCGTTACAACAGTTCCATTATACCACGTATTTCCGCACTCTGTGCAAACATACGCCGGAACATTGCGGATCACAATAACACCCTGCTCAACGTCTTCGGTATATGTGACATTTTTTTCTTCTGTTTCAGCTTTACAAATACCGCATTTCATTGACTGCCTCCTTTCCTCTTGCTGCCGCAGAAAAAAGCTGCATAAAAAACAAATCCGTAATTTTGGTTTAATACTCTGCGGCTCACCGCAGAGAAATTCTTGAGAAGATTTAACTTGTACAGAAGCGCTTAACAAATTCGTGTGTCGAACCTTTTACAAGTAAGTTGTAGGCGATTTCTTCACTTCTCTTTTTGTGACCTTCTTCGATACCTTCTTCACGACCGCCCTCACGGATTACCGCCATATATGTGTCAAAATCGTAGTTGTCGAACAACATATTTATCACCTCTGAGCTGTGCTCTCTTAAGATTCATACATTTTAATTATCTCATCAATAGACTTACCGCTTTTTAATAAATTAACAATTTCCGCACGACCTCTTTCAGAACCTATCTCGATACCTTCTTCGCGTCCTTCTTCACGACCTCTTACAGTACCTATCTCAAGGCCTTCCTCGCGTCCTTCCTCATAACCTTCTTCACGGCCACCTTCTCGGATTACTGCCATATATGTGTCAAAATCGTAGTTGTCGAACAACATATTTATCACCTCTGAGCTGTGCTCTCTTAAAAAATCTTTTAGGACATTATTCTCTACACAGTATTTTATAGCCGTTTCTATCGATTTTGCAAGAGTTAATCCGGTTTTTTGGTATTCCCTTATCTTGTCTATCAGCAGACTATAACCGTTTAGCGTTTCACTTTTACGCAGTATTTCTTTGTTGTACCCGTGATTGATGTTGTAGACCTGTACAGTCAGCTCTAATGATGTTTTGTTTTCCATCATTAATCCTTCAACATCCATGAAAGCGTCAGAAAGACGAAGTGTTTTTTTCTCTGGATAAGGGTTTTCGCCGTTGTAAAGGACGATAAATTCGGGTCTGGGTATTTTGATTAGCTTTCTGTCAAACATTTTATTCATGTCTATTATCCTTTCCAGTATACTTTCAAAGTAAACGAGAATTCTCAACGGCATATTTTCATTGATGGTTGATTGATGCTCAATCAACACTATCAATCGGTTGTCAATCAAAAACGATATGTCGTTTATCTTGCCTTTGATAAGCGCGTCAGTCAGCGTGTTGATGTTGATCGGTATATCCGGCGGCAGAGGCACTCCTTCTATTGCCGAGTACAGTTCTCGTAGGATGTCGGGTTTGCTGAAAAGCAGAGAGAATACGCTGCTTTTGTGTTCTCTGTTCGGCTGAAAGTTTTGCTCTTGGTTCTGATTTGAAGTTTCCATTTTTATCTCCTGTACAGAATATGTTGAGTGTACGGTGCTGCCGGTTCCGGCTTGCGGTTACACCCCGGGCATGAAACTTAAGTTACATGCCCGTGAAACTTCTTAGAAGTTTCTTACATATATATGGGTTGACCGTGCGTGGCGCTTACAGTAAAAGTGAAAAACTTTGAGAATTTGGACAGAAATTGGTAATACAAGACGCATCAAAATATATACGCCTGACATTGGAACAACAGCCTGATTTCCGTGTACCATTACCCTTAAAAAGTGTTATACTGTAGGCATGGATATAAAGGTTCAGGAGGAACTGGAAAAGCTTAAAGAACTCATCATCAACGCAATTCCGGTGGAACAAATATACCTATTTGGCTCTTACGCTTATGGTACGCCTCGCAAAGATTCCGACCTTGATCTGTATGTGGTCTTAAAAGACGATGTTCAAATGCGGGATTTGGATGCAGGCTTACAAATCCGTTTTGCAATTGTCCGTAAAACGACCATGCCTTTTGATATAATTGCAAAGAAAAAAAAAGATTTTTTAAACCGCTTAAACGGTACTTTTACTCTTGAACAAAAAGTAACAAGGGACGGAATACGCATTTATGGTTGAACAAACAAATCCGTAACTTAATCGTAAATTTTACGCCCTTTTTCATCAGGTATACCTGTCTTCCGCCAGAAATACGTATTAATCTGGTCGCGCCATTCGCGGGCATTTAAAATCTGCCTTTCAAAACGCGAAAGAACCGACTCGTAAACATCTTTTTCAAGAGAATCCTTTAAGGAAACCCATTTTTCCTTCATTTCCACAACTTCATTATACCCTTCAAAATGCGTGTCATAAATATTCTGCAAAAGAGTCCTGCCGTTTTTCATTTTAAAGTCATAACGCAGACGGTGGAAAAACAGGATCACATTTTCAGGACACTGTAAAGGATCCGCAAAAACTTCTGCATTTTTCTTTGAATACTGGGTTGTATACCCTGTTCCCGACGGCGTTCGATCAATACCTATGGCGTGGGCGTCGGCGCGGTGGTACGTCCCCCACCGGCTGAACTCATAACCTTCGATATTCGGACCATAATGGAGACCCGGCGTTACCATAAAACACACCCCAAACGGAGCATTGTATTTTTCGAACGTGGGATAAGATTTTAAAAGAATTTCCTGAATCGTTTTTGAAGTCTCGTCTTTGCCAAAAGAGAGCGTACACCATTCGGTTGCTATTTCTTTCGCGGTAATATTCGGGTTCCATGCCATGCGGCCGTACCCGTAAAGATTCGCCTGCGCCAATGTATGCCCTGTCCAGTTCTCATCAAGACCCACATTTACAACAGCCGCAAAACCTTCGATATTCGGGCAGCAGTCTTTATCCGCTCCAACCAAATCGGCAATATTACAACCGTAAACTTTAAATTCGCATTTTTCGCAGCAGGCGGTATTAAAGCGTAAAATTTCTTCCCACACATACGGAAGATAACACAGATCAATCTGATGCCCTGTGTATTCCTGCGTTATCTGCAATTCCATTACATGGCGTGTTTTTAAAAGAGCTCCAAAAAGCGGGGCGACAGGTTCCCTTACCTGAAAATCATAAGGGCCGAACTTAATCTGTAAAATAACATTATCGCTGAACTTACCGTCCAGCGGCTTAAAGTGATCATACGCGGCGCGCGCGCGATCGATGCTCTGGTCTCTCCAGTCCTGGGTGCAGTTATAGACAAAACACCTCCAGATAACTTCTCCGCCAAACGGCTTTAGGGCTTCTCCAAGCATATTCGCGCCGTCTGCATGAGTGCGGTTATATTGGAACGGTCCCGGCTCTCCTTCAGAATCCGCTTTTACAAGAAACCCTGCAAGATCAGGTATATGTTTATAAATTATTGCCGTATGCTCCTTCCACCACAAAAGCACGTCAGGGTCGAGGGGATCCGCCGTCGGGAGTTTTCCAAGCGACCAGGGGGAGCCGAAGTTGATTGAAAGGAACAGCCTTATTCCAAAACGGCGGAAAATATCGGCAACTTTGGCGGCTTCTTTTAAATAATCTTCTGTAATGAGAAGCTTTGCCTTTGCGCGTACATTTACATTGTTTATAGAAACACGGTTAATTCCCGTAGACGCAAGAAGGCGGGCGTAATCTTCAATACGTTTGCTGTCATAATCAAAATTGCCGTCTTTGTAAAAGAGAGAACCTCCTGCATAGCCGCGTTCAATCGTTCCGTCAAAATTATCCCAGTGATTGATCATCCGCAGTGATGAAACAGGATAATCAAGCAATTCATAGCCTTCGCAGATTTTCCCCTGCGCAAAAAGCGATAGAAACCGGAATACGCCGTATAAAAGACCGGTTTCGCCGCAGCCTGCAATGTAAATCTGATCAACATCAACCTTTATATAAAAACCTTCGGCTTTTGGTTCAACATTTAAAATTTTGCACAGTTCATTCATGCCAAGTATTACGCCGCTGGATAGAACATCGTTTACAATATCTTTGCTTTCGGTAATTTCAGGGGTAAATCCCGTAAGCCTTTGTATACCTTCCGCAAATTCTTTACCGGCCTGGGCTGCCGTTTCTCCGCTTTTTTGTACATACACATTTGCAGGTATTTTTACACTTGGGGTGGTTTTTCTTTCCTGCAGCCAGCAATTGTATTCTTTCAGCATATTAACTCCTTAGTTTATAAGAGACTTCTCAAATTTTGAGTATATAATAAATCAAAAAATAATGATAGAATCAGTCAACGTTGTTGTCTTATTTATAGTAAAATACAGGGGGTCAGGATGAAAAATAAATTCCCGCCATTCTTTAGTGACGGTATGGTTATTCAATGTGATAAGGCATTTCCAATTTGGAATAAGGAGAAATTCTCCATTGAATTCATGGGTAAAACTTATGAATCTGTCAAAGACAATGATAAATGGCTCGTAAATCTTGATCCTGTCAAAGCAGGCGGTCCGTTTTCAATGAAAATTTCCTGCGGTAACGAGTCTGCAACTATTAACGACATATATTCGGGCGATATCTGGTTATGCTCTGGGCAGAGCAATATGGAAATGCAGATGCACCGGCTTCGAGACGATTATAAAGAAGAATGGGCGGCAAAAGATTTCCCGCTTATACGGCAGTTTACCGTTCCCCAGAAATGTGATTTTAACGAACCGGACGAAGATATTTCCGGTGGGAAGTGGCTGGTTCCGTCAGCCGAAACATTGCATGAATTTTCAGGGACTGCGTGGTTTTTTGCAAAAAAACTTTACGAAAAATACCGCATCCCAATCGGGTTAATTAACACTGCATGGGGCGGCACGCCGGTTGAATCATGGATGAGCAGAGACGCTCTTGCCGGCTTCCCTTCAATTATCGCAAACGGCAAACAATATGCCGATGCGGCAAAATGTGAAGAAATCGCAAAAACCACAGGGGATGCGATTGGACAATGGGAATCTAATTGCAGAAATACAGATATAGGGCTTAAAGAAAACTGGCAAAAACCGGAAACAGATATTTCCGGCTGGAACGAAATAACCCTGCCCGGTGATTTTGCCAGGGCCGGTCTTGATAAATTTTGCGGAGTAATCTGGCTTGCAAAAGAATTTGAAATAACTTCGGCTTTTGATGCAAAAGCTCTTGCATCAAAAGATGTAAAAGTTTGGCTTGGCACAATCGTCGATTCCGACACTGTTTATATAAACGGCGTGGAAATCGGGTGTACAGGTTACCGTTATCCGCCGCGGAAATATGTCCCGGACAATTTGTTAAAGCAGGGAAAAAACCGCATTGTTATAAGAGTAACATGCAACAACGGCGAAGGCGAGATCACGCAAGGCAAGCCTTTCCGTATTTTTACAGATAATGAAACTGTGGAATTGTCCGGCGCATGGAAGTACAAAACCGGCGCTGAAGTTTCGGTTCGTCCTGCGGATTTTTTCTTTCAGCGCCAGCCGCTTGCAAATTACTACACGATGATTGCCCCTGTACTCAAACTCCCGTTAAAGGGAGTTATCTGGTATCAGGGCGAATCCAATGATTCCAACCCTCATGATTATGCAGAATTGTTTCCCTTGATGATAAAAGACTGGCGTAAAAAAAACGGCAATGACGATCTGCCCTTTTTGTTTGTCCAGCTTCCAATTTGGAAAATTGCAACTAACAATGACGAATCATCTTCATGGGCAATTATAAGGGAAGCGCAGGCCTCTGCCCTCTCCCTCCCTGCAACAGGTATGGCAGTTGGTTTGGAACTTGGCGAATGGAACGATCTCCACCCGTTAAACAAAAAAGATATCGGCTTTAGGCTTTACCTTGCGGCGGAAAAAATTGTTTACAATATAAATAACACATCTCCCGGCCCCATGCTTCGTAAGTTGGAATGTCGGCAGGAAAAATTGTTTCTTTATTTTGACAATTGCGGCGGCGGGTTAAAAGCAGATGATACGCCGTTTTTCAGCATCATCGGAAGCGGCGGGCAAATCCGCATTGCAGGTAATATCGAAGCGAATGATACCGTCTGCATCGATATTTCAGGCGTAAAAGAAGCAAAAAAAATTCTGTACGCATGGGCGGATAACCCGATTGACAGGCAGCTTTTTAACAGCGAAGGGCTTCCAGCGATTCCGTTCAGAGCCGAGATCCGCAGTGGAGTAAATGCAAATGTTTGACGCTGGAAAAATCAAGGATGATATAATCGAATGGATTCGCCAATACTTTATAGAAAACGGCAGCGATTGCAATGCAGTTGTGGGGATCAGCGGAGGCAAGGACAGCTCTATTACTGCCGCCCTCTGCGCGCAGGCTCTTGGAGCGCGGAGGGTTTACGGTGTTTTAATGCCGCAGGGTCAGCAGCACGATATTTCTTTTTCGCATGAGCTTGCCGGGCATTTGGGAATAAACAAAATTGTAATAAATATCAAAGACAGTGTTGACGCTTTAATTGCAGGTCTTAAGGACAGCGCTCTTACTTTAAACAAACAGGCTATTGTTAATATTCCTGCAAGGGTCAGGATGACAACACTTTATGCCGTATCTGCAATTGTAAACGGACGCGTGGCGAATACATGCAACTTAAGCGAAGATTACGCTGGTTATGCGACAAAATTCGGCGATTCTGCAGGAGATTTCAGCCCGCTTTCCAATTTAACTGTAACAGAGGTAAAGGCTGTCGGGAGGGAATTGGCTCTTCCTTTAAAGTTTATAGATAAAATCCCCGAGGATGGTCTTTCCGGTTTAAGTGATGAAGAAAATCTTGGCTTTACCTACGATGTTTTAGACAGATATATCCGCGAGGGTGTTTGTGAAGATTTAGCGGTAAAAGAAAAAATTGACAAACTTCACAGGGCAAACCTTCACAAATTAGAGAAAATGCCCTGCTTTTCTTTTTAAGGAGAAATCCAAATAGCGCAAAAACTTAACACAAAAAAAATAATTTCCGCACTTGAAGAAGGAGGTTCTGTAGCAAATAAACTCCCGTCTTATGAACCGCGCAAGGCGCAACTTGATCTCCTTTCCCTTATAATTAATGCTTTTAACGACGATGCCTTTGCAATGGCGGAAGCCGGAACAGGCGTTGGGAAGTCCTTTGCATATCTTCTGCCTGCAATTAACTTTTCAATACTGAATAATGAAAAGGTGGTTGTCTCCACCGCCACCATTACATTACAGCAGCAGCTTTATGAAAAAGACATCCCCCTTGTTGCTTCCACTGTTGAAGGTAAACAGGTAAAAGCCGTTTTAATGAAAGGCAGGGGCAATTACCTTTGCCTTCGCAGACTTGACGATGCAATGCACGAACCTTCTTTATTTGACGATAATCAGGATCAATTTGCACAAATTAAGGAATGGGCGCAAAACACAAAAACAGGCAGCCGTTCGGAACTTTCATTTTTGCCTTTGGAAACATTGTGGTCAAATGTTTGTTCGGAATCCGATCTTTGCCTTGGAATTCACTGCCCGTGGAAGGAACAGTGTTTTGTTTTTATTCTCCGCAGGCAGGCAGGCAATGCAAATATCATTGTTGTAAATCATCACTTGCTTTTTGCCGATCTTGCTGCACGTTTTCAAGGCGCAGGTTATGAAAATGCTGTTGTGCTTCCGCCTTTTACAAGACTCATCATTGACGAAGCGCACACAATTGAAAATGCCGCCACATCATTTTTTTCTTCTAATTTCAGCCGCATTGGGATTTTCCGCCAGCTTTCACGGCTTTACAATAAACGCCGTGCAAATATTCGCGGGCTTTTGGTAAGGTTATGTGCAATGCTGCGAACAAGCGAAGACCCGCTGGATGAAATGGCGGAGAATATAAAAAAAATCCGCACCAGCGTGGAAGAACTGGATGAATGTGCGTTACAGCTATGCGGCGTTGAAGGAATTTTCAGGCTTTCTCCGGCTGTAGATGAATCATTTTTAAAAAGATCGCTTTTCCCGTATTTTAAATCTTTGCGGCGCGATATTCTTAAGCTGACGGAGATGGTTCGAGGTATTATTGAAGAGTTTGATGAAACCGAAGCGGCGGATCCTGCTGTATGGGAAATAAAAGCAATCCTGAAAAGATTTGACGGCATTGCAGAAATTTGCGATTATTTCTGTAAATATAAAAAATATCCCGACGAAGTTTTGTGGATTGAAAGACAGCGGACTTCAAAGGAGCCTTGGGCGGTTTTTACAAGAACTCCGCTGGATCTTGCGCCAAAATTAAAAGAGAGTGTATTTTTGCCAAATAAAACAGTTGTTTGTGTTTCTGCAACTATGGCCATTAATGATGACTTTTCGTATTGGGCAAACAGAAGCGGCATCGGCCTAATCGAAAACCGCACTGTTTTTTCCGGCTGCTTCCCTTCACCCTTCCCCTACTCGAATGCCGTCCTTCTCGCCGTACCTGCAGATGCGCCGCTTCCAGATGAACATAATTATCAGGATTTTATAAATAAAGCGGTTATGATGCTTTCGTCAATTTCGGGAGGGTCGGCGCTTGTTCTTTTTACATCTTATCAGTCGTTGACAACCGCATATAACGCCGCAAAAGATGAGCTTACATCGCTTGGGATCCGGTGTTTAAAACAGGGGGATGACGACCGCAGCCGTCTTCTTGAGACTTTTATATCCGACACAAGCTCCTGTCTTTTTGCAACGGATTCATTCTGGGAGGGAATTGATGCGCCGGGGGACACTCTGCGTTTGGTTATAATTTGCCGGCTTCCTTTCAGGACTCCCGGCGATCCCGTCCTTGAAGCGCGATGCGAGGCGATCCAAAGCCAAGGGGGAAATCCTTTCATGGAACTTTCGCTGCCTCAGGCAGTGATGAAGTTTAAGCAGGGTTTCGGCAGGCTTATGCGAAAGAGCGCCGACAAGGGAGTTGTAGCAGTGCTGGACGGCAGACTGGTAAAAAAGAATTACGGGCAGTTATTCCAGAATTCGCTGCCTGATACAAGAAAAAGTTACGGGAATCTGGATAATATCATCAGGGATATGGAAAATTTTCTTTATTAATGCTATAATGAAAGGAATACTTACAAGTCAATGATTTTCTGCAAGCAGGTAAGGAGGCGCCATGCCAGAGATGACAAAAACAGATAATTTGTCAGAGCCGCCGAATGTTGAAAAATACATAGTTTTTTCAATCATGGATAAATTATATAGCTTCCAGTCGCGTTATGTTGGAGAAATCACATTATTTGATACTGTCTATCCGTTACCGCTTCTACCCCCTTATATACTCGGTGTTGTCAACCGGTATTCCATCCCTTATGCTCTTTTCGATATCGAGCTGTTACTTTTTAAAACTCCGGGAAAACGCAATAAAATACTGGTCGTCAAAGAATCCATAGACCGTATTGCTTTCCTGATTGATGATGTAGCAGGTATTGTCGATATACAATCGGAAAACCTTATTAATATAGAAAGAAATATAGAATCAAAAGATTTAGCTGAAGCCGTTTTTGCTTCATTTGAGTGGAATGGCAGCAATGTTTTTGTTCTTGATATCCATGCAATACTCGACCGTGTCACAGCGGAGGTATCTTAATAATGCAGGTGTTTCTCTGTTCCTTTGGCGACTATTCGGTGGCAATTCCAATGGATTCTATTTCATCTCTTTACCTATACACAAAAGATGTACAGGAAATTGATTTATCCGCCGGGATGGTTATACACGGAGAAAACCGGACATTTTTTTCTCTGCTTCGATTATTCAATCTTTCACATGAAAATATCCGGCATTGTATCATATTAAAAGATCCTGACAACATTGGCGGCGAAACAGTTTTGCTGATAACCCGGGTTGAATGTGAAATCAATATTCCTGACGACGAAATTTATCCGGTTCCTGCAGCATTAAAAAACATGCAATTTTCTATGTTTTTTGCCGGTATAAAATTTGATTTAAATGGAAATTTGATTCTTCTGCTAAACCCTGAACAAATAAAACAATTCATACAAAGGGAATTAACAGTATGATAAAAACATTAATTGTTGATGACAGTTCTCTGGTACGCTCAATCCTAAAGGATTTTCTTGAAAGCGAAGGATCCTTTGAAATTATAGGTGAAGCAGAAAATGGCAGAGAAGGCATAGAAAAGGCAAAAAGGCTTGTTCCCGATCTAATTACCATGGATATTGAAATGCCGGTAATGAACGGACTTGATGCAATTGTTGAAATTAGAAAATTCAGCTCCTGCGGCATTGTAGTAATAAGCACTCATGATACTGCAAAGATGGCGTATGATGCGACAGTCAAAGGCGCCCATGATTTTTTTGCAAAGGATATTTTCACCTCACTGATGAGAAAATATCAGCAGGAAGAAGTAATAAAAACCCTTAAACAAATATGTATTATTAAGAATAAAATTACAACGCAGCAGGAAAAACCAAAGGAGTCTGATTTAAAAAAACGTCAGATACAAGCGGTGGTAATTGCATCTTCCACAGGGGGGCCGATGGCTCTTTGCCAGTTGTTAGCCGCTCTTGCCGAGGATTTCCCGGTTCCGATTATGCTGGTTCAGCATAATACATCAGGATTTGACAAGGGATTTGTGCAATGGCTTGACGGATATACAAAAATAAAAGTACTTCTCGCAGAAGAAGGAACAATTCCTGTACGGGGAAAAGTATATGTTGCACCAACAGATAAACATATGCTGGTTTGCAGCAAGGGCATTATATATGGCGACGGCGAACCTGTTCATAACCAAAAACCTGCTGCAGATATGCTTTTTAAAAGCGCATCAGAGTTATACGGTGAATCGTTAATTTCGGTAGTGCTTACCGGTATGGGAAATGACGGTGCAAATGGAACCCGTTTTGTAAAAAATGCGGGCGGTATTACCATTGCGCAGGATGAAGTTACATCTATGATTTACGGTATGCCGCAGGCTGCTGTTGAAACAGGCTGTATTGATATAGTTCTGCCTCTTTATTCCATCGCAGATAAGCTGACAGAGCTTATAACAAAAACATAATTTATCAATGTGGTAATTAACATAAGGAGGAGGATTTGATACCGGACATTATACTTTCCAGTCCATCTCTTCTATTTCTCTATTACCGTATTGAACAAATACTTGGAGTTATTTCAACACCGGAATCTCTCATAAAGCTTAATGAATACCTTGAAAAATGCACAGGAGCTTCTTATGTTAAAGATCCCGCCGCTTTTGAATATATTTTAGATTCACGCGAACATATTTATGAAATATCAAAATTAATTACAATCGCCGAAACTTATTTTTTCAGAGAAGGAGTTCACTTTGATTTACTTTTAAAGCTTCTTCCTAAATACACAGGGTTAAACCGTCCTGTACAAATTTGTTCCGCTGCAACTTCAATCGGCTGCGAAGCATACAGTATTGCCATGCTGCTTGATTATTATTCAAAAAACACAGAAATAAATTTTGAGATAGACGCATTTGATATCAACTCTGAAGTAATCGAAACGGCAAAAACAGGGCGCTATACATCAAATGCACTGCGTACAGACGGTTCTGCATGGAAATATATTCTTGATTCATACCTTTTTAAGGACGGTTCAGAGTATATTGTTTCGCAGGATATCCGTAAAATGGTTCGATTTTTTAATCATAACATAATGAGGGGGCTTCAGAAAAAATATGATATAATTTTTTTCAGGAATGCGCTGATATATTTTTCACCAAGAAACAGGGTAATTGTTACAAATGAACTTGTTGAATCTCTTGCAGATAACGGAATATTATTTACCGGTATTTCTGAAACCTCCTCGGTAAATCATCCATTGCTTGCAAACAAACATATATCTGATATATTTTTCTTTCAGAAAATTACCATGTTTAATCAACTTGGAATTTCTGATCAAATAACAGAGCTTAAAACTGTCAAAAAAATGCAAAATTATCCGACCGGTTATCCGGTAAATGACAACTGTCGCAACAGCGGACGGCGCATTCATAAAAACATCGAAATGGAAAAAAAACCGCTGTTGAATCAGACAAAACCATATACACCCAAACAAACTAACCTTCCTGTGGATTGCATGGAAATATGTTCACTGCTCGAAGATGAAGAAGGACAGCCAAATGCAAAAACGATGTTATTCAACATCCTTTCAGGCTCCAACGATGAATCAATTTCAGGAAGTTCTCTTGCAGCTTCTGTAATATTTTTTCTGAATATTCAGGATTTTGATTCTGCAAATTTTGTACTTTCGTATATGGAAAAATACAATCATGAGTCTGCCGCCTTGTTTTTACGGGGAGAGTATCATCTTCTGAAGGGAAATATTAAAGAGGCTGAAGATTTTTTTGGACAGGCAGCCGGAAAAGACAGCTCTTTTTGGCCGGCATTATACAGAGCGGCAACGCTTGCTGTCGACGGGAATCAGACCAGGTATAAATATAAAATAGTTAAAGCATGCGAAAGCATTGAACTTGGAAAAAACCGCCATTACGAGTGCTTTATGGGCGGATTTTCTCCCGATTACTTTTACCGTATTCTAAATCGCCGGATTCCTGACGGAAAATTGACTTAAGTTTATTAGGAGGTTTGTTGTGACAAAACGTACTTATATAAGGCGGAAAATATATCTTTTTTCTATAGCATTTTTTTCGCTCATATTAATCATCGGAAGCGTAGCTTTCATTGTTTCAATGGTTCGCAATGCGCATATACATGCAAGCCGCGAATTGATAAGAAATCTGGAACTGGAAAAGATAAAACTGGAAAGTTCGGTGATCAATGAAATTAACATTGTCCTGAAAATGGCAGGGTCTCCATTGATACAACGTTTCTTTGCAAATCCTTTTGATCCGGATTTGGAAATAATGGCGCGTGAAGAAATTGCCGCATACCGCAGTGCGTTTAACAGCAATATAATCTTCTGGGCGAATGATATAGATAAAGTATTCTGGTTTAACGAAGAAATAAGTAATATAGTTGATCCTTTCAACCCTGATGAATACTGGTATAACATGACTTTATACCGGACAGAAAGCTATAATTTTAACATAAATTATAATCCGGAAATTAACATGACAAGTCTTTGGATCAATGCTCCGGTTTTTGACGCATCAGACAACCGAAGGCCTATCGGCATGGTCGGCACCGGGATTGATTTAACTTTATTTATCGACTCTATATACCAAAATTATAAAAGCGATGGAGAACTTTATTTCTTTAACAATTTCAATGAAATTACAGGCGCAAGAGACGCTTCGCTTGTATCGGAAAAAGTTAAACTGGACACTGAACTTAGAGAAATAGGGTTTGAAATACTTTCGAGAGTCAGGAGTTTGCAGTCAGGAACTATTGATTTTTTTGACATGAACGAATATGTAATTGTCCTAAGTGATGTCCCTGCTTTGAACTGGTATATTGCCGCTGTCCTGCCTATTACGATTGCGGATGTTCTTGACGATACTATAACTTTTCTTTTTATTTCGATGATGACAGTAATAGCGTTAATTTTTATTATTTTCTGTCTGTTTATCACAAGTCTGCTGCAAAGATCCACTTTTATGGCAAATCAAATATATAAAAGCCTCGAAGAAAACGATCTGTCTTTACAAATTGAAGTAAAAACAAGGGACGAACTTGGAGAGTTAATGACAGGCATTGGAAATTTTCTGGAAAAACTCAAGTCTGCGTTTACATTATTCACGCAGAATGCATCAATGGTTTCCGCCGCAGTGTATGACATTTCGTCCTCGACAAGGGAAATAACAACAACAGCGAATGAACAATCCGCAAGTGTTGCAGAAATTGTCAGCACGATGGAAAACAACAAGAACCTTTCGGTTCAGGTTGCGGATAAAACGGTAGAAGTAGCTGAACTTGCAGATGAAACTCAAAACTTAAGCCGGCATGGCGCTTCCCTCCATGATGAAAATGATAAAATGATGCAGGATATAAGAAATCAAAATTATAAAATTGTTGATGATATAAAAAATCTGCATGATGTTCTTTCCCGCATAGATGAATCAGTTCAGCTTATTGATACAATTGCCGACAGGACAAAATTAATCGCATTTAATGCAGCTCTTGAAGCATCATCATCAGGGGAAGCAGGACTGCGCTTTGCTGTTGTGGCAAGCGAGATACGGCGTTTTGCAGATAATGTTGTTGAATCGGTAAATGAAATAAAAGAAAGAATTACTGAATTGCAAAGCGCGTCTGAGTCGCTGATATCCGAAGCGGATATAGGCTCAAAAGCAATCGAAGCGGGATCTATAAGAATACACGAACAAAAAGAAGTATTCAAAGAAATCGTGGATGTTTCTCAGAATGTGGCAGAGCGATCCCAGCAAATCTCGGATCTCAGCAAACAGCAGGAACTTGCCGCAGAACAGGTTTTTATCGCGTTAAAAGAAATTTCTCTTGGAGTTAAGCAATTTGTAATCGCAACAGAATCAACATCAGAGACTGCGCAAAACCTTAACTCAATGTCTGAGGAATTAAAAGAAACCCTGTCACAATACAGGATTACAGGGTAGGAGATTTTATGCCGGAAAATAAATTTAACGACAAGATCAAGGCTGAAGAACATAAAGGGGAAAAACTGATAAGCAATGTCCGGTTAATACTTGCGTTCATATATATTATCAGCGTACCGGTTATTTCAATTGTGAGGAATTTGGAAGGTTACGGTTATCTTCCGTGGCGGGCCCATATCTGGAACAATGTTTTTTTTATATATTCAGTTTTCCTTTTTATTTATGTGCGTAAAAAAGACACGTTTCATAAAATGTTTAAATACATTTGCGTCATCCTTGATATGACATTGATCAGTGCAACTATTTGGATTGGCTGCACATATCCTGAATTAACACCGGCAATTCCATATCTTTCTATCTGGGCGCTTTTTTACAATGTACTCATTCTTGCAGGTTCTTTCAGATACGATATCCGCTGCGCATATTTTTCCGGTATATTTTCAAGTATTATGTATTTCCTTGTTGTTTTTATACAAAGAGATGCATGGGATTTGCCGTATTCTTTTATTTATAATAACCAGACAGTAAACGTAAATTTTCCGATTTACAATGAAATATTCAGGGCATTTGGAATGATAGTAACAGGCGTAATTACAGGTATGGCAGGCAAACGCCGTCTGACTCTGTTTAAAAGTATGCTCGAAACAGAACATTCCGCCGCAAAAACTGCATCAAAGACAGTAGATCAAACCCGTATAGTGGCAAAGACAATCAGTAAATCAACCGACGAGATATTCATTTCATCAAAAGATATTTTAACAACCGCAAATAGTCAGGCCATAACTATTCAGGAAATAGAAACCACGGTAAACGAAAATTCATCAATAGCGGCGGACATTGCCGAAAAAACAGGCAGTGTTGCAGGCATCGCTTCCAAAATGGAAACAGATGTTAATGTCGGATTGGCAGTTCTTAAGCGGAATATCACCCAGATGGAAAATATCAAAAGTAAAAATGATGGTGTAATTTACAGTATTAATAATCTTTGTACTAAAATTACCAAAATCCATGAAATCGTTAAATCGATCAACACAATTACGGATCAAACAAAGGTAATTGCATTTAACGCCGCTCTTGAAGCAGCCGGAGCAGGGGCGCAGGGCAGACGTTTTTCTGTTGTATCAAGCGAAGTAAACCGTCTTGCCGATGATATAGCTGTGCTGACAAGTCAAATACGCGAACAAATAGATGAAATACAAAAATCTTCATATTCTCTTATAACATCCAGTGAAGAAAGCGCGGAAAATATAAACGAAGGCAATAACCTTATAAAAGAACTTGAGGGTATTTTTTCTGAAATACTTAACGGCGCTGAAATTACATCAAATCAGGCTCAGACTATAACAGTGTCAACTCAGAAACATCAAAGATCAAGTGAACAGATCAGCATTGCCATAAAGGATATTTCCACAGGCCTCAGTAATTTCCTGCGTTCAACAGAAATTGCCACATCCTCTGCAGAAAAACTTACACAGATGATTATTGAGCTTGAAAAACTTTTAAGTGTTAATGACGCGGGGATTTTATGATAGTTATCAGTCTGAATGAAAAGTTTAAGGCTCATGAACACCAAGGGGAAATACTGATTAGTAATGTACGCCTTGCGCTTTCCATTATCTACGGCGTCTGCGTGCCTATTGTTTCATTACTAAGGCAATTTGACGGTCTTGAGCCTTTTCCAATTCGTTCCAATATAGGACCCGGCGTTTTTTTATTGTATTCGATTTTCCTTTTTATTTATGTAAGAAAAAAATCAAGATTTCTTGATATGTTTAAATACATCTGTGTCGTACTTGATGCAGTAATTATAAGTGCAGCCATTTGGATTGGGTGTACATATCCTGAATCATCTCCTCCAATTCCCTTTCTTTCCATACAGGCTATATTTTTCAGCGTGCTTATTCTTGCAGGTTCTTTCAGGTATAGTATTCCATGCGCGTATTTTTCCGGTATTTTTACGGCTTTTATTTATTTGTTAGTTGTTTTCATAAACAGAAATGTCCTTGATTTACCTTATTTTTTTGATCTTAATGACATAGCAATTGATGTAAGTTTTCCATTGTTCAATGAACTTTTTCGTGTTATTGCATTTATAATAACAGGCTGGATTACCGGCGTGGCTTGCAAACGCCGCCTAACTCTCTTTATAAATATGCTTGAATCGGAAACATCCGCTACCAAAAACGCTTCTGAAACTATTGATAAAACCCGTTTAATGGCTAGGACAATCAGCAATTCAACAGAGGAAATATTTCTTTCATCCAAAAATATTTATACTACTGCAAACAATCAGGCAGTAAGTATTCAGGAAATTGAAAACACCATTAACCAAAACTTATCTATAGCGGCGGATATTGCCGAAAAAACCAATAGTGTCGCGGATATTGCTTTAAAAACGGAAAATGATGTTAACTCCGGCTTTTCTGTCCTTGAACACAATATAAGGCAAATAGAAGATATCAAAGAAAAAAATGACGGAGTTATTAATGGCATAATTTTACTGGGAAATAAGATAAATCAAATCCGCGATATTATAAAAACGATTAACAATATAACCAATCAAACAAAGGTTATTGCGTTTAACGCAGCTCTTGAAGCGGCAAGTGCAGGAGAACAGGGAAAACGTTTTTCTGTAGTGGCGGCAGAAGTAAACCGCCTTGCCGATGACATCGCGGCACTGACAAAACAAATACGCGGGCGGATTGAAGAGATTCAAAGTTCTTCATCATCCCTGATTATTTCCGGCGAGGAAAGCGCGGAAAAAATCAGAGAAGGCAACAGTTTAATCGGTGAACTTGAAGAAATTTTCAGTGAAATCCGCACGGGAGCCGAAATAACGGCGAATCAGGCGCAGATAATAACCACATCAACCCATAAACAGCAAAAATCATCCGGACAAATTTGTATTGCTATCTCGGATATTACGGCAGGATTGAATAATTTTCTACACTCAACCGAAATAGCTACAGCTTCTGCCGACGGGCTTAACAAGATTATTGAAGAATTAAACGCTTTGTTGAATAAAGGAACCGGAAAAACAGAAGAAACCGGATCTTCAAATAACGATTATTCTGCAAGAGCCGGAAAGAACAACAGAATAAAAAGGGATAAACAAACCGGACACAAAAAAAGAATATCTTTTGATAATAAAGAGATGGAAGAAAAGATCAGGCTTGATGAACTTAACGGGGAAAAGCTGATAAATAAAATAAGAATTATTTTCGCATTAATTTATTCACTAAGTGTACCTGCAATATCAATAATAAGCGGTCTGCGAGGCTATGGATATTTTCCATGGTACGCCTACATTTGTTCCAATATCTTTACATTAAATTCCATTATTTATTTTTTCTATGCACGAAAAAAGGAATCTCTTCACTGGACATTTAAGTATATCACTGTCAGTCTGGATTTAACGGTTATCACTGCAAGCATTTGGGTCGGCTGTTTGTACATGGAAATTGCTCCGCCGGTTCAATACCTGTCGATATGGGCGTTATATTACAGTGTAATAATAATGACAAACGCTTTCAGGCACAGTATTTCCTGCGTTTATTTTTCGGGAATCTTTGCAAGCATTATCTATATGGCGGTTGTCATAATTAACAGCAATAGTCTTGATTTACCTTACTATTTTTTCTTTAACGGCAGTAAAGTAGATGTTAGTTTCCCTGTATATAATGAAGTATTCAGGGTCTTTGGAATCATAGTGACGGCATCTATTATAGCCATTGCCAATAAACGCCGCCTTGAACTCTTTACAAGTATGGTTGAATCGGAAAACAAAATTACAAAATCCGTTACATCCACCGTGGAACAGACCCGTTCAATAGCAAAGACAATCCGCAAATCAACAGATGAAATATTCCTGTCGTCAAAAAATATTTTTGCAACAGCAAACAATCAGGCGGCAAGCATACAGGAAATTGAAAGTACTATAAGTGAAAATTCCAAAATTGCCTCTGACATTAGCGAAAAAACCGGCAGCGTTGCAAATATTGCTTCCAAAATGGAAGATGATGTTAAATATGGATTTGCAATTCTCGGGCGTAATATAAATCAAATGGAGCAAATTAAAACAAAAAATGACAGAGTAACCTCCGGCATCATTGCACTTGGAAACCAAATAGTCAAAATAAATGATATTATTAAAACCATTAATACAATCAATGACCAAACAAAGGTAATTGCCTTTAATGCCGCACTGGAAGCGGCAAGCGCGGGGGACAATCAGGTAAAGCGTTTTTCTTCGGTAGCAAGTGAAGTAAAACGCCTTGCCGAAAAGATAGCCGAACTGACAAGGCAAATACGCGAACAGATTGATGAAATCCAAAATTCTTCATCATCGCTGATCATTTCCGGAAAAGACAGCGCAGCAAGAATTAATGAAGGCAACCATCTTATAAAAAAACTTGAAGAGATTTTTTATGAGATCCGCTGCGGCGCAGAAATTACATCAAATCAGGCTCAAACAATAACTGTATCTACCCAGCAGCAGCAAAAATCCATAGAACAGATAAATGTCGCTATAGTTGACATTTCTACGGGGTTGTTAAATTTCCTAAACTCAACAGAGATAGCAAGAGCCTCTGCAGAAAATCTAACACAGGTAATTGTAAAATTCGATGAACTGTTGAATATCAGTGAACAGGGTGCGACATGGCAATAAATAAAGAAAAATACATAGCAAAGTATGTTGAGGAAGGATTTGAAAATATCTCTTTAGTAGAAGGACTTATCTTTGACATAAAAGACGGTGTTTCGATTGAAGATGATCTTGCAACTCTTTTACGTGCATTGCACACACTTAAGGGTTCGTCAAGGATGCTTGAGTTTAAATGTATTGAGGAGCTGACTCATAGTCTTGAAAGTGTTTTTATATCTTTCAAAGAACAGCGTATAGAACTGTCTGGAAATGCAGTTAAATTAATTCTTGCATCTATTGATCTTATAAAAAACGGATTAACCCTTGTAAAAGATACAAAAGAAGATGCTGTAGCGATAGAAAAATATGTAAAGAATTTAAACGCTCTTTCGGCAAACGAAGAGTTTTTTCTTCCCCAGACAGAAAAAAAACAGCCGGAAGAAACCCGGCAGGATCAACAGACAAATGCTGCGCCTGAAAAACAGCTTACGGAAGAAAACACAGAAAATCCTGCTGAAAACACGCCATACAAGTCTGTGGGAAAACAATATTCAAAATCAGAAAGTATACGCCTGTCAATTGATAAAATAGACAACATTATTAAGAGTATCGCTTCCTTACAGTCTCTTGAGATTGAAGCAAAAAATATATCGCTGGACAGCGCTGCCCTAAGCAGTGATATCAAAGAATATTCTGTAAGACTCAAATCGGATAGAACAAATAATCCTGCACTTATTGCAAATTTCAGAAAACTGGAACGGCTGAGTGAAAGGATCAACACAGCGTTTAAAAATTATTCTGTTGATGCAAGCAATCAAATCCGCAGCGCATACGATACCGTAATCTCTCTGCGTACCCTTCCCCTTTCCACCGTTCTCGACAGTTACCCCCGCTATGTATATCAGCTTGCGGAAGAACTTGGAAAAAAAGTACAGCTTACAATTGAAGGAAGTGAAAACGAAATTGACAAGAATATTATCGAAACACTCTCGGAATTCTTTTTACACACGGTTCGTAACGCGGTAGATCATGGGCTGGAAAAACCTGATGAAAGGCTTGCAAGCGGGAAAGACGAAACAGGTAAATTATCAATTGTATGCACCCGCGAAAGCGGCAGCATGAAGATTATTGTATCTGACGACGGGCGCGGATTAAATCTTGACAAGATCAGGCAAAAAGCAATACGGGAAGGTCTAATAACGGAGGCAAGTTCCGTTTCAGTTTCCAAAGAAGAACTTTTTAGTTTTATTTTTTACAGCGGGTTTTCAACATCCGGTACGGTGAGCAATGTTTCAGGCAGAGGGGTTGGAATGGATATTGTACGCGAAAGTATTGAAGCCTTAAAGGGAAGTATAATCGTAGACAGCACTCCCGGAAAAGGAACCAGTTTTACAATCATAGTTCCCCTTTCAATAGCCGCTCTTGTGGGATTCCCCATTGCATCAGGAGGGATGAACTTCATCATACCCGCTACTTTTGTGGAGACTACCATGCTTGTAAATCCAAATGATATCATAACAGTGATAGATCGCCCGGAATTAAAATACAATGGCCAGCTTATAAAACTTTATTATTTAAAACAGGTTTTACAGATTAAAACCGAAACCGCTGGTTCTGCCGACACAATATTTGTGGTCATTATCCGCGGTTATGATGAAATTGCAGCTCTTGTTGTAGATGACATAACAAATATGAGATCTGTAATATTAAAAACCATACCTTCATTCATGGAAAAAATATCTGTATTCTCCGGCATTGTACTTAACGACGATTACGAAATGGTAAGCGTTCTGCATATACCTTCAGTAATAAAAATAGCAAAACGCATAAAAACAATAGACCTTAAAAAACGCAATGTAGAATTTGAAAAACTTAAAAAATCTATCCTTGTGGTTGATGACTCGCGTCCAACCCGCGAAATTGAAAGCGAAATTCTTTCTGCCGAAGGCTATATTGTAGACACAGCGGCAGACGGGGCGGAAGCCTTAAAAGCTGCAAAGGCAAAAAACTACGACCTAATCTGTACAGATATTCAAATGCCGGTTATGGATGGATTTATGCTTACCGAAAATATCAAGAAAAATGAGGATCTTTCACACATACCTATAATTATTATATCATCAAGAGACAGTGAGGAAGATAAAAAACGCGCGGCGATGCTTGGAGCATCACGTTATATTGTAAAAAGCTCATTCAACACCCATAACCTGCTTGAAGCGGTAAAAGACTTGATTGGAGGAATAAATGAATGATGATAAAAAACGTATTTTAATAATGGAAGATTCCGATATCTTTGCTGATATGCTCATAGAAGTTCTTACTTCAGATGAATATGAAATTGAACGGGCTGTTAACGGATTTGAAGGAATAAAAAAAGTTTACAGTTTTTTACCTCATCTTATCATCACAGATATTGAAATGCCGATCTTTAAGGGTTATCAGGCGACTCGTTTCTTAAAATCACGGAATAACACAAGGACAATTCCTGTAATTATGTTTACTTCACTGAGTGAAACAAAAGATAAATTCTGGGGAAAACACGCAGGCGCCGATATTTACATTGAAAAATCACCGGACAATTTTAAATCCCTGTATGACAATGTAAAAAAAATTCTTGAAAATCAACAGACTATTGATTTTACCGCAATAGAAAGAGAAAGAAAAAAGATAAACGACGATTCAATAATCGAAATAGTAAATGATCTTTTGGATAATAAATTATTTCAGACAACCATAATTGGCATGCTGGCAGAATTATCTGAAAATACAAATTCGCTTGATATGATAGTGAACAAAATATTCGATCTAATACAGACAATATGCGAAACAGAAATTATAACAATAATGATCTGCGGCTCTAAAGGTTCTTTACATATCTTTACAGCTAATTTTTCGCGCTTTACGCATGAAACAGTTGATGATTTTTCTGCAATTAATGTATCTGATTTTAACAATCTTTTCCCGAATTTTAATGTAAAAACACAAAATACAATAAATTTTTTACCCCCCGGAGAAAATACAAAAAAAATCAGCTCATATATAAAATTGCCGCTTACAAATTTCGGAGAAAAATATGCGTCGGTACACATTGCAAATACCATAAATGAATATTTTTCGCCGGGAATTCTTGAAAATATCAAAGTGTTTCTTAATGCCGCTTCGCCGATAATTGCTAATGCGCTTTCTATGCGTGAACTTGCCGAACTCCAGAAAAATACCCGCGAAGCTTTTGCCAGATATGTGCCCGCTGATGCCATTGACGAAATAATTGAAACATCGTCAAAAATGGTCAGCCAGATCGAAACCAGAAATATTACTATTCTTTTTTCTGACATTAGAGAGTTTACCTCTATCTCTGAATATTCCACTGCACAGGGAGTAGTTGATTTTCTTAATACCTATTTTGCGGAAATGGGCAGTATGATAATTTCTGAAGGCGGCCATATTGATAAATTTATAGGCGATGCTGTAATGGCAGTTTTTGGCGCATTCTATAATCTTGAAAATCCAACAGCAAATGCAGCACGCGCTGCGGTTAAAATGCTTGCCGTTAATGAATTAATTGACACTTCAGGCGTTACGCTGACAAAAAACGGTCTGAAAACCGGAATAGGCATAAATACAGGTATCTGTATTTTGGGAAATATTGGTTTTCGTAATAAAATGGATTATACAGTCATAGGCGATACTGTCAATATTGCATCAAGAATTGAAAGCCTCACCAAACTTTACGGCCACCCGCTTATTGTTTCTGAATATGTATACGAAACCATAAAAAATAGATTTATTTTCCGCAGAATTGACAATGTGCGCGTGCTGGGAAAAAATAAACCTGTAGGCATTTATGCTGTTTATACAGATTATAAAGACGGAGAAGGATTAAACCCTGATTTACCGGTAGTTCCGTCACTTTTAATTGACAAGGACGCGCTTACTAATTACAACAAAGGATTACAGTTATTTTATATGTGTGAATGGAATCCGGCGCAGGAATATTTTAAAAAGGCGCTTGAACATGATGAAAACGATATTTTCTCCAAACTATATTTACAACGTACAATAGAATTTATGCAAAAATCACCGCCTGATGACTGGGATGGAATTATTACGCTTGCAAAAAAATAAAAACCTAATGTATCAACATTGCATCGCCGTAACTGAAAAAACGATAATCTTCACGAACAGCTTCTTTGTAGCAGTCAAGGATTAGTTCTCTGCCCGCAAAAGCCGAAACAAGCATCAATAAAGTTGACTGCGGCGTATGAAAATTTGTAAACAGCGCATCTGCAACTTTAAATTCATAAGGCGGATAAATAAATATAGAAGTACTCCCCTTCCCTCTTTTGAGTCTTCCGTTAACCCATGCGCTTTCCAATGTACGTACACTTGTTGTTCCAACCGCGATTACCTTGCGCCCCGAATTTTTAGCCGCTTCTATTTTTACAGCGGTTTTTTCATCAATATTGAACACCTCTTGATGCATAATATGATTTTGAATATCCTCGCTTCGTACAGGAAGAAAAGTTCCAAGCCCGACATGCAGAGTAATAAATACACTTTCGATACCGCAGGCGGCAATCTTATCCAACAGTTCGTCTGTAAAGTGCAATCCCGCAGTAGCCGCCGCAACAGACCCAGTCTCTTTTGCATAAACAGTCTGATACCTTTCTGCGTCCTCGCCACTGTCCCCCCTGCTAATATAAGGCGGCAGCGGAACATGCCCGTAACGATCAAGCCAAGCATCATCAATCCCGCATGAAAATCTAAGAAACCTAAATTCCCCATCCTCTCCGGTAATTTCTCCCTGAGCTATTTCCCCTCCGGAATCATCAAAAAACACATAACGCCTGCCTGTCTTAAAACGTTTAGCACGCCGAACAAGAACCTTCCATTCACATCCCCCACTATGCCTTTTACTTTCTCCATTCTCCCTTTTTTCTATTAAAAGAAATTCAGTCTTAGCTCCCGATTGCAGCGATGTACCAATGAGTCTTGCTTTCCTGACTTTGGTATCATTAAAAACCATCACTGGTTTTTCACCGGATGGGCTGATAAATTTTTCACTTTCAAGAAAATCAGGCAATTCCAGAATTTTTGTGTGTGTTCTTTCACCTGTCTTTCGATCCAGTACCATCAATCTGCTAAGACCTCTTTTTTCGGGCGGATACTGTGCAATTAATTGTTTTGGAAGATCAAAATCAAAATCGGTTGTTTTCAAAAAAGAGAGCCTTCTACTGATGCGGCATTAGGTGCAAGCCCCAAATGGCCGTATGTAAGACTTGTTACAACTCTCCCCCGCGGAGTCCGCTGCAAAAGACCTGCCTGAATTAAATAAGGCTCATAATAATCTTCCAGAGTTTCTATGGATTCGCCTATTGTTATTGCAAGATTTTCGGCGCCAACGGGGCCGCCTTTATAACGTTCTATAATAATTTTTAAAATTTCCCGGTCCTGTTTTTCAAGCCCAAGTTCGTCAATTTCCAGCCGAGACAAACCGTCACGGACAACAGGCAGTGTTATAACAGATTTACCTGCATACTGTGCAAAATCCCTCATGCGTTTTAACAGTTGGTTTACAACCCTCGGCGTACCCCGTGAGGATTTTGCCAGCGCTACAGCCGCATCATTTTCAATATTAATTTTAAGCAGCCCTGCCGAACGGTGAACAATTGCCTGCAAATCTTCTTCCTCATAAAAAGAAAATCTGCATGTTATTCCAAACCTGCTTATAAGAGGGCTTGATACAACGCCTGCCTTTGTAGTCGCCCCAACAAGTGTAAAAGGTTTTATTGCAATCCTTATTGTCCTTGCCATAGGCCCCTGCCCTACAACCCAGTCAATTCCGTAATCTTCCATTGCAATATAAAGTAATTCTTCAATTGCAGGTTTTAAACTGTGGATTTCGTCAATAAAAAACACATCGCCTTTTTTTAAATTTGTTAAAAATCCTACAAGGTCTTTAGGTTTTTCCAGGGCTGGAGCGGTCGTCTGTACAAACCCGGTGCCCATTTCGTTTGATACGATCTGAGCCATTGTTGTTTTTCCCAATCCTGCAGGGCCGATTAAAAACAGATGATCAAGACTGTCCCCCCGTTGTTTTGCTGTAGTAATATAAACTGAAAGGTTTTCTTTCATTTTCTTCTGTCCCAAAAATTCTTTTAAACTCCGGGGGCGAAGGGCAAAATCTTTTTCATCTTCTTTTATTGATTCTGGACGCACAAGGCTGGAAGGATTTTCTTTTGTCTTTCCCATTTCAGCTTCCACTTAAATATATTAAAGCTTCTTTAAACATTAATTCCTCTTTTTCGGCGGCAGGTAAATTACTTTCAGTTAAAGCAGTTTCTGCCTTTGCAAGAGCCTCAGCGGCGGCGCGTCTTTCATAACCCATATTTGCAAGAGATTCTACAAGATCATTGTAAACAGAAACAACCGCGCCTGCCTTTCCGGAATGTACAAGTTTTCCTTTTAATGAAAGAAGCATTTTTTGCGCTGTTTTTTTTCCCAATCCGGGGACTGCTTCAAGGCGCGGCAGGTCTTCGTTTTCGAGGGCTTTTTCAAGATCATCCTGACTGATTCCGCTCATTATTTTTAAAGCTCCCTTGGGACCTACTCCGTCAACTTTTAACAGTTCCAAAAAAGTGCTGCGCCGTCTTTCGTCATAAAAACCATACAGCTTCATTTGATCTTCGCGATGGTAAAGCCATGTAAAAATTCGACATTCGCTGTTTAAGGCAAGAAAGTGGATATCATTAACAGGCATGGAAATATCCCATTCAATGTCACCGCAAAGAAAATAAACACCGTCGGCATTCCTTGCGCTGACCATACCCCTGATACTGTTAAACATAGTAAAATAATAACATCATTGGACATTTGAGACAACCGCTTGGTTGTCTTTAAAATATTGATTTGGAATTAATCGCGCATATTGCAGCCCCAAGCGCATCTGCTGCATGATCGGGTTTTGGCGCCTTATCCAACCCAAGAATCAAGCGTACCATTTCCTGAACCTGTTTTTTATCCGCGCTCAATTGACCTACAACCCCCATTTTGATGGCGTTAGGTGTCAACTCACGAAGGGGGATGCCCTTCTCTGCTATTGCGGCTGTGATTACACCGCGCGATTCGGCAACAGGGATTGCACTTGACACATTTCTGCCAAAAAATAAAATCTCTATTGCCGCTTCCGACGGCCGGTATTTTCCTATAATTGTTCGTATAGACTGCAGAATAAACAAAAGGCGCTGCGCCCTAGGAAGCCCCGCCTTTGTCTCTATTACACCATGATCGATATATTTTATTTTCCCATCATTGTCTTCCAGGACGCCCCAGCCTGTTTTAGCAAGACCGGGATCTACGCCCAAAATTCTGTATGATGGTTTATTCCGCTTCAAAACCTTCCGGTATGGCAATGTTTGAATAAACGTTTTGTATGTCGTCGATTTCTTCAAGCTTATCAATAAGCCTGAGAGTTTTGGCTGTTCCGTCATTATCCAGTGAAACATCCACATCGGCGACCATGCTTATTTCCGCACTCATGGTTTCAAATTCTTTTGCCTGAAGCGAATTCAACACGCCTTCAAAGTCCTCGGGAGCGCTGACTACCTCGATTATTCCAGATGACGACGATACATCTTCCGCACCGCCTTCAAGCGCCGCTTCCATTACCTGATCTTCTGTGTATTTTTCCCCATCCAGCGTAATAACTCCAAGACGCTTAAACAACCTCGAAACTGAACCTGTAGTGGCAAGCTGCCCTCCCGCGCGGGTAAGGACGCTGCGGATATCCGCTGCGGCGCGGTTTTTATTGTCAGTTAAAACTTCGATAAAAATGGCAACACCGCCGGGCGCATACGCTTCGTAAATAAGCTCTTCGTAATTTACGCCTTCAAGCTCTCCGGTTCCTTTCTTAACTGCCCTGTCAATATTATCTTTGGGCATATTTGCAGCTCTGGCTTTTAATATGGCAGTACGCAAGCGCGGATTGCCATCCAGATTTCCGCCGCCCATGCGGGCGGCAATGGAAATTTCTTTTATTAACTTTGTGAACACCCTGCCGCGTTTTGCGTCAGCGGCGCCCTTTGCATGCTTAATTGTCGCCCATTTACTGTGGCCCGACATATTAACTCCTTAATTTAAAATTGAAAAAAACAAAACCCTGTAGAACTAGATTTTTCCCTTTTGAATTGCTTTAACAAGCGTATTATTGACAAGGTTGTCATACCAATCCACTGTATAGGGATCCTGACCTCTGATCTGGGGTCTTATTGAGAGATCCAACTCATCCCTGCAGGGTTCACAGATATTATGTTCCCCTAAATGAAAGAAAGAACGACCGCCCATCGGATTATCCAATTTTTTCCTACAGACATCACAAGATATGGTTTGCATAAAAGCCTCCTAATTAATCTTGATCTTAGTATACAAAAACTTTTAAAATATGTCGAGTACTTATATGAACGAAAAATCAAATTTTTTAATAAATATTAACAGCTCTTTTTACAGCCCCAAAAACCCCCTGATAATTGCAGAATTGGGAACCTCGCATAATGGAGATATTGTAAAGGCAAAAGAGCTTGTTTCCGCGGCAGCCGGAGCCGGGGCTGATTGTATTAAGTTCCAGATGGTCTTTGCAGATGAAATCCTCCACCCAAATACAGGTATTGTCCCCCTGCCGGGCGGCCTGATCACCCTGTACGAACGGTTTAAATCGCTTGAAACACCTCATGAATTTTATGAAAAAATCAAAAATTTTGTCGAATCTTTGGGGCTTTTGTTCCTATGCACCCCATTCGGGCTAAAAAGCGCCGCACTTTTAAAGCAGCTTCAGCCTAAAGCTGTAAAAATTGCATCTCCCGAGCTTAATTTTACAGGATTACTGGAAGAAATCGCAGGTTGGAATTTGCCTGTTCTGCTTTCGTCCGGCGTGTCTCTTCTTTCGGACATTGAGCAGGCTGTTTCTATTATAAAGCCGAAAGCTCCTGTCTGCCTTCTACACTGTGTTACAAGCTATCCTGCGCCGGAGATCGATTACAATTTAAAGGTACTGCCAAACCTTGCAAATATTTTCGGCATCCCTGTAGGGGTAAGCGACCATAGCTCCGACCCCGAACTAATCCCCGCCCTTTCTGTGAGTATGGGGGCTGCGGCAATCGAAAAACATTTCTGTCTTTCCAGAACAGATCCCGGTCTTGACGATCCAATCGCCCTTCCGCCGGATGATTTTGCAAAAATGACCAAGGCAGTCCGCCGGGCTGCCGAAGCCGAGCCTGAAGAAACCCTGTCCTTTTACAGCAACGAACGAGGCGTTACCTTTGTTGAGCAAATTCTTGGAACCGGGGTAAAAGAGCTCGCCCCTTCCGAAAAACAAAACTACAGCCGCACCAACCGTTCTATTCATGCTCTGCGGGATATTCAAAAGGGTGAAGTATTAAAGAGAAGTGATTTTGAAATTTTGCGAACAGAAAAAATCCTTCGTCCCGGGCTTGAGCCTAAGTGGGAGAAATTTATCGAAGGCAGGACCGCAAGGAATTTTATTCCTGACGGAGAGGGAATTCGGTTTGAGGATATTTAGCCAGTAAAAGAATAGGTAAAACTATTTAAACCCCGGATTCTCAACCTCAACCTTATCGCCTTCCTTGTATGGAGCAAGGCTTGCAATCATACGCACGACAGAAGATGAGCGGTTAAGCACATAATGAGCTTCTCCCGGCTCAAGATGAATCAACTGCCCCGCTCTGACATCATGAGGCGTTCCATTGACAACAATTGTGACAGTCCCTTCAAGAACATAGAAATTTTCTTCCATCACCTCATGATAATGAGCCTGAAAATCCTGTCCCGGTAAAAATTGTACAACAGCAAAATTCATTCTGGGACCCTGCATCAAATACTTGGGCCCTGAATCTCCAAACCGGTATTCCCTGTCTTTTTCATCAACAATAAACATCCATAACCCCCTGTAAATTTTTCACTTTTCTTTTTTATCTTTTCTCTTCCTGCGGCGCACACCACATATACTTTGTAATTTTATCATCACTCAATTTTAAAAGCGGCGGATATGCGGCTTTCCAGTTGTTAAACGCATTATCATAAATCTCGCGGTTTTTCTTGTTTGGTATGTAAGTCTTTTCTATTTTAACAAGATTCCCAGCCGCTTCCTTCACACTTGGGTACAAGCCAATTCCTTTGCCGGCCATAATTGCCGCTCCCAGGGCAGTGGCTTCTTTTACAACAGGAACATCCACGGGAATTCCAAGCACGTCGGAGAGTATCTGCGGCCACAGTTTGCTCTTTGCAGCGCCTCCTGCGAAAACAATTTTACCGGGGCGCTTTCCTGTCGCCTGTTCAACTAACTGTAAATGTCCGAGTGTAACAAGGCACGCATTTTCCATAATTGCCCGGTAGAATGTGTATTTGTTATATTTATCTGGATTTAACTCAAAGTTGATAAACGCAGGGCTTGCATGCTTCCAGTTGATGTAATTCATTATGTCGGAGAATGTACAAATCATTCCGTAACTGCCCGCGGGAACAGACAATGCTTCGTTGTCAAGCAGCGCGTACGGGTCTATGTTTTTTTCTTCGGCAAGGCGTTTTTCTTCGCTGCAGAAAGCGTCTCTGAACCAGCGCATAACAAGTCCTGGATTAAATGCAATGGCCTCGTACTGCCACAGGTTTGGCAGGGCATGGCAATTAACGCGAATATCATACTTCGAAGAACAAAGAGGTGAATCTGTGTTAAATTCATATTGCCAGAAACTGCCGCCGAAAACAACAGCTTCGTTGACATCGACAACGCCGACACCGAGAGCGCCAAGCTGGCAATCACCGCCGCCTGCAACAAGCAAAGTTCCTTCGGCAAGACCGCTTTGAGCCGCTCCCGCTGCGGAAACTTTTGCAGCAATCTCTCCACATTCAATTACTTTGGGGAAAATGTCATCGCGAATGCCGCAGCGGCGGGCTATGTCAATATCCCATTTTCTTGATTTTAGATCAAAAAGCCCTGTGGTTGATCCGTTGCTTGGCTCAACCGCAAGTACGCCGGAAAGCCGGAAGATGATCCAGTCATTGATCATTCCGACATAAGCGGTTTTTTCATATACCTCAGGTAATTTGTTCTTTACCCATAAAAGCCTTGGAAGAGCGCCAAGTGCATATGTCTGCCCTGATTTTAAATAAATTTCTTTTTCAAGATTTGGATCGATTTGTTTTAACTGTAGTACTTCGTCCCTTGCACGCGCATCTACATTTGCACATGCCCAGAGTTCTTTTCCCTGCCCGTCGTAAAGTACGATTCCCTCGCGCATGCAGGTTGTTGAAACACCTGCAATTTTAGATGCTTCAATTCCGGTTTCTAAAAGAACTTCTTTTATACATGAACAGGTTAATTCCCAGTTTACTTTCCAGTCAAAGTCCATACTGCCGGGGAATTTTGGATCTTCATTATGTTTCCATTCCTTCTGGACACATCCTATCTGGTTTCCTTCAACGTCAAAAATAACGGCGCGGATGCTTCCGGTTCCGGCGTCTATTGCCATTAAGTTTTTATCCATAAACCCTCCTAATGTATGACTACGTGGCTACGCACGTACGTGACTACGTGACTACGTATTGTTAATTATACATATTCATTATAGAATAAGCAAACTACTAATTTCGGAGATGAACATGGCTGATAAAGAAGGAATTAAAATTGAAAAAAATTATCATATTGAAGTTCCGTTTAAAACAAATGGTAATTTTCATGTTAAAGGAGCCGCAAATCTTGACTGGGGAATGAAAAAGCATCTTACCAACATCTTTAGTCCAAAAAGCGGCAATACGGTAATGTTTGCGTTTGATCACGGGTATTTCATGGGTTCTGTTTCAGGCCTTGAACGGCTAGATATCCTTATCCCGCAATTAATTGATCATGTCGATGTCCTTATGGCAACACGAGGCGCGCTTCGTACCTGCGTAAAACCAAATTTCAGAAAAGGCATTGCCCTTCGTGTTTCTGCAGGCTCCTCAATGATAAATGAAGATTTAAGCCATGAACTTATTTCTGTAGATATTGACGATGCAATACGCATGAATGCAGACTGCCTTGCGGTTCAAACCTTTATAGGCGCAGGCGGACAGCTTTCAAGCATTAACAATTTATCTAAAACGATCAATGCAGGGCAGCGTTACAGCATTCCTACTCTCGGTGTTATTGCCGTTGGAAAAAACATGGAGCGTACAGCGCAGTATTTTAAGCTTGCAACACGCATTGTAGCAGAACTTGGCGCGCACATTATTAAAACATATTACTGTGATAATTTTGAAGAAGTAGTCGCCGCATGCCCCGTTCCTATAGTTGTGGCGGGCGGGAAAAAGCTTATAGAAAAGGATGCCCTTACAATGGCGTATAGATCAATGCAGGGCGGCGCACGCGGTCTTGATATGGGCAGAAATATTTTCCAAAGCCATTATCCTGTGGTTATGGCGGATGCAATTGGTAAAATTGTACATAACAAATTTACAGATGCAGAAGCATGGGAATTTTACTGCGATAAAACTAAAGGTAAATAAATATGAGAACCTCTGAAAGCCCAACCGGGATTTTCAGAGGTTCCCATATATTAACTTATTTTTACCAAGTTTCCATCGCTGCTTTAAATGCCGCTCCGGAATTACTAATGATCTTCTCGTCTACGCAATATGCAAAACGCAGCCAGCCGGGTTTACCGAAAGCGGATCCCGGCACTCCAAGTATAAGATGGTTTTTAAGATGATCAACAAACGCTCTGTCGTCCGGTGTTTTATCTACGGTTTTCACAGGCGCTTTGCAGAAAAGATAAAATGCGCCTTCCGGATTTAAATGTTCAATTCCGGCATCGTTTAACACTTTAATAAATGCGTCTTTTCTGCGTTCGTAAACAGAAACATCAACCTTCTCTTCTGTAAGAGAAGCTACTATTCTTTGCATTAATGCGGGAGCATTAACAAATCCCAGTATTCTTGTTGCATAGATAAGACCGTTTACAAGATCTTCCCTGCTGTCAATCTGCGGGTTTACTGCAATAAAACCGATGCGTTCCCCCGAAAGAGACAAACTTTTTGAATACGATGTTACAACAATTGATTCCCTGTAACAGCTAAGTACAGGCGGAACTTCGCAGTCAAACGCTATCTCGCGGTAGGGTTCGTCCGAAACAAGATAGGGGAAGCGTCCTGTTTTTTTTCCATGTTCTTCGAGTAACGACGCTAAAGAAGCAAGCAATCCCGCAGAATAGATTTTTCCCGTAGGGTTATTAGGCGAGTTGATAATAACGGCGGCAGTTTTTTCGTTTATTGCAGCCGCTATTGCATTAATATCCAAATCGAAATTTTCAAGAGCGTCAACTTCTACAATTTTAGCTCCGTGATTTGCGGTATAGGGGCGGTATTCCATAAAATACGGTTTTGTTACAATAACCTCATCGCCGGGATTGCAGATTGTTTTAAAAACCGCATTAAGTCCGCCTGCCGCACCCGCCGACATGATAAGGCAAGACCCATCAATATTTACATTTTGTTCCCTGCAAACTTTCTTTGCCAGGGCTTCCCTTACATACGGAAACCCAGCATTCGGCATATATCCATGCGAGCCTTTTTCATCTTCCTTTGCAAGTTTTATAAATAATTCGTGAAAAGCCTTAGGCGGATCTACATCCGGGTTTCCAAGCGAAAAATCGAAAACTTTGTCCGCGCCGTGGATTTTTTTTAAGTTTATTCCTTCTTCGAACATCTTTCTAATCATGGAAGATGTTGCAAGCGCGTTTTTAATTCCTTCTGCTACGGGCATAAATTCCTCCTAAAATAAAAATAGAATTGAAAAAAATCATACAATCGCGCGCGCTGTGCGAACGATGTCTGCAAAAACACCGCCGGCTGTAACCTGCGCACCTGCACCCGGACCTTTAATGACCATCGGGAGTTTCGAGTAACGGTTTGTGGTAATAACCACAATATTATCCGTATCAACAAGAGAGCGGAAAGGGCTTCCCTCCGGTTCTTTGCGCAGGGAAATTTCGGCTTTTCCGTTTTCCATTACAGCAATATAGCGCAGGGTTTTGCCCTCTGCAGCAGCTTGTACTCTCTTCTTTTCAAATTCAGCGTCATATTTTTCGAGCTCCTTGAAAAACGCTTCAATATCTTTTGCTTTAAAACATGTAGCAGGAAGGATCGGCTCGATTTTAATGTTTTTAAATTCAAGCGGATGACCAACTTCTCTTGAAAGTATAAGCGCTTTGCGTGCAACATCCATTGCGTTAAGATCGTCCCTCGGATCAGGTTCTGTGTAGCCCTTTGCCTTCGCCTCACGTACAAGCACGGAGAATGGTTTTGAGCCGTCGTAGTTATTAAAGATATAGCCCAATGTTCCCGAAAGTATCGCTTCGATTTTTAGCACCTTGTCTCCCGAAAGGAAAAGATCGCGCAAAGTTGAGATAACAGGCAAGCCCGCCCCTGCAGTAGTTTCGTATAAATAAGGAATTCCCCTTTCCCTTGAGTACGAAGTGAGTTTTCTGTAATAGTCATAGGAAGCGGAATTTGCCTTTTTATTCGGCGTAACAATGGGAATTGAATGCTGCAGGATTGTTTCGTAAGAAGCGGCAACATCTTCGCTTGCCGTACAATCGCAGAAACATGAATTAGGGAGATTGAAC
>Ga0099364_10001846_pt1 | contig 34261 bp, 24 predicted proteins | sample TergutTh196P3_FD_73070 | JGI IMG/M metagenome (GOLD analysis project Ga0099364, IMG submission 73070) | Microcerotermes parvus P3 segment gut microbial communities from Pointe-Noire, Republic of the Congo - Th196 P3 | ecosystem: Host-associated > Arthropoda: Insects > Digestive system > Gut ... | reverse complement strand
GAATCAACGGATATTTTCGTTCCTGTAAATAATCGGCAATGAGGCAATCCGAACGAATCGGTACGTTTAATCCTCCGGCTCCTTCGAGCAGAACGACGTCGAAGGTTTCGAGCAACCGTTCCGTGGCGGCGGTGATGACTTTCGGATCAATCCGGACGTTTTCCAATTTTGCGGCCAAGTGCGGCGAAGCGGGAAATCGGAAACGATAAGGACACGTCGTTCCGTCGAGGTCTTGCGGAAGGAGTTCGATTCCCATCAAGCGGCGGTGTAACAGAATATCGTCGGCGATGGCACCCGACGTACCGGTCTGGGTGATTTTCTGCGTAATAACGGAAACACCTCGTTGCCGCAGAAACCGGGCGGCCAGCCCCGTGGCGTAGGTCTTGCCAATGTCGGTATCGATTCCGGTAACAAAATAAACGGTCATAGTGTCTCAAACTGTAAATGGACATGTGATGAAATTAGCGGAAGTGCAATAAAATGGCTGACTTATAAACAATAGGTCGCATAGATTTTTGTACGGTTTTCAGAGTGTTTGTCCCGAAGGGACATAATATCTATAACCCCCGGTTTTAACCGGGGGATAGTAAATCTCCCCTACCACATTAGCCCCAACGGGGCGTCACTCCACTTATTGTTACATTTACCGCCGGTTGACACCGGCGGTTATAGACATTCCGCTCTTTCAGAGCGAAGATCGACGAGGCCTCCGAAATATTGACACACCCTACCGAGCACGCGGAAGCCGGGTTATGGGTTTGAGTCGGTAAGGTCTATTACAGCGAAACGAATCCTGGTACGGTCATTTGCGTATCGGGAGTGATTTCGTTGTAGCTCAGGACGACGAGTTCGGGAATTTTGGCCGAGGTCATTCGTTTGAGCAAGGGCCGAATCGCCGGATTGACGATGACAATCGGCGCCATATTCATCGACGTCAGTTTATCGATTTGCTCGCGGATTTTCTTGCAGAGATTATCGACAGACGACGGCGACAACCGCATCTCCAAACCATGCTCCGTATCGACAAAACCGGCGCGAATTTGGTCCTCGAGATGCGGATCAAGCGCGATGGCGTTGATGGTATTGTTGACGTCGCGGTACCTTGTGCAAATCGTTCTGGCCAGCTTTTGACGGACAAACTCTGCCAACAAAAGCGGATTTTTCGTCCGTTTGGCGTAATCGCCGAGAACTTCGAGGATTGTACTGAGCTGTCGGATGGGAACCTGTTCGTGGAGTAGGCGTTGGAGAACCTGATGAATTTGCCCAATGGTCAAGTCCTTGAGAACTTCGACAACGGTCGCCGTTTCTGTTCCCACTCCGTCGAGTAGTTTTTGCGTGGCGTCGCGGGTCAGGATTTCGTCGGCGTATTTGTGGATCGTTTCCAACAAGTGTGTCATTATGACCGCTGCCGGTTCGACGACGTTGTAACCGTAAATTTCCGCTTGATCCTTCGTGGCTTCGTCGATCCACAGAGCCGGATAGCCAAATGCCGGGTCCGTGGTTTCGATGCCCGTCACTTTTTGGACGATCATGCCGGATTCCAGTGCCATGTAAAGGTCCGGATAGACGACGCCGCCAGCCACCGGTTGACCGGCGATTTTAATTTGGTACTGAATCTGATCAAGCAAAAACGAGTCTCGCACCCGAATAACCGGTAAAAGAATACCGATGTCCTCGGCAACTTTTTTGCGAAGCTGGTGGATTCGGTCCAATATGTCGCCCCCGTGCTTCGGATCAGCCAACGAAATGAGTCCGACACCAAGTTCAATCTCCATAGAATCGACCTTGAGATAAGACGCCGGATCATCTTCGGCGGCCTTCGTTTTTGCGGCGGTTTCGGCTTGCGCTTTTTGGACTTCATCGAGCGTTGCTTTTCCCGATCCCCGGTGGAGGACATACGCCAATCCAACGGCACACAGAGCAATCGACCAGAGCGGGATCTTCGGCAGACTAGTCGTCGACAGAATGATGAGGAAAAACGCGGTCAATGTCAGCACGACGGGTTTCGACAGCATTTGTGAGAAAAACTGCTGCGGCATGTTCGTGCTTTGACTGCTCCGCGTGACCAAAAAGCCAGTCGCCAAAGAAATGAGTAGGGCTGGAACTTGACTTACCAAGCCGTCGCCAATCGTCAATCGGGTGAATAAAGACAGGGCCTCGACCAACCCCATACCGTGTTCGAGCATGCCGACAACCAATCCGCCCAGAATGTTGACGACCATAATGACGATTCCGGCAATGGCGTCGCCGCGGACAAACTTGGCGGCACCGTCCATCGCTCCGAAAAAGTCGGCGGACTGCGTGATTTCGTCGCGGCGGCGGCGGGCTTCCTGTTCGTCGATGGCACCGTTATTCAGGTCGGCGTCGATGGCCATTTGCATTCCCGGCATTTTGTCCAACGTGAACCGGGCGGCGACTTCGGCGACCCGCGTCGCACCTTTCGTGATGACGACGAACTGAATCACACTGATAATCACGAAGATAATCAACCCAACGGCGATACTGTCGCCGGAGACGAATTCGCTGAAGCTCTTGATGACATCACCGGCGGCGTACATCCCGTTGCTTCCGGCACGGGTCAGAATGAGTCGGGTTGTCGCAATGTTCAGTACGAGTCGGAACAGTGTTGTCGCCAGCAGAATCGACGGAAAAATACTGAAATCCAGCGGCTTCGAAACAAATAGCGTCGTAAGCAGAATCACCACGCTGATCGCTATATTCAGCGACAAAAGGACGTCTAGCAGGGACGGATGGAGTGGTACGAAGACGATCAGAATGCTCGCCGAAACGACGAGTGGCAACAAGACGTCGACGAACCTTCTATTTCCGAGTCCCGACCGAAATTTCGCGGCAATTCCCCACATGCCGCGAACTGTAAGAAAAAACGGAAAAAAAGTCCAGAGCGGTTTAAAGTAGACTTGTTCGGAAACCATCATTCCCGCATAGGCAGGAATCCAGAGCGTATTAGAGCGTATTAAAAATTGGTCTGGAGTTTTTATCGTCACCCCGCGCAGGCGGGGGCCTAGTACAAAGTCGTGGAAATGGAATTCGTCATCCCCGCGAAGGCGGGGATCTAGACCATCGACGTAGTTGTGTTTGTTTCATCGCCATAAGCTTTTGCAATTAAAGAAAATGTGAACATCTGTCCTCTAGGCCCCCGCCTGCGCGGGGGTGACGGGAATGTTGTCCAAACCCATTTTTAATACGCTCTAGACCGATTTTTAATACGATCTAAACTTGTTTCATAACCTCCTCCATCGTCATTCCCGCGAAGGCGAGAATCTAGAGAAACAGGGTTAATACCCTACGTCTATTGCCTTGTCAGGCTTAAAAATTGGGACGCTTCTTTGTCTCGTTAGGGACAGGATATTGCTGGACTTTCCGCCCAAAACCCTTGACGAAGCACACAGTTGCTACGGGGACAGACGACAAGGCAACACAATCCCAAAAACTAATTTTGGCAACGCACTATGGACCAATTTCGAATACGCTCTAACCCCATTCGGCTTCGAGTTCTGTGATCTGTTTGGCAATCTCTGTGTCGGACGGTACGAATCCGAGGCGTTGATTGCCTTCGAACTCCGTGCGGAGATCGTCCAATATCTGTTCGACCGTCAAAAGAACCGTCGATGAAAGCCGCTCGACAAAGCCGACGCCGTTCAAATGGTCCAGCTCGTGTTGGACGACTCTTGCCGGATGACCCTTCCAATGAAACTGCTGCAATGAACCGTCGATGGCAATGCCTTCGAATTCGATGCTTTCCGATCGCAGCACCTGAACGCGAACATCCGGATAACTCAGACAGCCCTCTTCGTCTTCGGCGGTTCCCTGACGTTTTAGAATCACCGGATTGATGAAGACGTATTCCTCTTCCTTATTTTCACGGTTACCGGTCGGATTCATCACAAAGAGACGCAACGGCAAACCGACTTGGTTCGCCGCTAATCCGACACCATCGGTGTCGTACATCACCATGAACATCTCCGCGATCAGATCTCGTAGTTTTTGGTTGATCGTTACAATCGGCTTCGTCTTATACTTCAGAATCGGATGAGGATATTTGAGTATCTGCATATATGGTTACTCCACCTGTTTTGGCAAAATGGGTGTCAAGTCCACTATTCATAATGAAAGGCGGGAAGCAACTTCCGCCGGGATTTTGGCCATCAGATGTTGCGTTGGTGAAAAGTCCCCGATTCAACGTCGGGAATATCTCAAAGAAAAACGGCGAACCCGGCGTGTTACCAAATCCATTTTCGCATCAGAGACAAGCAAAAGTATCAACGCAAAAATATGTCCGAGTAATCTCGATACACCGGTTCGCCCCAGTGGTATGCCCGATCTGCTCCACCTCGATTCTACCCAAATTTTGCTTTTCGGTATAGCCCCCGCAGATTTCCGCACACCCTCACGGTATGGTTGTTCAGATTCTTTGAATGACGTTGAAATTCACGAAACCTCGCCCCAAAGCCGGAAAAACTAAAACAGTTATCGTACAGAATAAATTTTGCCAAGTCAATATCTAACGAAAATGCGGATAATAACGGGTGTGCGCAAATTTTCTGGGGCGTCATCTGCTACCTCTACTACGGCGACCAGTGGAATGATTACTGGAAAACCGCCCAGTGACGCCCCAGAAAATTTGCACGTACCCCGCAAGATTGCGGAAACAAATGCTCTTGACAAAACGCGGCGATTCGTATATGTTGGTTCACTGATGAGTCGCAAGATCGACCGCAACGGGCGCATTACGGAGTACGCCTACGACCGATTCGGACGTGTGAAGAAGGAGCGTTGGTTGGAAGAAGGTCAAGCAGTCAACGTGATTCGTTTTGACTATGATCTTTGGGGTAATTTGCAATCCGTTGCAGATAACGATTATCGTATCGATTATAAGCGGGACGCTTTCGGACGGGAAATTGAGTCGGCGGCCAAGATTGATCCGAACATGGTGCCGATCATTCAGAAAGCGGTTTACGACAAGGCAGGGCAACGGCTTTCGCACGAAATGGGAAACAAGGTGACGGGTTACACATATTCGCCGACCGGTCGGATTACGGCAATTGATTGGAACGGTACGCCCGTCGAATATACATACGACGCCGCTGGCCGGAAGACTGCCGTCAAAATTCCGGCGGTGACATCGACGTTCGCCTACGATGGCGTGGGACGATTAGCCGCCATCGAACATGGCAACATTGCTCGTTACGATTACAATTGGGACGCCGCCGACCGGATCGTTTCGATGAATGACGGCAAATACGGTTACGATAAGACTGACCAATTGATCTCGGCGGACTACGATCAATTGCCTGCTGAAAAGTACGAATACGATTTGAACGGCAACCGGTCAAACTTCAAAACGGGATCCAATAATCAACTGTTACACGACGGCGAGTTCGCATACGCTTGTGACGATGAGGGTAATCGGATTTTGAAGGCCTGCTTGACAACGAGGCAGACGACGGAGTACAATTGGGATCACCGCAACCGGTTGGTCAAAGTCGAGACGCCGGAAGAGACCGTCGAATATTCTTACGATTACCAAAACCGGCTTGTATATCGGGCAACGCCGAAAGAAGTAGAATATTTTGTTCACGACGGCTGGCAGATCGTGGCGGTCTTGGATGGAAACGGCGTTGCGAAGGAACGATTTCTGTGGGGAGCCAGACAGGATGAATTGCTATGTGAAAACGAGAATTTCATTTTGGCAGATCATCTTGGAACTGTTCGAAAAATCGTTACTAAGGACGCCCAAGTTGCTTCGGAATTGGAATATGATGCCTTTGGAAGATTGTTGAGCGCAAGCGGAACGAAGCCGAGATTCCGATACACCGGAAAAATGTTTGACGACGCTACCGGTTTGCAGTGGAATATCAATCGATGGTACGACGCCAAGGCCGGAAGGTGGCTTTCGGAAGACCCAATCGAGTTCGAGGCAGAAGACATGAACTTGGCGAGGTACGCGGCAAATAATCCAATCGGCCATACGGACAAAAAAGGGTTGATTAAATGGAAAACAGCTGTGTGCGATCCCAACCAGACATATGTGCCTTGGCCACAAACACCAAGTATAGTAGCCGAGAAGTGTGCTGTTACCTCGGATAAAGGTAATGCCATTGCAGCATGGAGAGACCTTGATAAAGCACGAAAACAATATCAGTGTCATGGTTATACTTTTGGCGGTGATGTCGCTCCTACAGGGCCTTTCGCAATTTTGCCTCATTCTGTCAAAACCATTATAGATGATGAAGACTGGGTCAGAGTGCAATGTTGCATGGTAACAACAAGTGGGATCGCATTGTTCTTCGATACAACTGCGTTACCAATACACTCTGGAAAAGTAACTAAAAACGAGTCACCAAATGGTACTTTTTTGGAGAGTAGCATTCTTAAGTCAAAATGGGGGCAGGATATAGTTAGAGAAAAAACTTTTGAAGAAAATGTTAATATGTATCAAGCCATGTATATTTGCTATGATAAAAAAAGCAATATAAAACAAGGCTGTTGCAACGGAAAAGGCAAGCATGAAATCGAATGACCTATCTACTGCCATCCGCGTAAAATTTGAACTGCCGGACTTGCTGCCCCCCAAATTCCTCAACGCCGTAGCGTTATAGGCAGCCGTTGCTCCGGGTCAATTTTATGGCGTCGGGCTGTATATGGCAAACGATCCTTTTGTAGAAAGTCGAAAAAGGAGATTTCGTGTTATGAAACCACTTTGAGTGATTAGGACGCACCCTCATGCGAGCACATATAACTCTGGTATTGATACTGTTGTTTCTGTTTGGTATGCTGTATATTGCTATATCGTGGTGTATAATGAGAAATGGTGTCGAGTATGCCAGAATCTCTGTGGATGATTGCGACTTTGGAGTGATTGGTTGCTTAGAAGGTTGCCCGCCTAACCCTCACTCGAAAAATGAAAATTGTTTTTTCAGAAAAGACGACATTTTTTTCTTGCGAGACAGTTGTGGGACTGTAACAAAAGAATATACAATGTTTTTGATGATCCGACCGGGTGATAGGCGGGACTTTGTTGAAGCATTACTTGGTCTCCCTGTTTCTAAAGACTTTCATCTAACGAAAAACTCTCTCATTGCTACATGGTATCTGGAAGCCCCCCTCAATTCATCCTTTGATTCCGTTTGTCCAGAAGGAGCAATCTTTATTTTATACAATGCGAACAATAAAGTTCACGCAATTGATTTCTACGGAATTCGCCTTGAGGAAGATAGACCCCTACAAATACGTCTACATAAACATGTGCTCCATGTTTATGAAAAGAAACACGGTCCAGTGTCTGAAAACGTTCGAACGCGGATCGTTGAACAAATGGACATTCAGGTGTTGGAGAAAATATTGCTTGATGTGATCTCGTGTCCTTGTCCACAGTCCCGATCCAACGAGTGTCCAGCGATCTTTGGAAATTAGACAGAAATCAGACTCGTTCGACTTTGACAACCGGCAGATGATGTCGTCCTTCAAGAAATTCGAGTTTCACCTTGACCTTTGCTCCGGGCACGTCCCGTAATGCAAGTTCGCGGAGCGGCACAAGGTGTTGCGTGTTTCGCCAACGGTCGTGTTTCTGGCATTCGCAGCCCGACGTTTGAAGTAGACCTCGTTTGGAGTTTTGCCGTCAAGCGACAAGTTCAAACAATAACCTCGACAACGGTGCCGTCATTGCTGCGGTGCCGCCGTTGGTGCCTTCAAGAAATGGACGAACGAGGTCGAAAAGACACGATTCGCCACTGCCACAACACCTTGACGTGTCAGGAGTTGCGCCGCAAAGCATTGAATTATAATGCTTTGCATCGGCACCTCGACATAGGCGAGTTTTAGACTCTTAATCCGTTGCTCACGCAGTCGGCGAGGCTGTAACCCGTTAAGACAACATAGGTTACGACTGCCGTGAAGTTGAATTCCTGACGAGAGAGCAACGGACTTTTAGATGGTGAGCAACGGATTCCAAGTCGGTTGGTCATTGTTTGACAAGTTGCGATGAGTTCGCCGCCGCGAGTTTCGGCTTCAGAACTCGAATCAGTATCTGTCTCCGCAAAAGACCTTTCAGCCAGTTCGTCGATCCGTCAGAATCTCGTAACGACATATAACGCCATCTCCCGCCGATCACGTCCGGATTTTTTATGATCCATTCAAGATACGAGTTGTTCGGATAGTGGCAACAATAAGAGCGCAGAACATCTGCTCTTTCCATCAGCAGATGGTAATCCGGCAGACGAAATTCTGGACGGACAAACCAATTGATACGAAAAGTGTGATCGGCGGCCTGATCTTCGAGATATAATCTGACATTTGCCGTCTGCTCATCAGATAGATGATGTGACAAATCCCACCGTCCCCGAAGCACAACGTCCCGATAATGTCCAAACTCATGCAAAGCAACTTTCAGATTCAACAATCCATCTTTCAACAGTAAATGGATGTGTGGAAAAAAAGACCGGGCTGTTGATCGGTAGATACAGTACGGATCATCCGCTATTTCCTGAAGTTTGCCGGGATGGAAATAGTCGCATTCATCGTCGCTGATAAAAACTTTGGGATAAGGCATATCTGTCGTTTCCGGATCGTTATGCAGTGCGTCGAAAAAATCGAATATTCTCTCACGGTTATACTTGCGGAACGGACTGTTGGTTGAATCATGGATGTAAAATTGCTTCCCGTTCCGAAAATGCCTGTTGCCATAAGTAACGCGACCATCCGTGCGTTCGGCATTGAACCTGTCAATGTCTCTATCCTGTACACACTGCCTCGACGTTACGCCCTGTACCGAAGGCGTCGTGAGTTCTGTCAGAGAGGGAAACTTGCGAATTGTCATTTGATTGGCGAACATTTTTTCGTTGCAGAATTGATGGATAGACGTATTGGACACAAACGGTATTATACCAGTTTTTTTCGTAGCGCAACAATATATTAAAAAAAGACCGGGAGGATGCCCGGTCAGATCGAAATTCCTCTGCAACTGTAGTCAGCCGTCAAACTGACTCTGCCGCCGCATCGATACTGGCATCGCCGCCGTAGCCCTGCTTTTGGAGAAACAAGGAAAATTTGGAAACAAATCGTACTCGTTGATTGTCGTCCATTAACTTGAAGCAGTCTTGAGAGAGACAGAAGCATCTGGTCGGCAGGTCAATGCTCTTGTCGGCAACCAAGCATTCAAGTAATCCCTTGATGTACCACTCCACGTCCCTCGGCTCTTCCTGTGTTGAGACTTCTGGCTCGTCCGACGTTACATCATTCGATCCATTCGATGTTGCGATCTCCGTGTTTTCTGAAACGGAGTCCTGCCGATCTGCGGTTGCTTGTTTGGTGGTCGGTGCAGAGGGTTCGGCTTTGGATTTCGCAGGTCTCTTTTTCCCATGTTCTTTGTTGAGTTTCTGATAGACCTCGTTAATCGACAGAGAGCGATTACCTCTGCGGAATTTTTCCTTCGCCTCTTCATCCGCGTACTTTTCAATGAACTCGACCTTTGAAACCGTATCTTCGGACACCCCGGCAATTTGGGCGATCTCTTGCCGAGTGTTGACACCTTTGGCTGATTTCAGCAAAACCCCCGCCTGTTGATTTGCTTTCGCTTGGGCAGCGATTTGCTCCTTGTATTTGAGCGAGTAGAGGACGCGCTGGTAGGTTGTCAAGTTTCTCCGCCCTAATTGCTGTTCGATAATCCAGCGTTTAATCGCCTCGTCATCGCCGAAGTCGACGACTGTGTTGGGCACATACTTTCTGTGCTTTTCACATATCCTGAAACGGTTATGACCGTCGTAAATCGTGCCGTCTACCCCTGTGATGATCGGGCTTTGCAGGCCGAATTCGAGTATGCTCTTTTCCAGAAGCTCAAATTCCTCGCTTGAAAGCGGCGTCAGCAATGCCTCGAATTCCGGATTGATCTTGAATCGGGAAAGCACACGCTTTTTGCGAGGTGCAGATGCCTGTACTGTAGCATCTTTTACTTCAGTTGGAATCTGCGGCGACGGAATCTCCGTCTGAGGTTCCGTCTTTTCTTTGGCCACGCTGGATTGAGCGGGCTTGTTTTTCGGCGGCGTTGTTTGGGAGCCGGTGGGGTGGTTCCCGGACAAAGCGAGATCACCAATTTTTCTTAGAGTCATGGCAATAACATTGGTAAAGGTGAGCCGTCTGCATTGCAAACGGCTAAAACAGGAAAAACATTTGTAAGGCAACAGCGTGACTTTATGATGTAAAATCGCGCAACGCCGATTCATTCTTGCTCGCGGACGGTCTACGGTAGGAAACGCCGTCAATCGTTATCGTGCACCGATAAACGTGTTTATCCCCTCTCTTCACATGCCAAGGACACGAATCACAACGGCTGTTACCCCTCTGGAATTGGCAATAAGCGCAACCGTTTTGTGGATATTCCGTGCCGGAGATCGTGGCGTAGTCGTCATCAAGAGTCAGCCGAGGTTTTTCAGGTTCGCCCCCTGTCGAATTTTCCACGTGACGCTTTACTCGCCTTATTTCGTGAGCGAGTGGTATGCGTTTTCGATTGCCCTCGCCGTAACGACTCGCTGTACCGGTTCTAGGCGGTTGCCACCCACTCTTCGCGGCGTAACCCTGTTCTGAATTTTCATTCCCCACGTTCCCCTCGTTCCCCGTCCCGTTTTTTTCGGGGCCGGAAGGGGGAATGATCGGGGAATGAACGGGGCACGGTGAACGGGCCGTCGATTCATTCCCCAGTTCGTTCCCCGCCGGTTCACCTGTTTCGCCCCTGTTTTCACGGAGCGGGGAATCAAGGGAATCAGGGGAATGAAAAATCGGCATAGACTTTTGACGCGAAGTACCGGTAAAATAAAAAACTGTCCCAGTATGACCGTTGAGGACTTCAATATGGTAACCGAAACTCCGTAGACGTTTCGCAAAACTTTTTGATGCCGGGGCAATATTGCCATTTTCCTTGCAATACTCCTTAAAGTCGGCGTAGACGGTTTTTAAGGGTTTCCATTCAGAATGCCCTTGATAATACTTCCGTTCCTCCAGCCAGCCGGAAAGTGGGTCAATCTCTTTCCGAATCCTCTCCATTGCGTCGAGGCAACACGTCGGCGGATCAAGACGCCCTTTGGCTATCAATCGCCTAAGTCCGTCAACCAGCCAGTTCAACACCCCGGAAAGTTCAGTAGCGATAATCTTTTCGGCAAAGTCGGTATCTTTTTCGTGCGCTAATACCTGTTGGTCGAATTCGATGATCGCCGCTCGTTTCGTCAGGGCTGGATCGGTGAAAAATTGCGGTGGCAATTCATTCATTGCAAAAACAAGCCGAGCATAGTTCCGCATATCGAATCCTCTCTGATTGGGGTTCCGAGCCGATACCGCTTCCCGGCTTATCAGAGTCTTGGCCATTCCTTCGTCGTTGATTTTCTTACTCACGTCGGCGGCGATATTGACAAGTTTTCCGTCTAACCTTGCTCGAGCATAATCGCCGTGATAATCTGACTTGGTTAGAGCGGCCAGCGATTCCGTCGATATATTCTCATTGCCAATCAATTCTTTGTACACATCCAGCGTTGTCGACTTCCCGGTATCCCGTTGTCCGTAAAACACCAATGTCTTTTCGACTTTGCCTTGATAAAACGGCAATGCCAAACACTCGGCGAGATACCACTGTTTTTCAAGGACCGGCAAAGAGCGTTCTAAATGCCGTTGCCAAAGCGGGGCCGTTGCCTGGGGGTCATAATCGAAGTTCAAAACGTATCGGATAAACTGCGTCGACGAGTGCGGTTCAAAACGATGTCCCCGCCGATCAAAGAACAACGTGCCGTTTTTCAAGTTGATGTATGTTCCGTTCGGCTCTTGGATTTTATTTTTGCTTTCGGTATCAAGCAGGAACTGTTTTTGTAACTTTTCGACGAAGTAGAGGTAACGCGCCACATCTTGGGGAACCCCGCAAAGGGTGGCCGCCGCTTTTACAAAATTGCGCACGGCACTTTCGGCAACCGGTGCATAGTGGGTTCCCGTCCAATAGTAAATCGTTCCTTCGTGGTTCACCATCGGATTGCCGATTGATGTAGAGGTCGATAGAATTCGGTCGATGGTTCGCAAAATATAGACCTTTTCACTATGCTCTTTCCATTCGACCAGCTTAATTTGGAAGAGTATGGCCTCCAACGCTTCAACGCCACACCGGATCATCTCCCCAGCCGGTTCAACACTATCAACTGGTTCCTGTCGCTCGGTCTGGATTGCCGGAAAAACTTCATCCTTGATGATAAGATTTTCGTCAAACGTGATGTACCGTAGCCCGCACAGATCACTACGGCTCCTATCGATTTCGTTGCAAGAATCGGCTTGCATTGCGGCCAGCAATGTCTTCAAGTCCGGCGTTCCTTCATAATACGCTAGGGCAAAGAGACCACTGCCCGAGGCCGACAGGCCGACGGCAAAAACGTAGGGAACTGCTGCAATCGCTTGCTTTGCCGATTCCAACTTGTCCGCTGAAATACCGTCGAAGTCCAAACAAAGTACCCCGTTCGCTACGCAAGCGTCATTTTTACGTACCGTCTGCGGTTCACTTCCGAAAACAACAGCGGCAAGTTTTTTCTTTAACTCGCTGCGCTTTTCTTTATCCGGCTCGGATCGTATTTCGTCTATTTGTACTTTTATCTCCTTGTCGGTCTTGAACGCTTCCAGCATTGCGCCAATGGTGAATGTTCCGCTCGGCACATTGGCGAAGCAATTGCCATAGGTGCAGACATCTTTCTGCAATAAGTTTGCAACTGGAATAGAAATATCTGAAACGGATATAACATTTACGGTTTGATACTTCGGCGTGGAGACTCTTGGTCTGTTACGGTGGGTGCCGGGCTTTCCGAGAGTTACTTTTTCCGATTTGTCGGCGCTCCGGCAAATCGCCTTTACCTCGCTTTTCGATAGCGGCGGGATACACTTCGCTTGATTGACTTCCTGGACTCTCATTTCAAGAGCGTCGCCGGTCAATCCGAATTTGCTCCGTAGGCAAAGCGCCAATTTGTGTAGCGAAGTATTACGGTTGCTTTTCCGTATCGGGGCAATCTTGGCGATGTAATGTTCAATCTTGTCCTCATGCTTTCGAGTTACGTCCTCGACGTGCTCGTGATTTGTGATATAATTTGTCATGTAGATACGTTGGTTAAATCGTTGCGCCGTCCCGACTGCCATCGGACAGGGGCTGGGCGGGCGAGGCGACAACCTCCCTGCTCCTTTTGGTTTTAGTTGAGTCCCAGTTCCATTTTTTTCGCTATCAACTCCAATGGGCTTTTTCGAACGTGTCCCACCGCGTCACGTTGCTCATTGGTTCGTTCAATAAATCGAGTGATGGCTTCTTCCGATGTAAACCGTCGACTTCCGATTAGGATCGACTCCAATTGAATGTTGCGGACACCGTGACGCATCCAACGTTCGAGCGCGGTGCGACCAACTGGATGAGGGAATCGCGTACCCGCCTTGTTAATGGGCACGAGCGTCTCCGAGGCTAAAGCGGCGTTTGTCGTGATTGAATCGTTCATTGCTTTTCTCCCGTAGTTGAAATTGACCGTTGCCGAGCATTCTGCTGACGACGCGGGACATCATCGCAGATTTTTGCGGATCGAAAAGTTCGTTACCAAGCATTACCAACCACGACCGGTAATGGTTAGTAAGGGAATATCGGCAAGAGAGCGCAAAGAAAAGCCCTTGATAATCAAGGACTTATGACAAGAAGAAAAATCCTGATTTTTTAGGATTTTTTTTCGAATGACTCGGAATTCTCGGTTAGTAATGGTAAGCCGACGGAATCCCTCAAGTAGAAGGTATCCGTTTGTACCCCATGCTTCCGCCAAGCACGCCCTTTGTTGTCCACTCCCATGAGTGCAGGCGTTTTTTTATTGTCTTTGTCTGACTTAGGTTTGCTTGCAGAACGATCTTTGGATAAACTCCCAGTTGTTGTTCCAAGGCGTTTGGTAACTTCGCTGACATGCGCCCAATTTTCATCGCCCTTTTTCCCACATTGGGGTAACCCAATTCTTTCCATTTGTTTGAGAAAGGCCGCAGCATTGGCAACATCGATGCCTGTTTGATTAACGGCTGGTTTTGTCCGGACTGACTTTTTAGGCGAGTTTGCACTTTGCCCATTACTGACTGGCTGCTGGATCAATCTTGCAATACGGACGGCTGCCACAAGGATGGTTTCGGGAGTGAGAGCATCGAAATTCTTTTCATCGAGTTTCCGTAGCGCGTCTTCATAACGACTTCGGACAAAACATTCCGACCGCGCTTTCCATTCAGCGATTGTGGAACCATCGACCTCGTTTTCCGATTTTAGAACGTACTCCGTCCGTTCACTGTTACAGGTTTCTTCGTACTCACATTTCCTTATTTCGAGAAAGCGAGGTTCGTGCTTGGATACCATATATTCAGGATCGTAGTCGTAGGGATAACTCCTGATTTCTTGAATAAACTGGCGTAACGCTCCTTGGAATACGGCGTCAGCTTCGCTGTCTGTCAACAAGCCGAGGTTGACGACGCCGATATACCTGTCGCCATCTACGTCGTGTATGTAGTTGTATGTGTATTTCTTGACGTAAAAGTAATAGACAGAACGTGAACTCATACGGCAAACGGCCAGTTCAGACAAAGTAGTTGCCCGAACTGGCTCTGACTGAAAGGGTTATCCGATTTTCCTTGCCACGGCTTCGCCTTTGGCATCACGAATTTCGGCGTACTGCTCCGTTATCTTGGAATTACTGTGACCGAGAAAGTGTTGCGAGCCGTCCAGTCCCTCGACCTCTCTTGCAAGCGTTCCGGCAAGATGGCGGAGTTGGGTGGGGAAACCAACGTTCCACTCCCGCACGGTCGCAGGCACGTAAGATTGCCGTTCGGTACGACTCACGCCGGTATTTGTCGCCAGGTGTTCGTTTCGGGTTCTCCTTGACAGGGCGATTCTGCTTGGACGCTTGCGGTGGTGTCTTGCGCTCGGCGGCACGTTTCTGGTTATGGTCCGCTACTGCATCCTTCGGACTGAACAGGTAACGCTCACTATTCTCACCAACTCGGTCCAGATAGGTGGCGAGAATCCCTTGGCACCGAGGACCGAAGTAGACAACTCGTTCTTTCTGTTTCCATGCCGTTTTATGATCTGACGGATTATACCGCCAGATCGGACGCGACCGGTCAATGTCACAAAGTCGAAGTTTCAGCATTTCGCTCGACCGCATTCCCGAATGGAGTTGAAACCGAACAAGGTCTGCAATAATCGGCGAAAGATGCAGAATCGTTTGCTCCACCACTTCCACCGAAACTGACTTTACCCTCTTGCCAACCTTAGCAGAACTTCTACCGGGTTGAAGCGGTCGGACTGCCTTGAGGGCCTGATAAACCGACGAATCACAAAATTCGTTTTCCACGGCCCAGCGGAAGCACTGCCGGATAATATTGACTCGGTCGTTGACCGTCGAACAAGCGAGGCCGTCGGCAACGAACCGCTCACGAACTCGCTTGAGTGCCAACGGCCCAAATTGACGGGGCTTTTCTTTGCCGTACAACTCGATCAGCGGTTTGATCGACAAACGGCAACGGTCAAAACTGTCGGCACTTCGCTCGGAGCCGACATAATACGTCTTGGCAAAGCAAAGGTACTCGATGGCAATTTCCTCAATCGTCAGTTCTGAAGTGACTGTCCGGGGCGTCTGGGAGAGATGCTGATGCCGCAGGTACTCGGAGAGGAGCAATTTTGCCTGTGCATTGGCGGCGGCACGATCTTTGCCCAGATAATGGTCTTTGCCAGCGATACGGATAAAAAAGTATCCTCGGGCATGGGTACGAACGGAAGGGAGACGAGACATGGGTTCCTCCTATGGGTTGGAGAATTGACACCCCTTTTCACCCCTTTGTTATCAGGTTTTGGGGGTGAACACCCCCGAAAAGGGGTGTTTCCCGCGTCACTTCCGACCGCCGGAAGGTAAGGCTAAGTCCTTACGGTATAAACACTTATAAAATGGAGCCAGACGGACTCGAACCGACGACCCCCGCGTTGCAAACGATTCCGCCGCGTTATTTTAGATTTTTGCAGAATCCTAAAATAGCCACAGTTATTTGACTTGTTCGGAAACTCCGAAATTGTCATTCCTGCGAAAGCGGGAATCTAGAAAAACAAGGTTAACATCGTCCATCCAGAGCGTATTAAAAATGGGTCTGGCCAAAATTCCCGTCACCCCCGCGAAGGCGGGGACCTAGAGAACAGATGTTCACATCTTCTTTAATTGCAAAAGTTTATGGCGATGAAACAAACTCAATGACGTCTAAGGTCTAGGCCCCCGCGTAGGCGCCTTGTCGTTCTACACAAGTGGGAACTTGATATTGGGTGGTTTAGGGGGACTTGTTAAACTGTCTAGCGTCCTCTGGGTAAGGAGGTGATACAAGACAGTCAATCCCCACACGACAGGAGGTCTTATGAGTAATGATTGGACCAAAAATGAACTCAAAACCATCAACCTTGCCGACAAACGACTCAACCGTCGTTTGGAAGAAATTCTCCGCGACCTCGGTGAGCATCCCAACCAGAGTATTCCAGCCGCTTGTGGCGGTCATGCCGAAACAATGGCCGCCTATCGTTTTTTCAATAATGACAAAGTCGATTTTGACAAAGTCCTTCAACCCCATCGTGACGCTACCAACGAAAGAATAGCAACTCAAGATGTTGTTCTTTGTGTTCAAGATACAACCGAACTTGATCTCACTCGTCCCGTACAACAAATCCGTGGTGCCGGACTTGTCGGCGGTTCATCAACTCGTCATGGCGGATATTTGCATTTGTTAGAAGCATTTACCCCCGACGGCACTGCTCTGGGAGCCGTTTGGGCGAAAACCTTGGTTCGTGCCGAAGAAGAAAAACGCACCCGCGCAGAAATCAAAGCACGGCAAAAAAAACTTCATAAGATTCCTCTGGAAGAGAAAGAAAGTTTTCGTTGGTTAGAGGGATATCGTGAGACCATCAAACTGGCAAAACAAAATCCCAAGACTACCTGTGTCTGTGTTGGTGATAGCGAATTGGACATATTTGAAGTCATCATCGAACAAAGAGTGGAGAATGCGCACCTGTTGGTGAGAGTATGCTTTGATCGCCTCATCGAAGGAACCGAACCCTATGATCACATTCGAAATACCGTTTACGCGACACCAGTCATTGCAACAAAAAATGCTTGTATACGCGCGCGAACTCCTTCCGTATCTGCGACAAGGAATAACCGTCAACAAGTTCGCAAAAGTCGTGATACCTTACTGGAAATTCGTAAAGCCACCGTCATGATTCGCCCGCCGATCTATTTGCGTAAACGTTATTCTTCTGTAAAGATGAATATCGTGCTCGTCTCTGAAAAGACACCGCCTGCTGGCGAATCAGCAATAGAATGGATATTACTGACAACACGACCTATTGCGACATTGGAGGAAGTGTCGAACATTGTCAAATATGACGAAACAAGATGGATGATCGAAGTCTTTTTCAAAACATTGAAAACGGGTTGTAAGGTGGAATCATTGCCATTTGAAGAGATGAGTCGTTTGTTACCATGTCTTGCGGTTTATGTCATTGTTTCTTGGCGTGTTATGATGATCTGTCGTTTGGGACGTCGCCATCCTGATTGGAATTGTGAAGTTGTTTTTGCGCCAGAGGAGTGGAAGGCGACCTATTGCATGATGTATCCCAAAAAGAAACTGCCGGACCAACCGCCCACTCTGGATTTTATGATTCGCCTTGTAGGGGTACTGGGGGGTTGGACATCAACGCCTGCCAAAACAGACATGCCAGGACCGCAAACGACTTGGATCGGTCTGCAACGTGTTTATGATTTTGCGAAAGCGTGGAAAACCTTTGGGCCAGATGCAAAAAAACATGAAAAAAATGTGTAGAACGACAAGACGACGACGCAGGGGTGACGGGGTTATGAAGTCTAATGGATAAGGCCCGTCTATCTTACCTATTCTGAACAAACCTTGCCATCGGAGCGTGGTTTCCTCGAAAAAATTAAAAATTTTTGAAAAAACAGTGACCACCCCTTGAGATTTTCGGAAAGACCCCTTATGATTAACCGCATGGGTTGGCGACATACTGGGTTGTCCGGGTGTTGAGCCGCCTATTTTTTTCACCAAAAGCAATGGGTAAAAAAATGAAAAAACTGGTTACTCTGTGTGTGATGGTTTTGTGCCTCGGTTTGGTTTCTTTCGGTTGCGGCAAGAAAGATGCGCCCAAAAAGGATCCTGCTCCGGCAGCTGGTGGTGCTACTGGTGGTGCTGCGGCTGCTGGCGGTGAGGCTGCTGGTGGTACTTCGGAAGCTTCTGGGGCTGCGCAGGAAGAGAAATAATCCATACTGGATAATTTCCGGGCAAGACCGTGATTCCTTGGGATTACGGTCTTTTTTTGTCTTGTTCCGTGTTTTCCAGAAATGACCGACGCTTTTTCTTCCGTTCCGTCTCCGTTCGTTCCATCGTTTCTCTTTCCCGATGCGCGAACTGCCGATGAGAACGGATTGGTGGAACTCGGCGGTTCCATGACGCCGGAAATGTTGTACGACGCGTACGTTCATGGGATTTTCCCCTGGCCGTTCAGCAGCATTGGATTCGGACAACCGGACCGCTTGGGATGGTTTTCGCTGGACCCTCGCGGTGTGTTCGAATTCGATTCGTTCCACGTCCCCAAGCGGTTGGCTCGAATTTGTCGAAGCGGACACTTTCGATTGACGAGTAATCAGGATTTTCGCGGTGTCGTGCGTGGTTGTGCGTTGACGCCATATCGGGACGGCGCCTCTTGGGTTACGCCGTCACTCTACCGGGCGTATGTTCGGTTTCACGAACTGGGATTTGCCCATAGTGTCGAAGCGTGGCGGGACGACAAATTGGTTGGCGGCGTGTACGGCGTTTCCATCAACGGCCTTTTCGCTGCGGAATCGATGTTTCGTGTCGAACCGAACGCTTCCAAGGTTGCGTTGGTCGCACTGACAGAACATCTGAAGGCTCGCGGCTACCGACTGTTTGACATCCAGATGGTTACACCAAACACGGAACGATTTGGTGCTGTCGAAATTACACGGGCCGAATACCTACGGCGACTTCATGATGCTCTCCGGGTACGGGTAACGTTCGGAGCAATCGGTGAGAGTTGCGCAGCGCAACGCCGATAGAAGGCGTTTTTATATTCCGCAACACAATAAGAGGGTGGTTATGGGACACGTCTATTACATTTTTTCTTGTTCTGTTCCGAGAATTTCGGCGCCGTATCGAGTCATAGCGACGGCGCCCCAAAGCAGATTCATGAGGACAAACGCGATGAGCAGGAATGTCGCGTTCGCCGCTGTTCCGCCACCGTAGGCGTGTTTTCCGGCACTCATCACAAAGTTAATACCGTACCAAGTCATTATTACAGCAATCACTCCGAACAGGCCGCCGATCGCAATGCCGAGTTGTCCGTAAAGTCGACCGATTCGTCCGTGTAACACAATCAGAAAAAATAATAACGTAATGAGAGCCCACACCTCTTTTGGGTCCCATCCCCAAAATCGTCCCCATGAATAGTCGGCCCAACGTCCGCCGAGAATCGTTCCCAAAGCGAGAAGGACCACGGCAATCCGGAGTAGTCGTTGGATGGACGGTGCAATTTTTTCGCAAAGTGTCGGGGGGAGAACGCGACGTTTACCTTCCGCAGTCGTTTCGCGTCGGTACTGTCCGAAAATCGCACTACCGGTTGCAATAAGTGCCATTCCCCATGCGATGGTCGCTGCTGCGTAACTGAGGATGATTGCAATGACATGAACCGTCAACCAAAAATTGCTCCGTAGTACGGCAACAATGGGGCGGATGTTTGGATTGAATTGTGTTGAGTTGTAATGTGCCGCCAGTCCTGCCAACATAGCGACCAAGGCTCCAACAAGGATGTAAAGTTTGCGGTCCAAAATTTCTTTCCGCACGCCATTTAGCCAAACGACCCAACTGTTGTCAACGACCTCCGGCACGGCTCCGACATTCGTTTCTCCGAGGAATACGCCGCTTAACTCGCTACGGCGGCGTTTTTCCGCCGTGACGACTTCCGGTTGGTATCGGGAGATGATGCCCACTTCGGCGGCAAGACGTCCTGGGTGGAAGAGCAACACGGAACCGCTCCCGATGGTCAAGAGAAAACGGGGCATAAACCAGACGACCAGCACCAGGCAGGCAACAACGACAATCCAGTCGAGCGGATCTTGCATTTTAAGCATTTCGAGCATTGCGGCGAATTCACCGTGTTCGTGAGCATATTCTCCGTAGCAAATTCGGATGGTAACATACAAAGTTAGTGCCATCAGGATCAGACGTGGCCCCATCAGAGCAAATCGCCAGTAAGTTTCGTTTCGTCGTCTCACTAATCGTGCCGTTTCTTCGGGATCGCTGTCGGGATCAATCGCGCGGGCATGATCGGGTACGCCATAATCAATGGTGGCTTGATGCATGGCGTTTTCTCCATTTTGCTCGGCAGTGGGCGCTGCTTTCCCGACAGTAAAATTCGACATCAGGCTTGGAAATGACGGGAAGCCCGAGAGTCGCCAAGCCAGCGCAAACACTGGGTTTAACAACGGATACAGGGCGTACCACAAGCCGAACAGGGCCGCCGAGAACGCCGACAAGACAACGGTCTCGTACATGTTCGTCATGGGAGCCCAGCCGGTGATCCAAGCACGCATCATTCCGCCGAGGAAGGTCACAAACGCGCTGAGTAGCAGGAACGCGATGGCGGTCCAGTAAAGATACTCCTCGGCGGAATGGGTGAAACTCGCCTTTTGGGCAGGAGCAATGCGACCATGGCTTTCCCCGGCAGGTATGATTGTCCGCCGAAACATCATCGCGAGGCCGGTGAAAAAGGCAGAACAGGCGGCAAACACCCACATCCAATAAAAGGGGGCCAACTTGAAATAACGGTACTCGGTGTACGTTGCTCCATGAGGAGGATAGTTTGTTTTTCGTAATACTTCGGCTTGGACAACGTCTTCCGGATCGATGAGTAACCGCCGTGCGTCGTTGCAACGTTCACCGACTTCCCGTAATGCGTCGCGCAATCCGCCAGCTGATTCGGTAAACCGACGACCGGAGTCGGATCTGTGAGGATCGGAACTGGCGGCTTCATACGCCAACACGAGTCTTTCGAAAGACAGGCGAATCCACCGGATCGAATCATCCGGTGATGGAGCCTTTGCTCCGATTTCCCGTAATGGGGCAGATTGTTCGAAAAGCTCCCGTTCCAGTTCGTCGTTTAAATCGTTTCCTCGTATCGTTTCTTCTGCGGTAATGACTGCGATTTGATCGGTGAGTTGCGGGATATTCTCGTCGATTTCGTCGGAAGCGGTTGTTAGTATCGTCCTATTAAACTTGGGATCGAGAAATCGGCGGATCATCACATCCTCAGCATTCAGAACAGTTTGAAGCGTTGCCCACGGTTGGAGGGGAATTGACGCGGCGTCCCCACCGATCGCCTGCTCCGAAATGATCGGTAACACTCGCAGCGAGCGTCCGTTGTCGAAAAGCGCAAGGTACGCCGCTTCGATTTCACGGCGGAGTACCTTGGTGGAATAATGATAGCGCAGGACGTGTTTCCTGACCTCGTTTTTTTTTCTATTTTCTGCGGAAAACAAAGCTGGCGGCAGGTACGATTCTTCTAATTCGTGCGTCTCTTTTCGGAATTGTTGTCCAGGATAGACCATTTCCATAAGGGCGGCACTTTCATCGAGATTGGCGTCGATAAGTTCCAGCAGGCTTTCGAACTGCCGTTGGACGGCGTCGAGATTTGGTCGGCGTGGATTTCCTCTCGCGTCGATGTGGCTGAATGCTGCTGTCAGAATCCCAATTCGTCGAAGGATATTTTTCCAGCGTTCCGTCGTCGGATGGAGGTCGGCCTGTTTTGAGTTCGAAGGTGAGTCGTCGTCGATGTCCCACAGAAGAAATTTTGTGTTATCACCGATTCTCCGTAAAAACATACGGTCGTTGTCGATTCCCCACAAAAAAAACATCGATTCGTCGTCGATTTCCCGTAAAAACCTCTTTGAGTTGTCAGCGATTCCCCACAAAAGCGTCCATGCTGTCCAGCAGTCGTCGAAGGAGCCACATCGCATGGTGGAGACGCCGGTCGTTCGCCATAAGGTTTCGACCATCCGGGTCGGGGTACTGCGTTGCGGATGAAACGTCAACTCTTTGTAGAGAGTTTGCGCTCGATGAATCCTTAGTGTGATGATTTCATATCGGGACAGTTCTCTTTGTTCGTCCTGTTTTTGTTCGGCGTCCCTAAGTCGATTATTGAACTCGCGGGATTTTTCGAGTTGGACGGGGGCAATCCGATGGAGAGAATATCGTCGTCTGTTGGTGAGTTCCACTTTAAGGACTTCACTGCGATAATCGCTTTCTCCGGCATCAAAGATAGGGATGAAATTCCACACTTCCGGCTCACCGAGCCAAGATAAGAGCAGTTCACTTGAGTCGAAATATCGTCCTTCGGGTGGAATGAGTGATTCGATGCGGCGCCGAACGCTTTCCAGTCGTACTGGATCAATTGTTCCAATGGCCTGCCGCACATTCTCTGTAATCGCTTCTTCTCTGGCGGTCTCACTGACCAGACCGATTTTCAATTCGGTGAGAAGCTTGTCTTGATTGTGATTAAAGGGTGAATCACGCTCTGTTCCGGTATTTTCGAACCCTTTTCGAGCTTGAGCTTGTACAGCGGCTCTTATAGCGGCGGCGTACTCTTCTTGGAGCCGAATAAGATCATCCAAGACGTAGTCGTCCAACCGAATAAACGGTCGGGATGTCCCGCAGATGTCTTTTACGATTTGGTCCGCAAAGGAACGAAGCGGCATCACCCGTTCGCCATCGAACACCGGTATTGTTTGCCACGTACCCCAAGATTGAGCGCAAAGTTCCGACGATGCAAAAAGTAATACGAAAAATATAAGGAAACGTTTCATTGGGAAAATTGAGAACTTAGAACTTGGAATTTAGGAGTTAGAATGTAGGAGTTTGAGGGATCAAGTATGGGAAAATGGTGATTCTTCGTAAAATATATTTGGAATGGCAACTTCCCAATTCTTGCCTTTCCCCGTCTAACTCCTAACTCCTCTCTCCCCTCCTCCACACCAGCCATACGGAGCCGAACATGATGAGGAAGCAACCGAGGTATTTCCATCCGCGTCCCGGATCGACGTTGAACGACAGTTTACTCCCGTACAATGATTCTCGCGGCTTATTCTCCCATGGAAAAATATTGCCGTCAAACATGTCCATAAATCGATCGTCGGTGGGATGATAGGGGCCGTCGAAGCTGGTCTGGTAAATCCAGTAGTGTCGTCCCAACGTTGGGTTCCCAAATGTGGCGGGTCGATTCATTTGGATCAGAACGTCTTTGCGCAAGACCGTAAAGTCTTCGAGCGACCGGGTGTATCCGTCCCTTAAATCGGCAGAATCCTTCAACTGAACGAAGTCGACCAAGCTCGAATAGTGGGAAGGCATTCGTTCTCTTCCCGGTTCGGAGCGTTTTTCGAAACGCTTGAGGAAGACACCGAATCCGAGATTGATTTGATCGTCATTCCAGATGATGCAAACGGTTCGATCTTTTCCGTAAACATAGCGTATTTGATCGGGTCTCGGTGGTTGGGGTGACGGAAAGATGGTCGTCGAATTTGCCGCGCGAATCCAAAAAATGTCTTCGTTTCCATCGACATTCACACGAAGCTTGACACGTTGGATGTTTTGGTGCCATTTTTTTTCCGTCGGCCTCTTCCCGATTTGTTGTCCCGACAGGTCGTGGGGCGCAAACTGTCTGACAACGATCTCTGCCTCGTCGGGCGTTCCGTGGGCGACGGTGAATTTTGGCTCTTCCTTTCCGGGAACGTCGAGCATCACTTCACCGCTGGATGCAAGCGAGCGTCCCGTCCAAAAGCGGTAATATAAGGTTCGTCCCGGCCCTTGGAGAATGTCCAATCGTGGTTTCGCCATACGTTCCAAGACCGTGGGGTCCGTTCGTCCCGGGTCTTTTCTCTGGGGACCATCGGGATCAAGCCAATAGGTTCCGAAAACGCCGAATTTTCGAGCCGAAACGTTAAAGTCCGGTGAGTCGGCGAAGAGTGCGAGATTTTCCTTCTCGCCGTTCGGTGCATGAACCACCAAGCGAATACCGGGAACACGCGGGACAAATTGAGCAACGCCGACCGAAAAGCCCGAATTGCCGAGTGGAACTCGTTTACCGTCCACGGTATCGTCTCGCAATCGTTCAACGTCGAAATAGTAATTTTTCCCGGCCTGATGCAACACCACTTGCCCCCATGTTCCGGTTTCCAGACCTGTATTCGGATCGCTGGCCCGAAATGCTGCCACTTCGGCGGGCGAATCCGAAAAGAAGAAGTTGATCCGCTCTCCGCCGACGGTTGACATTTGGATGCCGCGGTTCTCGATGTGTCCGGGATGTTCCCGACGGCGAATATCAAAACTGAGGGGCTCCCAAGTTCGTGGGTTTTCTCGAACTTCACCCAAGTCGTTGGTTGTTCGAACCGGTCTTTTCCACAGAACGCTCAGTTCCAGTGGAGCGACCGGTTTTGTTCCGGAATTGGCAAGATACTCGAGCACCTCGATCTGAACGGAAGCTGTAAGTGGAAGCGTCAATGGGCCGCTCTTGTGGCGTCCGCCCCATTGCGTTGCCACCCAAAGCAATTGATGTATTTTCTCCTTCCAAAGAGAATCCTGAAAAGGTCGATTTTCCGGATGAAACCAATGTTTGTGTTCGTAGTCTGCCCAATTAAAGGGTCCTGGGGCGAAGGGAACCGTGACCATGTCCTTTGTGTTCTGTTTGTCGTTCGGCTCTTTATAGGAGATCGTACTGATCTCGAACTGTCGACGTGGTTGTCCATGATCCATTTTCACGGCGTAAGGCGTGGCTGCGCCTTCTTGAACGGCAAGCAGGGATTCTTCGCCTCCCCACCAAGTAAAAGCGCAACCGAGAAGGAGGACCAAAATTCCGACATGGGCGACAACGAATGGATAGTGGGTCGGTTTCCATGGAAATCGGACGAGAAGCGAGCAGAAAATGTTGACACCCAACAGATGGAGTAACATCGCAAACCAAAGGCTGTCGTACACAGCAAATCTGGCGACGGCATCGCCGTATTCCGCTTCGAAGAATGTTCCAAAGAAGATGGCAATCAGTAAAATTGCCATCAAAACGACCGCAACGAGCAGGGAGCCACAAATTTGGAGCGGAAGCGTTACGCCGAAGGCAAGGGCGCGGATCGTCTTCGACGGTGGCGTGGATGGGGCGGACGATTCTTGATTCGGCGCAACAGGCTCCGGAATCGGCAACGACTCCGAATCTCGATATTTCCGGCGTTTGCTCATTGGTGTTCAATGGATCAATTTTGGGGAAACATTGTAAATCCCAAGTGTCTTTTCAACACAAAACACACGAAAAAACGAAAAACACGCACATCTGCAATATCGTTCTTCGTGTTAAAAACGGCGTTGGGAAATCAAAACGTAATCCTCGTTCTTACACATCCCCTGTCAATTTAGGTTAAAAACGTGAAATAATCAAGGGAGTTCCCGTAGACTGGCCTGTTCCAACGAATTTGTTCGTAGAATAACCGGAGTAAAACGAGTAATCCGTCGATTCCTACCTTCTGAGAAAAACGAGGAGAAGGTCCAAAAAGCCGACGCGTTGGACGGGCGTTCTTGCGGAAGATTTGACGAATACCGAATGAATTCGAGCGATAAATTCTTCACGGATCCGGTCTTGTTCGTTCCAAGGCAAGAGCCGTTGCAACTCCTGCCAGGCGTTTTGGAGAGGCGAAATCGCAGTATTGTCCCCCCTTGTGGCGTGAATGATAGCAGAGTCGATTTGAGCGAGCAATTCCCGCTGCCGGGAAGAGGTGGCAATGCTCGCACGGAGCTCAATCGACGGTTCCATTTCTACAGCTGACGGCGGCTCTCCGGATTCGTCAGGAAAACTCCAAGGAACCTCGTCGTTTAGGTGCGATTCGAAAAAATCGAAATTTCCTGTCCGCAAAAAATTGGTAATCAAATGCGACCAGGGATCTTTGTCGACTTTCCGTTCGTTTGTATCCTGCGTCGGTTCTGATTCGAGAACATCGAGTAGCGGCACGCCGAGTGCTTTCGCCAGTTCGGCAAGTTGCTGTCGGTCTTCGTTGCTGCCGACCAAACGTAACGGAGGGGAATCGAAAAAAAACAGTTCTGTGGAGAAAGTCAACTCTGTTCGAAGTCGAACAGGGAAAAAGTTCAACACGGCGTCGATTACGTCCAGCGTATCCAATGGCGAAGTAAAAAAAGTGCTGAGAGAATCACGGAGAGACCGAATGAGTCGGACAATCGCCGCCGCTCCGAAGCGGTCAACAACTTTGAGTGCCACTTGTCGATCAAACGTCGGCCCCCCCTGAGAGACTTTGAGTGGATGCACCCGACGCGGCGGACGGCGAAACAATGGAATTTTTTGACGCTGAATCAGATCACGATACAACGCAATCGGATTGTTGGAAAAATTCAGTAACGTGTTCGGAGGAACAACGAGAACGCGAACGAAAAAAGAATAATCCGAACGGGGAAAGACGATTCCCACGGCATAGTCGCCACTCGGTAGCGGATGAAAAAAAAGGTTCGGCGAGTCAAAACGAAGGACCGCTTCGACTCCGTCTTGATCGAACCAACCGACCAACTCTGCAACATCGGAAGTCCGGACGAGTTCGGTGGCGTTCGTCATCTCCACAGTCCGCTTCCGTCCGGTAGTCCGGACGTACAGGATGACTTGCTCGACAGGTTCCATCGGAGTACAAATCCCCTAAATCTTTTCGCCGGGAATGGTTCGGAGGATTTCGTCGGCACTGGTCAGTCCGCGTTCCAATTTTTCACGGGCATCGGTACGAAGATCGACCATTCCGTCGTCCAAGGCGGTCTGCCGAATCGCCGAAACCGGTTCGCTGTTGTGAATCAATCGCCTGATCTCCGGCGTAACTCGCATCACTTCGCCGACGGCAATGCGACCGCTGTATCCCGTTTGTCGGCAAGCCGGACAACCTTGCGGCAAATAAATTTTCGCATCGCTGTCGGCATCAATCGGAACTTTACATTCCGAACAAAGCGGCCGCAAAAGCCGTTGCGAAACGATTCCGAGAAGCGCAGAGGCAAGAAATTGGGCTTTCACTCCGAAGGTCAACAGCGCTTCAATCGCTTCGGAAGTCGAAGCAGAGTGCGAGGTTGCCAGCACCAATTGCCCGGTGTTCGCCGCCCGGACAAGGATTTCCGCCGTTGTGGCATCCCGGATTTCGCCGACAAGGATAATATCCGGTGACTGCCGCAAAATGCCGCGCAACAGGTCAGGATAGTCAACGCCGCGCCGAAGATTGATCTGCGATTGGTGAATACCGTCCAGAACGTATTCAATTGGGTCTTCCAGCGTATGGATTTTTCTCTTTCCGTCATTCAAATAGCGGAGGACGGAATAAAGCGTCGTCGTTTTGCCGGTGCCGGTCGGTCCGGCAACGAGGATCAAGCCGCCGGGCTTCTCCATCAGACTGACGAGGCGGCGGAGATTCGTCGGATGAAAACCGAGATCGTCGAGTCCGAGCATCATTTTTTTCGGATCGAGAACGCGGAGCGTTTGGCATTCGCCGAAAAGCGTCGAAAGCGTGGAAACACGGAGATCGTAGGAACCGCTGTCGAGGGTTACGGAAATCCGACCGTCTTGCGGTTGATAATGCTGCGTGATGTCCAAATCGGCTTTCGTCTTGATAAAATTGGCAAGCCGGGCACCTTCTTCGCTGGTCAGACTGCGTACCGGTTCGACGATACCGAGCCGCCGAATGGCAATGTCCCAACGTCCTTCGGCGGGAGACAGAAAAATGTCGCTAACCGACAAGCGGACCGATTCCTCGACGAGTCGGAGAAAAAATTCTTCGATGTTTTCTTCCAGGGACTCAACGAATTTGATTGCCGGTTCGGGGGAAGGGACTACCGTTTCGCTCATTGGTCTATCGGGAAAGAGTTGGATTAACGGTTGGGACGGAGAAAACAAAATTCCGCCCCGACTTGCAAAGGACACTCCAAGAAGATTATACTTCATTTCCCACGGAATCAAAAGATACCCACCCAAAGAGTCGGGGACTGCGTCCTCGGCAACCCCAACCCCGTTTTTGGAGTCCATGATGAAACACATTTCCATGTTCGTCTTGTTCGCAATGTTTGTCGCCGTTCCGTTTGCCGCCGCGCAGACAAAGGAACCGAAGTACAAGAAAATCGTCCTCAGCGACACATTTTTCGCCGAAGGTTCCTATTACGGCGACTTCAACAAAGACGGCAAACTGGACATCGTCGCCGGTCCCTACTGGTACGAAGGCCCGGACTTCACAAAGAAGCACGAAATTTATCCACCCAAGCCGGTCGATCCCAATGGATACTCCGAATGCTTCGGAATGTTCGTCGCCGATCTCAACAGCGACGGCTGGGACGACGTGTTCGTCTGTCCGCATCCCGGTGCGCAAGGATACTGGTTCGAAAACCCCCAAGGCAAAGAGGGACACTGGCAACGACACGCCGGACCTGATGAAGTCGGTAATGAATCTCAGTTTTGGACGGACATCCTCGGCGACGGTAAAGCGGGACCGGTCTACAATATGAACAACTACTTGGGCTTCGCAACCTTCGAGGTCAAGGACGGTACCACGGAGTGGACCTTCCACAAGGTTTCCGGTCACGACGGACGCTTCCAGAAATACACGCACGGCATCGGTTACGGTGACATCAACGGCGACGGCTTGATCGACATACTCGACCAAAACGGCTGGTGGGAGCAACCGAAAGAAAAGGGCAAAACGCCGTGGACCTTCCATCCGCAAAAATTTGCGGATGCCGCCGCGCATATGTTGGTTTACGACTTCGACGGCGATGGTCTGAACGACATTTTAACGGCGTGGCACTGCCATAACTTCGGATTGGTTTGGTACAAGCAACTCCGCGATGCCGACGGCAACATTTCGTGGGAGAAACACGAGATTCTGTCACCGAATCCGGACAAGAATTCCGATGTTTTCCGAATCTCCCAGATGCACGCCTTTGCGTTCGCCGATTTCAACGGCGACGGCGTTCTCGATTTTGTAACCGGCAAACGCTATTGGGCACATGGTCCGAGGGGAGACGAAGAACCCGATGCTCCCGCCGTTGTCGTTTGGTTTGAAACGAAGCGGGACGGCAACGGCGGAGTAACGTTCGTTCCGCATATCATCGACACCGACAGCGGTGTCGGTACACAGGTCGCCGTCGTCGATCTGAACGGTGACGGAGTGCCGGACATTATCTCTTCCAATAAGAAGGGAACCTTTGTGTTCCTGAGCGAATAAACACAATTCCTCGCTACGCTTCGGGCTTTGTGTTCCCGTGTCGGACCAACAGAGCCGCAATCACAAGTTTGCGGCTCTGCTTGCCTTACCGTCTTATGTCAAGACCGAGACTGATGCCATAGAGAGTGACGACATCCCCTTTGGATTTCAGCCTTATGGCGTATCCTCCCCCCGGATCTGCGACTAATTCCATATGACTGCCGCGGGCGACGTTACTCATAATCGTCGAGTCGAAGCCCACACAAACGCCGATGGCATCCGTCCACTGCCACTTTGCCGACACTTGCAAGTTCACTCCTGGTGAAAAAACGGTCCGGCGTTGTTTGATGTATGTGGTTCCCGGCACCAGCGTACCCTGAAGGATTTTGAGCGCGTTCAAATCTCCAAAAGTAAGGCTGGAGGGATCCGTCGTGACGAAATCCGCCACACCGGATTCGTAAAACGTGTACGATTGGTTGTTCACACCTAAAAAGACTGAAGCTCCTGTACCGAAAGTCCATCGGCTGTTGCGGCGTGAAACGTTAAAGCCAAGATTCGGCCCAACCATTCGATTCCGCGCTTGCCATATTCGGTCAATCCCGATGTCCATACCCAAGGGCGGTAAACTCTGCCCGTCGAAGTCTTGCAAAAAATTCAGCCAGTCCTCCCAAAGTTGTTGCCAGGCCTGAGCAAGTGACAGCCAATCAGGGTTCTCAATTGCGACCACATCTTCCAAGAGCCATCGCGGCATCGCTTCGAACACAAGAGTTTCATCGAGAAACCGATAGGCGTACATCGTTGCATTTTCACCGTTAGGGTCGTAATTGCTAACCGTGGTAAAAGACAACTTGTCATCGACATCCCGATATTTTGCTCCGGCAAAGAACTCAAGTTCTCCCCACTTGAGTGGGTGGGTACGATAGGTTCCCGACAAATCCAAATCGAGAAGATTTGTGCGGGAAGAAAACTCTCTGTAATCATTCGTAAGATTCATCCAAAGCAAAGGCGTCGGATCTCCCGTTACCGGGTGGATAAACTCTCCACTATCGTTCCAGTTCCAGCTTGCAGTCTGTTGGATGGTTCCCCCCAGACCGGAGACTCCGGTCCCGGTGAAACGCCAGCCGTAGTGTTTGCTACGATTACCGAAAGTAATACGGGTTCCGAATCGGAAATCCGCCGGAGTTTCCGACACATTCATCGATACGTTCATTTGGTCAAGATATTTCGGAGGGTCCAATCTCCAATAGAGCATCTCGACTGCTCCGTAGATGCCGTCGGGGCTTCGCCGACTTCCTCCGAACTGTCCCGGCTGATAGGGCTTGAAAAACCTGCCGTCAAAAGCTGCCGAAGCGGTATCCGTCAACACCATTGCCAGTAAAAGCCCGGCCGCCAAGAACATTTTTGTTTTCGAGAAAAACATGTTTTTGCCTACTTCCGTGTTCGTGAATCCTTCACTTTTTGCCGCCACCATCAGAAAAGCGACGACAAACAATCCGGCTGTCGGATTGTTCATCCGACTTTCGCTACCACTCCGTGACGGACTTATCGGACTAACCGTCTATGTCAGTTGAATCATAAATTCCCAACAAACGCAATTTACGCCCAACTTCTTGACAAATTCCGTTCGTGATGGACAATAACGCCATCTGGACGAAAAAGCAGTCATCCATTTGAACCTCACCGGGGGCAATCCTATCCCCTGAAGCTATCGGCATGACCCGTATGACCACTTTAGACATAGTCGCCGAATTGGCTTGGCGCGGTTTGATTCACCAAATGACGGACGCCGACAAACTTGCGGCGTGGCTCCGGGAAAAGCCGCGAACCCTGTATATCGGGTTCGATCCGACCTCCGACAGCCTCCACGTCGGACACCTTGTCGCCCTGATGAATCTGCGGCGATTCCAGCAAGCCGGGCACCGGCCTATCGCCCTCGTCGGCGGAGGAACCGGAACGATCGGAGACCCCAGCGGAAAGAGTGAAGAGAGGAAACTTATTTCCTATGAGGACATTGAGCGGAACATTCGGGGAGTCAAGCGGCAGATGCAACGATTTCTCCGCTTCGATGACTCACCGAACGGTGCTCTTCTCGTCAACAATCACGACTGGTTGAGTAAATTTTCCTATATTGACTTCCTTCGCGATGTCGGCAAGCATTTTCCCGTCAACGTGATGTTGACGAAGGATTCCGTGCGAATGCGGCTCGAAGGCGATTCCGGCCTGAGTTACACGGAATTTTCGTATATGCTTCTCCAGTCTTACGATTTTGTGCATCTTTCCCGAACTTACGATTGTGCGTTGCAACTCGGCGGCAGCGACCAATGGGGAAACATCGTCGCCGGAATCGATTTGGCCCGACGACTCGGTGCCGCACAACTCTATGGTCTGACCAGTCCACTGCTCACGAAAAGCGACGGCGGAAAAATGGGCAAAACGGAATCTGGGACGCTGTGGCTCGATCCGAATAAAACGCCGCCGTACCAATTTTTCCAATATTGGATCAATCTCGACGACGCCGATGCCGAAAAAACGCTGAAAATCTTCACCGAGTTGTCGCAGGATGAAATTGCCGATCTTCTCCTCCAACACGGTGTCGACCCCGGTAAACGGTTCGCCCAGCAGCGGCTTGCCGAGGAAATTACGAAACTGGTTCACGGCGAGGACGGCCTGTCAACAGCCAAGCGAGCAACCGAAATCTTTTTCGGCGGCGAGATTTCCCGATTGGACGACGCCCAATTGGCGTCGATCTTCGCCGATGTTCCGAGCAAGGAGCTTTCCCGCAGCCGCCTCGACGCCGGATTGCCGCTGATCGACGCCCTGTATGAATCCGGCCTTGCATCCAGCAAAGCCGAAGCCCGACGAACCGTCCAACAGGGCGGAGCGTACATCAACAATCGGCAAATGACCGATCTCGACGCCAAGCTCGGTTCCGAACACCTTGCAAGCGAAACCGTTATGGTCGTTCGCAGCGGCAAAAAAAAATACGCCCTGCTGAAATTCGCGTGAACCCCCCTGTTGTCGGTTGGTTGTCGAAAAACGTTAAATTTCGGGGAGCCGGTTGACGGCTTGGGCCATGTCGATCGGTTCTACATCGATATAGAGTTTTGCCGTCAGTTCCGGCGTCGAGTGTCGCATCAAACGTTGCGTCGTCGTCAAGGGAACACCCGCCTTCGCAAGCATCGTGCCAAAGGTGCGGCGCAAACTGTGAACGTCGATGGAGCGTCCATCCGGATCACGCATGGCAATTCCCGCTTGTTCGCAGTCCGCTTTGAACGATTTGTAGAGCGATCCCACACTGTAGCGGAATATCCGCTCCGTCGACTGAGTGCCGAGTTTGTCAATCCAGGTCTTTAGTCGGTTCATCAATTCCGGACGGACGGGCAAAACGTCCGTCCTCTTGTTTTTCGTCGCCAACGCCCTTACCGTGAAGCAGTTACGTTCAAAATCAAACTGCGACGCCATAGCGAGGCTCAGTTCTTTCGAGCGGAGGCCCGTTCCGACAAGTAAACGGTAGGCCAGCTCGCACTGTTCCCGCTTGTGCCGATGACGATATTTTTGGCTTTTCGCCGCTTCGATCAATCGGCGGAGTTCGTCTTCCGACAAGGATCGGCGATTCTTGCGTTTGTCCACCTCCTCGTTCAGTTTCTTAATGCCCCGAAGGGGATTTTTCTCCAATCGGTCCGTTTCAATCGCCCAGCGGCAGAAGGAATTGATCGCCACGAAATAGGAATTGATCGTTCGCGGTGCCCGGTCTCCGGATCGGCGTTCGTCGACGATCCACGATTCCATCTTTTCGCGGGAGATGTCAATCCGACTATCAGCGGTCTGTCGTCGTTACGTCGACGGCGGAAAGTGTAAGGATTCACGAACACGGAAGTAGGCAAAAACATGTTTCTCTCGAGAACGAAAATGTTCCTGGCGGCCGGGCTCTTACTGGCAATGGTGTTGTCGGATACCACTTCGGCAGTTTTTGACGGCAGGTTTTTCAAGCCCTATCAGCCGGGACAGTTCGGAGGAAATCGGCGAAGTCCTGACGGTGTCTACGCAGCCGTCGAAATGCTCTATTGGAAAGTGGACGACCTGCGAGGAAACATTTTTCGTCAAGGCCACAATCAGAACCTGAACACCAGCAAGATTCCATCGGATTTCCGGCTCGGAACCCGAATTACTTTCGGTAACCGCAGCAAACATCACGGCTGGCGATTTACAGGATATGGAGGCTCTGGCTTTGGCGGGTCCTTTGAGCAAAGTGGGCTTGAAAAAGTATTTGCCACAGAACAGGAGCGATACGGCTATCCTAGTCTATCTCAAGGTCCACTCTTCTTATGTAAGAGACAGTACTCTGATCCGCGAAGGCAATATAAGCCTCTTGTCCCGGACGAATGTCAGCAACTTGGACTTGGCATGGACTTACCGCCCCCATCCATTCAAGTGGGGGGAAGCTGAACTCTTTGCCGGAGTGAAATACTGGTATCTCAACGATAAGTTGTCCAGCAACAACGTGGTAAGATTATAGCTCAGGCAGGTGAAAAATAATGAACCGTTTCCCGTTTTCGTTCGTAGTAGAGGTTATGAGCACGAAACACGGAAATTTATCGTCCCAGGCCCTCACACGTCTTCAGGGGGCCAGTTGATCCTCAAAGGATTTCACAACGACGACATCATCGACATCGTTGAGACCTCCAACTCCTCCGTCAAACGGTGGAAGCGAAAACTCAAGCAACACAACGACGATCTCGCCTGTCTCGCGCGGAAAAAAGGTTCCGGACGAAAATCCAAACTCAATGACGTACAAAAACAACAACTCAAGGAAATCATCCTCAAAGGCGCCGTCGCCGCCGGCCCTATTATCGTAACATGGCCCAGCGAACGGTGGACATCCAAAATCGTCGCCG
>Ga0099364_10001845_pt1 | contig 34276 bp, 36 predicted proteins | sample TergutTh196P3_FD_73070 | JGI IMG/M metagenome (GOLD analysis project Ga0099364, IMG submission 73070) | Microcerotermes parvus P3 segment gut microbial communities from Pointe-Noire, Republic of the Congo - Th196 P3 | ecosystem: Host-associated > Arthropoda: Insects > Digestive system > Gut ... | reverse complement strand
GGGACGGGCCCATTCTAAAGAGGGCAAGCTCCAGGTAGAACTCGCCCAACAGAGGTATTATCTCCCCCGGCTGTCGGGCCTTGGAACCTCTCTGTCAAGATTGGGCGGCGGAATAGGGACACGGGGTCCTGGAGAAACAAAACTCGAGAGCGACCGCCGTCATATCAGACGGAGGATAGATGCTCTCTCCAAAGAGCTTGAAGAACTCGACAAACGCCGCCGTCTCCGCAGAGAACGCCGCAAGAAAGACATGGTAACGACAGTCGCCATTGTCGGATACACCAATGCGGGCAAGTCAACACTGCTCAACACCCTCACGGGTGCGGGTGTTCTTGCCGAAAACAAGCTCTTTGCCACCCTTGACACAACATCGAGATCCTTGCTCCTGCCTGACGGACGAGAGGTCATGCTTATTGATACAGTCGGGCTAATACGGCGTCTGCCCCACCATCTGATTCAGGCGTTCAAGTCAACTCTGGGTGAGATGAGCAGCGCCGATCTTATCCTCCATATCTGCGATGCCTCGAGCGTAGATTGCTTATCTCAGATGGAGGTCTGTGATAAATTGTTAGAAGAACTGGGATGCGGAAGCATTCCTTTAATAAATGTATTCAACAAATGCGATATAGCCCGGGACGGAATCATTACAGGATCACAGGGCGCCGCCATCAGTGCCAAGACGGGACAGGGCATAGATGAGCTGCTGCAAAAGATAGCAGGCAAACTGTCGGGAACGGTGCAGATAGAGATAAACATTCCCTATTCAAAGGGGTCTTTGGGTGCTTTGATACGGGCAAACGGCAAGGTATTGTCGGAAGAATTTACCCCAAGCGGAGTGTTGACCAAGGCAATCGTAGATGTTATGATAATCAAGGAACTCGGAGAGTGTGAGATAGCATGAACAAGGTTAATCTATACGCAGACGGTGCCTGCAGCGGCAATCCCGGCCCGGGAGGATGGGGTACCATCTTGGAATGTCGAGGATATGAGAAAGAGCTAAGCGGAGGAGAACCCCAGACCACCAACAACCGCATGGAACTGACAGGCATAATCGAGGGGCTGAAGAACCTAAATCAAGCCTGCCATGTCACCGTGTACAGCGATTCAAAATACATAACCGACAGCATAAACAAAGGCTGGGTATATAGCTGGCAGAGAAACGGATGGCGGAAATCGGACAAGTCCCCCGCTCTGAATGTGGATCTGTGGCAGGAACTTCTCGATTTGATCGGCAGACATAAGGTTACCTTTGTCTGGATAAAGGGTCATGCAGGGCATCGGTATAACGAGCGGTGCGATGAGATGGCGGTAGAGCAGAGCAAAATCAAGGGTCGGAGGTTGTGATTATGGCGGCAATATTCGGTCCGGCGGGAACCGATAACGGGTTTAAGCAATCAGAATACAAGAATCGGGACGACATCCCCGAATATCTGAGCAAGATGGGGCTTAGCGCCTTTGAGTATCAATGCGGACGGGGAGTGAATATCAGCGATGATTCGGCCGAACAATTCGGACAGGCCGCCAAACGGCACAACATAACCCTGTCGCTGCACGCTCCCTATTTTATATCACTCTCAAGCATCGACCCCGCCAAGCGTGACGCAAGCATAGGCTACATCCTCGCCTCTCTCAAGGCGGCAGGTATGATGGGAGCCGAGCGAATCGTGGTACACTCGGGTTCCTGTGCTAAAATAACAAGACAGCAGGCAATGACCCTCGCAAAGGACACACTGCAAAAAGCGGTCAGCGCCGCCGATAATGAGGGTTACTCGTCCATGCGTATCTGCCCTGAAACGATGGGGAAGATAAATCAGCTGGGCGATCTTGACGAAGTTTTGGAGCTGTGTCTTATAGATGAGCGGCTTATTCCCTGTGTGGATTTCGGTCATCTTAACGCCCGCACTCAGGGCGGAATCAAGAACGAATCCGATTATGCCGCTGTTTTTGAGGCTATCGAGAGAAAACTTGGTATAGATAGGGTAAAGAACATTCATATCCATTTCAGCAAAATCGAATATACATCCGGCGGCGAAAAAAAGCACCTCACCTTTGCGGATACCATATACGGACCCGAATTTATGCCGCTTGCCGCCATTATCGCAAAAAGAAATCTCTCACCCGTTATCATCTGCGAATCGGACGGAACCCAATCGAAGGATGCTCTTTGGATGAAAGAAAAATATGAGGATTTGTTATGAAATCTCTTGCGGGATACATAGGTGTTGCTTTGTTTGCGGTATTTGCATTTAGTATGCAGTCTGCCGCAGTAGACAAGACCGCTCTGCAAGATCTGGTGACATGGGCAGAATCCTATTATACCGAAGAAGAGCTGAGCCGATACACCGCCGTTTCTGTGTATGTATACAGAAACACACTCTTTGAAGCAAAACTGGTCCTGCTCTATGATTTTGTATATCCGCATGAGGTGGACAATGCGATCTATTCGTTAGAACTCGCCATCAGCCGATTGGAGCGTAATCCGCCCGAAAAGGGTGATGCCGATCACAACGGAAGAATCAATGTCGCAGACATTATCGTAATCAGAGACCACATCCTCGGAACGGCCCGTCTAACCGATCAACTCGCCCTTTGGGCCGCCGACGCCAACAGCGATGGCGTGATAAATATATTCGATATGCTGACGATTAGGGATGTGATATTGAGGAACGCCCTCTCCGAAACGCCCTCTCAGTCGGCGTTGCCGCCGACAGCTCTCCCAAAGGGAGAGCCAAGAGTGTCCTATACAAACTCCGTGTGTCACCTTGCCTCTCCCTTTGGGAGAGGTGTCATGCGTTAGCATGACGGAGAGGGCGACATTCTGCATTCTGCATTCTTAATTCTGCATTGATATAATTGTTAATTGTTCTTTGTTACATTGCTCACTGTCCGACATATCGGCAGGGTCAGCGATGCTGCTATGAAATTGCTGATGGCGTGGGTTATGTCGAAGGGCAGTCCCGCTATGACCCATGCTATGGTTTGATTGAGACTGAGCCCGTAAACCAGCGCCTGAAATGGTGCGTAGAGCAGACCGAAGGATAACCCGTGAATCCCGCAGATGCACATATATACTGCGGGTTTTATTTTTGTGGGTATCTTCAGCTTTTCCGCTAACAGAATCATTCCCCACAATGGCAGCCATATATACAGATAGGGAACCCACCACAACGCAAATCCATGTACTATCCCATCGAGCGTGACATAGATGTATAGCGGGATCAGCGCTTTTGTGCGATACAATACGGCGGCAACGGCGATAAACAATCCCAATAGATGAATATTCGGTATATTCTGCATGAGAAACTTTGTTAAGAACATCAATGAGCCTAACATGGCAAACTCGGCCGTTTCGAGTATTGTTATCTTAGGCCTCGGTATATATAAACGCATATGTTTTTCCATCCTCTACAGGGGTGGCGCTCACTCCCGACATGGCATAATCGCCGTCTACATAAAACGCCCAATACGCCTTGTCGAGATCGTAATCAGCCCTGATTCCGTCTATTTTTTTTATGTCAAGCCCGAATATCGGATCCTGCTCACCCTCGGCCAACCCAAGCTCCAGCAATGCGTCTCCGAGATAGTCTTGTGAGGTCTTTAGCTCATGCAGGGTTGTGTCACCCTCATAGACAACCTCTACTCTAAACTCCTTCTCCCCCTCTGTCGGTTTGCTTGACCCGCATCCCGACAGTATCAGGACGAATATGGCTATAATTGCAAATATCTTTTTCATATGGGCATGCTCCTTTTTTTTCGTAATATCGTTCCGGTTGGGACGGTTTTATCGCATTTTATATAGAAATCCATCTTAGAGTGGGGTACCGATTGGACGGGACTGCGGCTGTTATCGAGCAGCTCGGTTACCTCGAGCATCCATGGCTCCTTGCCCGGCTCCAAGACCTCGACACTCTCCCCCAGCTCAAACTTGTTCCGCTGACTGCATTTTAGATAGCCGTCATGGCTGTATTCTACAATCGCAACAACATCCCAATCACGGATGTATCCTGCGTTTTCGTGAAACTGTTCGGCACCGTCCCTGCCAAAGTAAAAACCCGTGCCGTACTGCCTGTGGCTCACCTTGCCGACTTCATCCTTGACCCATTGCGGAATGTCGCCCCTGCCGACACTGTCGATGGCTGCTCTGTATGCGTTTGTTATGACCGAAACATAGTATGACGATTTTGCCCTGCCCTCTATCTTGAATCCGGTAACACCTGCCTCGGCAAGTCGGTCGATATGCTCAAGCATAGAGAGATCCTTTGCGTTTAGGATATATGTTCCGTCCTCGTCTTCCTGTGCGGTATATGTCTCCCCCGGTCTGCCGATCTCGGTGATGTTATAGCTCCATCGGCATGGCTGAGCGCATTGACCTCGGTTAGCGTCCCTACCCGTGAGATAATTTGAGAGAAGACAGCGTCCCGAAAAAGACACGCACATAGAGCCGTGGACAAATGCCTCAAGCTCCAATTCGGGCGGTGTGTTTCTGCGTATAACCGCTATCTCGTCAAGCGATAGCTCTCGGGCAAGTATGACCCGCTTTGCCCCAAGCCTGTATAGCTCGGATGCGGCCGCATAATTAACTATACCCGCCTGGGTTGATATATGTATCTCCACTCCGGGTACGGTTTTTTTTAGTATGCTCATCACGCCTAAATCAGAGACGATCATGGCATCGACCCCTGCCATTGCGGCCATCGCCGCAAAGTCTGCGAGATTGTCTATATCATCATTTCGGGGGAGTGTGTTGCAGACAAGATAGAGCCTGACGCCCTTGTCATGCGCATAGCTAACGGCCTTGGCAAGACCCTCGGCATCAAACCCTGTAGCGGCTCTCATGCTGAACATATCGGCTCCGGTATAAACGGCATCGGCCCCGAATCGAACCGCCGCCTCAAGACACTCAAGGTCTCCGGCAGGAGATAGCAGCTCGATCATAACCCTACCGCTATCTGCTTGAGATAATCCCTAAACTCTCGGCCGATCTCGTTATGGTCAAGGCCAACCTCCACGATAGCCTGGAGTATACCGAGTTTGCTGCCCATATCATATCTCTTTCCTATAAAATCCACGCCCGTCATGCCGTCTCTGACGGCAAGCTTTTTCATAGCATCGGTCAGCTGAATCTCTCCGCCTGCTCCGGGTGGCAGTGTCTCAAGTATGCCGAATATCTCAGGGGGTAGAACGCATCTTCCCAATATCGAGAAGAGCGACATAATTTTATCGGGCGACGGTTTTTCTATCATATCTGTTATCTTATAGTGATTGTCCTTTATCCTCTCTACCTGCATGGATGAGTATTTTACTATATCCTCGGGCGAAACCTCTTTTATACCGACAGAGGCCAGTCCGTATTTATCATAGGCATCCATCAGCTGTTTGCAGACGGGGTTCTTGCCGATGATAACATCATCGCCGTACAACACCGCAAAGGGCTCGCTGCCTATAAAGCTCTTGGCGCACAGCACGGCATGACCCAGTCCTAGAGGTGTATGCTGACGAACATAGGTTATGTTGGCAAGATTTGAGATAGCGGTGATCTCGTCATACACCTTTGTCTTGCCGCCGCTCAGCAGTCTCTCCTCAAGTTCGGGAGAGCGGTCGAAATGATCCTCCACCGTGGTTTTACCACGGCTGATTATGATAAGTATATCGGTGATTCCGCTTGCGGCGGCCTCCTCGACAATATATTGTATAGCGGGTTTGTCAACAATGGGGAGCATCTCCTTGGGGGTGGATTTTGTTGCGGGCAGAACCCTTGTCCCAAGCCCCGCAGCGGGTATAACAGCCTTTTTGATCATTTTATATAACATTCCTTTCTGTATAATAATCTACGCTAACAATTTTATCCCGAATCCGTATGACATTGCCATTATCGGAATGATAAAGGCCAGAACGGTAGAAATGACTGCCGCAATATAGTTGACCGAGCCTTTTTGCGCTAAAATCTGCTTGTACTCATTCTTGCCGCTTGTGGATTTTATGAATTTAACCGAACTTACGCATTTGTTAAAATAGATTCGGTTGGCATATTTTCCGGTCAAGAACATGACTATATAATGAATTATCGAGATATACGATATTTCAAGCCCTCCTATAAGGGGTACCGAAGATGATATTGTAAATGACGTTGCGGTTATAAAGGACATTATGCTTTCTATGATATTATGATCGAGAATATAGTCGTTTCGTATAGCGAATATAAGGAGCGATGGTGATGTTATTATTATCATAAACACAAACAGCAATGCCCCCAACCCGTACATCTTGCGATAGAAAAAATAGGAATGGGTAAACATAAATGCCGCAATGTTGAATTTGGTCATTTTGTTTTTCTCTATATCTAAAAAATTAGACATATAATAGGGTTGATTTTTGTCAACAAATATCTTCAGCTCACCAATCTCAACCCCGCCAAGTGCATCGAGAGGACGGGATTCACGATTCTCCTGAGCCATGTTGATTCCGCAGACGGCACAGGATCCGCTGCGTGTACGAAAACTCTCGTTACCACATTCGGGGCAGCGGTCATGGGCTTTGCGGGTAGGTTCGGTCTCTTTGGCATAAATATCCGACACAAAACCTTCTTCATGTTTATCTGCGTAAAAACAACTGCCTGTCTTTTGATAGCATTTGCGGTGATGGGGCGTACCACATTCGGGGCAGACCGCTATATTAAAGCTGTCTTGACCGAACTCCTTTTCACAGACCGGACAGGCGTGTCCGGCAAACTTATTCATATATAAATCACTCCATTTATTTATATCATCACCATCGTGGCTCTCCCTTTGGGAGAGCTGTCGGCAACGCCGACTGAGAGGGCTACTGTATTATATCAGGGTTTAAATCAACAGGGGGGCGGTCGTTTCCGGGATTGACGGGATCACCCGGGTATACCGCAGGTGTATTGCGAAAACGCTCAGGCATAACAGAGTTGTTGCGTGTATACCATATATCGGGTCTCCACGGCTCGGGGTTTTGGATAGCTCTTGCCCCTATAGATTTGTCACTGGGGTCTTCATTCGGACGCAGGAGCCTTGCTACTACTACATAGCGGGCATCGGTGTTGCGTCCTAAGTTATACGCACAGGTCGAGAGCGTCAAGAGTTTGTCGGTATGCCTGACATCGACGTTTGTTGTAATGACCGAACGCATTTTGATCTGATTGACATACCAATCGAAATGCCATCTGCTTGTGGTATCCACAACATCGTGGTACCTAAAGACAGGCCCGTCTTTTTCTAGGACAGTAACCAAATATGCGCCTATAACCACCCACTTCATTTCCTCATAGACGGTATCAAAGGTGATGATGGGATTTTCTTTATAGAAAGAAACCCTGTCATAGCTGGTTAGCTGATTGAAATGGGTATTGACCCGAACAGCGTGTCCGTGCAGCATGGTGTTTTGGCTCAGCTGACCCTGTCTGCCTACCTTGTTTCTGTAGTCCATGAACGGAACTCCGTAAGGGTTGGGCCGTTTAAAGAAATCGTTATCAAGATAAAAGGAGTTGTTTGTCGTCTTGACAACGGGGTACCTGATAGCCGTTCCGGGAATGTCTATCCATCCCGCAATGTCTTTGTTCTGGCTGTATAATGTTGCGAACTTCTCAAGATAACCCGCAGGAAGCTGTGCTACCAGCTCAGGAGGCTGAGTTCTTTCTATATCATCGATGTGCAGATCGTGGGCGGCTCCCGATGTGTAATTGATACGGACATAGTTTGATATATAGGCAATGCTGAAGACAAAAAGGATAATGGCCGCTATAAATATACATTTGGGTACTATCTCGGCAGGACGGTCGCCCTTCCAGGGTATTATCGTTTTTACTATACCCACTAATCTGCCTTTAATGCCCTTTTTGACAGGCTCTCTCTCTTGCTGCTCACCATAGTCGGCAAAGTTGTCGTCGGCATTGCCTGTCGAGAGGCTCTTTAGCATACCCACAACCTCCGCAACCGTTTCCCGTCTTATGCCCGCTCTCGTGAGATCCTGCCCGCTCAGTTCTATCTTGGACACCCACATTTTTGACGGTATGCTGATTGCGGCATATACCGTTCCCACCGGCTTATCCTCGGTACCTCCTCCGGGCCCTGCGATTCCGGTTATGCTTACCCCTATATTGGCTCCGGATTTTACCCTTACCGCCTCGGCCATCATAGCGGCAACCGTCTCGCTAACGGCTCCGTGTTCCTCCAGTGCCGACACAGGAACACCCAGCAGCTCGGTCTTAGATTGGTTGGAATAGCAGATAAGACCCATGTCAAAATATTTGCTCGCTCCGGGAGATGCGGTTAGCAGTCCCGCAAGCAGTCCTGCCGTGCAGCTCTCGGCTGTAGCTATCTTGACACGTCTGTCCTGCAAAATATCGGTAAGTATCTTCAAATCATCTATAACCTTTGGCTCAAAGGTTTGTAAATAATCTTTGGTCAAACTGAATCACCTCTTCTTAATATTCCATCATAATCGAATTTGCTTTCTTCTTGCAGGACATATTTTAATTCGGGTTTTGTCCTCGGGTGTTTTGGGGTGAAGACGGTACAGCAGTCTTCATAGGGTAGTGTCGAGATTTCATATGTTCCGATTCTTCTTGCTATATCAACGATCTCTCTTTTATCCATTCCCACAACCGGACGCAGCACAGGAATCTCTGCCGCTTGGTCGGTGCATCTGATGGCACGCAGGGTTTGGCTGGCAACCTGAGCAAGACTTTCTCCCGTAACCATTGCATCACAATCTGACTCGGCTGCGATTGCATTGGCGGCCTTTATCATCATGCGGCGGGTTATAACGGTCGACAGATCGTCTCGGCAGTGTTTGTTTATGGCCTCCTGCATTTCTGTAAATCCTACAATGTGCAGTTTTATCTCACCTGTATAGGGCATGAGCGCTTTGCAGAGGTTCTTGACCTTCTCGAGCGACTTTGGCCCCGTATAGGGCGGGCTTGCAAAATGCACCGCCTCAAGTGTCAGACCCCTCTTTGCCATCAGGTATCCCGCAACGGGACTGTCTATACCTCCCGACAGCATGAGCAGCACCCTGCCGCTTGAGCCGACAGGCATACCCCCTGCCGCAGGAATGGCATCACCGTGTATATACGCCCCAAAATCTCGTATCTCAACATGGACGGTTATGTCGGGGGTGTGTACATCAACCTGAAGATGCGGGAACTTGTCTAATATATGACCGCCTATTATATTGCATATCTCAGGGGAGTTGTATGCAAATTCTTTATCCGATCGCTTTGCCGCTATCTTAAAGGAACCTGCCATACTCAGCTGATCTCTAAAGCAGTCTGCCGCAATCTCTTTTATATGCTCCATGTCCTTTTTAGCCTTATAGGCAACGCATACAGACGCAAGCCCGAAAACCTTAGCCGTTTCGGCGGCGGTCTGCTCAAAATCAGCATCGGGGTCGAGGTCTATATAAAGGGTAGACTGCGCTCTCTTTATGCTGTAATCACTCAGGTATTGACCTTTTAGCGATACAAGCCTCTGCTTTATATTGTTTACTAATATCTCTTCAAAAACCCTCTTGTTTAGTCCTTTTAGAACAATTTCACCGTATTTTCCGAGAATGATTCTATTTGTCATCTTCTCAATCTCTCCATCCCTTGTCTTAGACCCGACAGCAGCTGGTCAAGATCGTCTTGGGTTGTATCAGCACCCATGCTTATCCTCAGCGCCGTATCTATTCGTGCCATAGGAATCCCCATAGCCGAAAGCACATGGCTTTTTGCACCCTTGGAGCAGGCGGATCCGCTCGAAACATAGATGCCGTGGTTCTCAAGAAAGTGCATCATTATTTCAGACTTTATTGTGGTTGAAATGTTGATGATATACGGCACTGCATCTATAGATGAGTTTATCACAACATCGTTGGGCAGGTTAGTTCTCAGATATTTGTTTAGGCTAAGATACCTGTCATACTGACCTGCCATGATTCCCGATGTGTATTCTGCTGCCTTGCCGAATGCCGCAATAAGCGGCACGCTTTCGGTTCCCGGCCGCAGTTTGTTCTCGTGGTCTCCTCCATGCAAAACGGGCCGCAGATTAACGCCCTTTTTAACATACAACGCCCCGACTCCCTTTGGCGCTTGTATCTTGTGTCCGCTAACGCTTATCATATCGACAGGGCCTAAGACAGACCTTAGTCTGCAAAAGGACTGACAGGCGTCTATATGAATGAGTGTGTTTTTGTTGGCGTTTTTTATGCCCGTCGCAATCTCTTTGATCGGAATCACGGCGCCTGTTTCGCTGTTTACAGAGGATAGCGAGACAAGTATGGTCTGGCTGTCTATACTGCTTATAATATCTGCTGGGTCATAGTTCCCCTCTGCGTTGGGGCTGAGGTATACAACCTCATAGCCCTTACCCGCCAAATACTCAAGCGGACGCAGGACAGAAATATGCTCGGTCTTGGTCGTGATTATCCTGTTCCCTCGGCGTTTAGCCGCATCCGCCGCTCCTAAAATAGCTATGTTGTTGCTCTCGGTAGCTCCCGATGTAAAGATTATCTCAGCGGGTTTGCAGTTTAGAGCGTGTGCAACCGTTTCTCTGGAGTTGGTCAAGAGCTTTTCTGCGCTCAGACCCATTCCGTGCAGTGAAGAGGGATTGCCGTAACAGGTTTGCATAGCATATACGGCGGCGGCAACGGCTTGATCACAAACCTTAGTAGTAGCGCTGTTGTCGAGATAAATACTCATTTAACAAATACCGTTAATTGCTTTCTTTAATTCTTCCGCCTTGTCGATAAGCTCCCATCTAACGCCCAGCTCTTCTCTTCCCATGTGTCCGTATGAGGCCAACTGTCTGTATATAGGCTTGCGTAGATCCAGCGAATCTATTAATGCAAGCGGACGAAGGTCGAAGACCTTTTGTATCGCCTGTGCTATTTTATCATCGGGGTAGTTGCCTGTACCGAATGTTTCTGCCATTACAGAAACGGGACGGGAAACTCCTATCGCATATGCCAGCTGAATCTCGCAACGGGCGGCAAGTCCCGCCGCAACGACATTCTTGGCTATATGACGACAGGCATATGCGGCGCTGCGGTCAACCTTGGTAGGGTCTTTTCCTGAGAAGGATCCGCCGCCGTGTCTGCCGAATCCGCCATAGGTGTCAACGATTATCTTGCGTCCGGTAAGTCCGCTGTCACCCTGAGGGCCGCCGACTACAAAACGCCCTGTAGGATTAACAAATATCTTTGTATTGTCATCCATTAGTTCCGGACTGATGGTGGTTTTTATAACCTTTTCTATTATATCCCGGCGAATAACATCGAGACTGACATTAGGAGAATGTTGGCTGGAAACAACAACGGCCTCTACTCTTGCGGGCTTGCCATCGATATACTCTATGGTAACCTGAGACTTTCCGTCCGGCCGCAGATAATCAAGAAGACCGTCCTTGCGAACCTGTGTTAGTTTTTTTGTTAGTTTATGCGCTAACGAGAGGGTCATAGGCATAAACTCAGGGGTATCATCGCAGGCATAACCGAACATCATGCCCTGATCACCTGCTCCGGTTGAATCGTATTTGTTCTCGGAGCCTGACTTTGCCTCAAGAGCTGTATCCACGCCCAGAGCGATGTCGGGTGATTGTTCGTCAATGCTGGTTATAACAGCGCAGGTGTTTCCGTCAAATCCATAAGAATTGTCGTCATACCCGATTTCTTTAACGACATTTCTTGCTACCTTTGGTATATCTATGTAGCAGTTGGTGGAGATTTCGCCCATTACAAGAATCATTCCTGTAGTGCAGGTCGTTTCACAGGCTACCCGAGCCGTCGGGTCTTGTTCGATAATTGCGTCAAGAACAGCATCGGAAATTTGGTCGCAGACCTTATCCGGATGCCCCTCCGTAACCGATTCTGATGTGAATAAAAACTTAGACATAATAAATCTTCCTCCTATTTTAAAATATTATAAATATTATATATGTATTCTGTAGGTGTCATTATAAAACATTTATCGGGATAATGCTTTATATTACCCGTTACAAGGATAGAGCCGCTCTCGTATGCAGTGTCATAAAAAACACGGTCGCTTTCATCCGGTATTTTTATTGTGCTTGTATCGGGATCAATTAAAATTCCGGATCGTTTTATTCCCGCTATAAGACTTTGTTGTTTTTTGTAATCAAAGTCAAATTTCGGTCTTGAAAGAACCTCTTTGTATTCCAATATTATTTGATGGCTGTAACAAGTTTTTATCAACCCATCCAGCACTAAATCCATGATTTTTGCAGGACTTCCTTTATCAGAAATAGCAGAAGAAATTAAAACATTCGTATCGACAACTATTCTACGCATTTAACCGTTCCTGTCTATAGGCCGAAATTTCGGCATTTATTTCTTCTAAGCTCATTTCTGAAACCTTGTTATTCATCGATTGTTCCTGCATACTTTTTAGAGATTCCTTTGCTTTAAACATTGTCATGCTCTCTTCGATTTGATCTTGTATATCTTGAGCAACCTCAATGTTAAAATTTATTGTTCCTGCCAAAATAAACGCCTCCTATAAAATATTATGCTCTTAAATCCTCAAAGAGATCACTTCGCCACTATGTTAAGCAGACTTCCTTTAACATAGATTTTTTTAATAATGTTTTTGCCCGCAGCGGCAGCAGCGGCAACCTTTGGGTCTGCTAATGCGACGGCAACAACGCTGTCCTCATCATCATCCATGCTCACTGTGATACGGGATATGATCTTGCCGTTTATCTGAACGGCGATCTCGGCCGAATCATCTATACACTTATCCTCATCATATGTCAGCCACTTCTGCTCGTGTACCATTCCTCCAAAGCCGCAAAGTTCGTAGAGTTCTTCGCATATATGGGGAGCAAACGGACTTAGCAGTATTATAAAATCACGCAGTTCGTCCTTAGTGACGGTTCCTGTGTCATATATATCGTTAAGCAGGGTCATCATTGCCGATATTGCTGTGTTGAATTTCAGCGAATCTATATCGGCAGAAACCTTTTTTATCGTCTTGTGAAATTTTGTCTCAAGAGCGGCGGAGTATCCTGCTTTGTCCGAAGAGATTGACTGCAGATTCCATACTCTGTCGAGAAATCGCTTGCATCCCTTTATCGAGGTTGAGTTCCAGGGGGCGGCCTTTTCAAAATCGCCGATAAACATCTCATATAGCCGCATTGTATCGGCTCCGTAATCACGGATAATATCATCGGGATTAACCACATTACCTCTAGATTTGCTCATCTTCTCGTTGTTTTCGCCCAGTATCATTCCGTGGCTTGTGCGTTTGGAATAGGGTTCGGGACAGCTGACCGCTCCTATGTCGTACAAGAACTTGTGCCAAAACCGTGAATAGAGCAGATGAAGGGTGTTATGCTCCATGCCGCCGTTGTACCAATCAACCGGCATCCAGTAGTCGAGTGCCTGCTTTGAAGCAAGAATGTCGTTGTTATTCGGGTCGCAGTATCGCAAGAAATACCAGGATGATCCCGCCCATTGCGGCATTGTATCGGTCTCTCTGCGTGCCGCTCCTCCGCAGCTTGGGCAGGTGGTGTTGACAAAATCCTCTATAGCGGCAAGCGGAGAACTTCCGTCACCTGTGGGTTCATATGTCTGAACCTCAGGCAGTGTTAGGGGCAGTTCGCTTTCATCGAGAGGTACGGTTCCGCATTTGTCGCAAAACACGATGGGTATAGGTTCGCCCCAATAGCGTTGGCGGGCAAAAATCCAGTCACGCAGTTTGTAGGTAACATTAGCCTCACCCTTACCGTTTTGCTCTAAAAAGGATGTGATTTTTTCCTTGGCATCCTGTACGCTCATACCGTTTAGAAAACCGGAATTGACCATGATTCCCGTGTCACAGTCGGTAAATGCTTCTTTTGTTATGTCTCCTCCGCTGACAACCTCGATTATAGGAAGTCCTAAGGTCTTGGCAAATTCGTAATCTCGTGTATCATGTCCCGGTACCGCCATTATAGCGCCCGTGCCGTATGACATGAGAACATAATCAGATATATATATAGGTATCTCGCTATCGTTTACGGGGTTTATACCGCTGATTCCCTCAAGTCTGACCCCTGTTTTATCCTTGGCTATTTCGGTCCGCTCAAAATCCGACTTTCTTGACGAACTCTCCTGATAATCACGCACCTGCTGTATGTTGGTTATTTTGTCGGCCCATTTTTCCACAAGCGGATGCTCGGGTGAGATTACCATATAGGTAGCACCGAAAAGGGTGTCGGGACGTGTTGTGAAGACGGTAATATCATCACCCGCTGTCGTTGCAAAAACAACCCTTGCTCCCTCGGAACGTCCTATCCAGTTTATCTGAGACAGCCTGACGCTGTTGATATAATCAACATCGGCAAGACCGTCTATGAGCTTCTGTGCATATTCGGTTATGGCAAGCATCCATTGCGACTTTACCCTGCGGACTATCTCACCTCCGCAACGCTCGCATTGACCGTTTACAACCTCTTCATTGGCAAGAACAACCTTACACTCGCTGCACCAGTTGACCTTCATTTCTTTTTTATAGGCAAGACCCTGCTTGAATAATTGCAGGAATATCCACTGTGTCCATTTGTAATAGGCGGGGTCGGTTGTATCAACCTCACGGCTCCAGTCGAATGAAAGCCCCAGAGACTTTAGTTGGGATTTAAACCTCGCTATATTATCCTTTGTAACCTTCTTGGGATGTATTTTATTTTGTATGGCATAGTTCTCTGTAGGCAGACCGAATGCGTCCCAGCCCATAGGCAGGAGTACATTGTATCCCTGCATTCGGCGTTTTCGCGCTACAATATCAAGCGCCGTATAGGGCCGGGGATGACCAACGTGCAGTCCCTGCCCCGATGGATATGGAAACTCAAGGAGCGCATAAAATTTCGGGAGGGTATAGTCGTCGACAGCCTTAAAAGGCTGCAATTCGTCCCATCTGTCCTGCCACTTTTTCTCTATCCTCGTATACTCATAACTCATGTTAAAAATTCCTTTATATCATAATAAATTTGCGATGTCATACCATTTTGCGTAATGCCACAAATTCTGCGCCTACTGACGCAGAATTAAAGTATAATAAAATTACTCAAATAAATCCGAATGAGTGCCTGTTTCGGTCAAAACAAGGATAAGACGACTATGGTCTTTTCTATAGATCAACAACCAATCACCCTCCCCGCCTACATGACATTCACGATAACGGATGTATTTGCCTTTTAATGAATGATCTTGGTATTCAGGCGGCATAGGTTTACCCTCTGCTAATAATTCGATGGTATTCTCCAGTTTTGATATGTCATATCCACGTTTGGCAACCTTGCGAACACTTCGACGAAATGATTTGACAGAACGATCAATATCATACATCGTCGTCATTCTCCTCGTTTAGGATTTCTTGAAGAATATCGTGTATATTTGTGTATGGCTGTGAAATGCGAGTGCCGTTTGCGTATTCCTCTAAAATCTGTTCGGTTTCTTGCATTGCTTGAATAAGTTTTGAATTTGGTACTCTTACATCAAACGGAAATTTATGTCTCCTACTTGTTTTTATAACAGGGTCAATCGCAAGATTATAATTAGCTGTTTCCATAGATCATCAACTCCCATATATTATCCTATCATAATAAATTTGCGATGTCAATCTGTTCTCCGTCTGACCATAGTCTTTCGAGCGAATAAAACTCACGGGTGTCGCTGTGGAAGAGGTGTACTATAACATCGATGTAATCGAGAATTACCCAGTTGGCATAGGAGTATCCCTCGATTCGCTTTGGTGTGACTCCCTTTTCGCTCATCTTTGTTTCGATCTCGTCTGCAAGAGCCTTTACCTGAACTCCGCTCCTGCCGCTTGCTATGATGAAATAATCGCCGATTACCGAAAGCTCGCCAATTCCGATAACCCTGATGTCTTCCGCCTTTTTAGAATCGAGCGCCTTTACGATAACCTTTGCCGCTTGTAATGAATCCATGCTTACATCTCCTTTATTTTTTATTTGCAGAAAATGGGTCGTCAACCGCAGTGTCCTCGTTTTTCAGGTCTGATCTGTTTAGATTGTTGCCCCATATCTTTAGTTTGTCGAGACCTTTCTTCTCTGAATAGGGACGAAAATGCGTATTTAACAGCTCCATTGTAGAGGTCTTGTTGACCTCAAGGGTTGACTGATTGGGATAGTTCCCAGACGGGACATAGGAATAATACCTGCCCTCTAACGAAAAGAACCGTATATCAGCCTTGTCAACCTTTCTCGCATCATCAGATAGGCTTAGTATCTCGCTGATCGTGAGGTCTGTAGCGACATATCTTATCATAGACGGGGCGAGACGGGCGATTTCGGTCTTGCTGAGCGAAAAGAACCGCTCGAACAATGCGCTCATAAATATCCGTTGCGCTCTCATTCTGCCGTAGTCTGCATCGGAATATTCGTTACGCGCACGGACAAACTTTTCTGCCTGAAGACCGTTCATGGTTTGCTTTCCCGGTCTTATCGTAACACCGTCCAGCCGTATGGTGGGGAAGTTTGACGGGACATCAACCTCTATTCCGCCAAGAGCGCTGATTATCGATTTAAACCCGCCCATGTTCACGGTGACATATTTTGTTGCGTGTATGTCAAAGGCTTCTGCGATAACTTCGTTCAATCCCTCTATGCCTTTCTTCCCGTTCTTTGAACCGTTTGTGTAGATACTGTTTATCTTGCCCGTCCATGCTTGTGTGGAACTTCCCACAAAGGTGTCGCGCGGAAACTGTAAGAAATTCATAGTATTGTTCTCTCGGTCAAAGCAGAGCATCATCAGGGTATCGGTAAGTTGGTTTGCTCCGCGTACATTGTTGCCCTCCTCAAAATCGATCCCCGCTATTAGTATATACTCTACCTTGCTCCGATCGCTTTTGTTTATAAAGCCCCCCGGAAGAGCCGGTAGGTTTTCTTTATCGAGCCACTGTCCATGTATAGCGGCAAAAACGCTTATCGACAAAATAGAAGCGACTATCACCAATATCGACATGGATAATACAAGCTTTTCTTTCAAGGTCTTTCTGCGTTTTCTGCGTTTCACCCTCACATTAGAGTATATATCTCTCGAGTTTGACGCAGCAGAATATGCGGGGCGTCTTCCTCGGCTATCAGAATATATTTCTTTCATACAAGTCTCCTTCACTATTTCGAGTCTTCGGTTTTTACTTCACCATTCCCATTTTACGTCATATTTCTGTATATTTTCGTCTGCGGTAATAAGCGTCAGTTTTTCATCAATCGCAGTTGCAATAATCAGACGGTCAAATGGGTCACGATGAATAAGAGGTAATCTGAACAATTGCTCCATATATTCATCCTTAATCGGTAATAATTTAAATCCGTTATTTCTTACTAATTCTCTAAACTTCGAGAAACCGCCGTTAAAAGTATACTTGCCTATATTCATTTTGATAGCGACTTCCCAAAGCGAAACAACGCTTATATAATTTTCTCCGTCTGTTATCATTTCTTTTATGTTTTCCGGCATTTTTTCGCCGTTCAAAAACCATAGTACAGCATGTGTATCGAGCAGATTTTTCATTCCATATACTCCCTTAATTCCTCAAGCGGTGCATCAAAATCGTCTGCAATCCACATTTGCCCTTTACCTGAACCAAAAACAGGCCGCAACGATTCTTTTGTTTTTGAGTGGAGCATAACAAATTCTTCTACAAGAACACTGATAATCTGTAAGGTATGTTCAGGCAAAAACTTTATATCATTTATTAACTGCTCTTTTACCGACATAATACATTCTCCTACATAAAATATTAATTTCTTTACGTTGCTCTATCGCTATTATACTACAAGTTTTTACAAAATGCAATAGAGGTTGTTCGTTCTTTTTTAACCACGAAATACACAAAAATCACGAAATGTTTGTTAAGGACGGTACGCACAGGGGTTCGTACCCTACAGGCGGCAACGCCGACTGAGAGGGCATTTCGGGGCAGACCACCCCGTCAAACACTATCGCAACTTTGTTGCGAGTGTTTGCCACCCCTCCCCAGAGGGGAATGATGCCAATTGACAATGAACAATGTACAATGGACAGTTACGGGGGCTTGAAATTATAGAAATCTAATTCTATTTTTGCCAGCAAATCTATATTTACAATAATTGTCAATTGTTCATTGTCAACTGTTAATTGTCGTCGGGGTGCCGCCGCAGCGGCGGGGTGGTCTGTAGGGATGACCGCCCTCGGTCATCCGTGGTTACCGCAGCGACTGAGAGGGCGTGTAGGGTATGCACCCCCGTGCATACCGTGGTTATTGCGGATTGCTATCAAAAAAGCGGGGTGCGGTGACTGTGTTCGTACAGCCCATTCTCCTTTATATAATCATATACCTTGCTGTCGAGATATTGTTCGGGATTAGTTCCGCTCTGTATATTCTTCCTGATTTGTTCGGATGAAATCTCTATAGGCTCAAAGTTTGGAAAAACAGCGGCGACGGGGATTCCGTATCCCTGCGAAAGGGGGGTGCTGTGGATCTTTTTGCGGGTTCTTCTCCAGACCAGCAGCTTAGCGAGTTTTAATATATCTTCATACCTGTGCCAATCGGGGAATGAGAAGATCAGGTCGTCTCCTATAAGCAGGAACAGTTCGCCGTGGGTGTCCTTGAGTTTTTCCAGTGTATCTATAGTATAGCTTACCGTTGCGGCTTTGATCTCAATGTCGCTTACCTCGATTTTATCTGTATTCTCAAAAGCAAGCCTTGTCATGTTCAGCCGATGCTCGGGTGAGACGATCGATTCTTTCTTGTGAGGAGGGATAAATGCAGGTATCACAAGAACCTTGTCGGCATAGGAACGCGCCGCTAAAGCAAGCCTTTTGTGTCCTGCATGAGGAGGGTTAAATGTCCCGCCGAAAATTGCGGTTTTCATACGATTCCTCCCATTCACTGCACGGTTTTGAGGATATACTCAAGCTCTCTTAACGCCTTTCCTCTGTGACTGATAGCATCCTTTTGTTCGGATGACATTTCGGCCGTTGTGAGGTATCCGCCGCCCGCTATAAATATCGGGTCGTATCCAAATCCGTTTTGACCCTGCGGTCTGTATCCTATATGCCCCTCACAAACCCCGCTTGTGGTTATAATCTTTCCCTCTCCGAGAATACAGTAGATACAGCAGATGAATCTCGCCGTCCTCTTTTCCATAGGAAGATCCCGCAGATTATCGAGTATGGCGTTCATCTTGACATCATATCCTGCGTTTTCACCGCAATATTTTGCCGAATGTACGCCAGGAGCACCGTTCATATAATCTATGGCAAGACCGCTGTCGTCTGCGATAACAGGCAGGTTAGAGACATTTCGGAAAGCTATTGCCTTGAGTGCGGCGTTTTGCTCGAATGTGTCTCCCGTTTCTTCTACGGTAATGTCTATTCCCAGCTCATCGGGTGTCACGATGGTATAGCCGAGCGGCTTGAATATACGCTTAAACTCTTCTATCTTATCCCTGTTGTTGGTAGCGGCAAGAATCTGAATCTGCTTGACCCGATTCATCCATAACAGCCATAGCAGTATGGCCGATATTGCCGTTGCCAAAATCACTATTACAGCGAAAACAATATCCGATTGCACTGTTTGTTCGGGAAGATCGGATTGAATGGAATCAGGCAGATTTGATAACAGCACGCTGAACATATTAAACCCTATATGCAGGAATATCGGAGCCCAAACGGTCTTGAACCATACATAGACCAGTCCTAATATTATCGCCAGCAGGAATGTATAAAATCCTTGCAAAATATTCATGTGGAAGATGCCGAACATGAGCGCTTGCAGGAATATCGCCATCGGTACCGCCATAGACATTCTCAAGAATCGTTTTAGCACAATCCCTCTGAATATGAGTTCCTCAACTATCGGAACGGCCAGGCCCACAACCGATATTTCTACAAATATGTTCTTGCCCATCAGTTGTTCCATCAGTTGTTCATGGGAAGGAATAAACCGATCAAAGGGGAGAAACTGAATAATCCCGCTTATGCTCAAACTTAACGGAACCGCAACAACGAGACAGAGCAGGCACAGACCCGCAGAAAACCCCTTGATATTCCATGTATCTTCACGCCGCCATTCCTTACGCAGAATCAGCCACATTATCAGAAAAGACACAACCACGGCAAACAGCATAATCACATTTGAGAGCGAAACGAGTGTTTTCCCTGCAATCTCTACTATTTCATCATACTCCATCCCCGGATTGTTAATGACAAGCCCGATTATTGTTACGACCATAAATCCGATCGCCAACAGCTGCATCACACCCATGTGCATCAAAGGGTAACAGATAACCCGCCATATGTTTTTTAAAATTTTCATGTGTAAATCTCTCCTTCAATCAAACAATGCGTTTGCAAATTCTACAGGGTCGAAGGGACGCAGGTCATCGAGCTTTTCGCCGACGCCGATATATTTTACGGGAAGACCGATCTGATCCCTTATCGAGATAACCACTCCGCCCTTTGCCGTTCCGTCAAGTTTTGTCAGCACTATTCCGGTTATGCCTGACGTCTGTTTAAACTCACGAGCTTGATTTATACCGTTTTGACCCGTAGTGGCATCGAGAACTAATAAAACCTCTTTGTCGCAGCCCTCACCCTCACGTTCTATAACTCGGGAGATCTTTGCAAGCTCGCTCATCAGGTTCTGCTTGTTGTGCAGTCTTCCTGCCGTATCGCAGATAAGCACATCGGCCTTGCGTGATTTTGCCGCAGTGAGAGCATCGTATATAACGGCGGCGGGATCGGTACCCTGAGCGTGTTTTACAATCACGGCATCCGCTCTTTGCGCCCAGATTTCAAGCTGTTCTATAGCTGCCGCTCTGTAGGTATCACCGGCCGCTAATATTACCCGCTTGCCCTGTGACTGCAGATTGTTTGCCAGCTTGCCTATAGTGGTAGTCTTTCCCACTCCGTTTACACCAACCACAAGAATGACCGACAGCGGCGAATTTGTATTAAGACTATTATCTTCTCCTAAAAGCTCTGTGATTATTTCTTTGAGCAGTCCCTTTACCTCTGATGGGTCTGTGATTCCCTTTTCCTTGACCCTGTCTCTGAGCATACTGCAGATCTTCTCGGATGTCGGAACACCCACATCGGCAAGAATGAGCAGCTCTTCCAGCTGTTCAAAAAGCTCCTCATCGATCTTTGTAAACGAATTAAGCATAGTCTCAATTCGCTTGACCATCGATTCTTTGGTCTTTTTCAACCCGCTCGCAATTTTGTTAAATATACCCATATGACCCTCCGTGTTTTAATTTGCTTTTCTTCGGACAATTTGATCCATTCGGACATTTCGTTACTTACGCTCATACAACACAACTCCTTCTCTTGCGATTTTGCGTTCTAATGTAATCCCTTTTGCTCTGCGAGAAAAAACATCGGCTGTGCCTGCTAATATATCGACAGGCCTTCGCTTTAACCCGCGCATTGACATATAAGCCTTGTTTATTGCATCGAGCGGCCGTATGCTATCGTTAGGAATGACCATATAGAAATCATAATCACTGTTTTCGTTGGGGGTTCCGTTTGCATATGAGCCAAACAAATAAAGCTTTTCAACAGGAACAGCGTTGATTATCTTATCTTTAATGGTTAAAATTTCAACATTCATCAATCTGACCCTCCGTAATTGTCCATTGTAAATTGTCAACTGTCCATTGTCGTCGGGGTGCCGCCGCAGCGGCGGGTGTTTTTCCCGCTACATATCCGCAATTTCTGATATGTGCAGTTTTAGTATCTTTGATACGCCTTTTTCCTGCATTGTAACTCCGTATAATATATCTGCTGATTCCATTGTACCATGCTTATGTGTAATAACTATGAATTGAGTTTTATGACATAATGAACGAAGATAATTTATAAAGCGGGTAACATTGACATCATCAAGGGCGGCATCGATCTCGTCAAGCAGGCAGAATGGCGACGGACGAACCCGCAGTATGGCAAAATAAATCGAAATGGCCACAAGCGCCTGCTCACCCCCGGACAGCGCCGACAGGTTATGTATGATCTTGCCGGGCGGCTGTACAAAGAGGTCTATGCCGCTTTCAAGAATGTCTTCGGGGTTGGTGAGATAGAGATAGGCCTTTCCCCCGCCGAACAGCTGGTTAAAGATTTTGCCGAAATAATCGTTGATCTTGTTAAAGTTTTCTCTGAACGACAGCGTCATCTCCCGTGTAAACTCGTCTATCATGGAGGTCAGCTCTTTTTTTGCCCGCTCTATGTCTTCGACCTGCGCCCTTTTAAACATATACCTCGCGCTCAGTTCCTTATATTCCTCTATGGCGTTTACGTTTACATCACCCAGAGCCTTTATGGCCGATTTTAGACGGGCCAGTTCCTTTGCCGCCGCAGCTATGTCGCCGATCTCCTCGGCGGTGGTCTGCGCCTCCGACCGTGTCAGCTGATATTCCTCCCATAGCTTTGATATTATGGTGTCATACTCCTTTTGCAGTGATAGCTTCTGCTCATCAAGACGGACGAGTTCCCGTGATATATCCTCCTTTGTATCGGAGAACCCACGCTCGTTCTTTCGTATGTCGCCTATACTCATCTCCAAGACCGATCGCTCGGTCTGGAGTGATTCTATGCGGCTGCCTAAGTTTTCTATAGATTCCTTGACCTGTTCCATATCAGATTTTGATAACGATATTTTATCCATCAGCTCTTTTATATCGCTCTGAGATTTCTCCCTGTCCTCCCTAAGCCCTGATATTACCTCTCCTGTGTCACGGCGGCTGTTTTGCAATGCCTCGATGATATTATTATAGTTCTGTATATCCTTTTTCTTTTCTATCAGGCTGATTTCCTGCGATGATATTTCCTCGCTGAGCCGGGTGCGTTCCCTGCCCGTTTCTCCGAGATCGCCTGTTATCTTTTCTATCTCGGCCGTTGTTTTTGCCGACTGTTCAGTCATCTTGGCTATCTGCTGTCTTGCTTCCCGGGTAATCTCCTGCGATGCCGATTGCTTACCGTCAAGCCTTGACCTCTCTTGCTGAGCCTCTGTTATATATCTGCTCAGACTGTCGATGGAGTTTTGCAGGTTTTTACATTCGGCCCCGAATCTGATTCTATCCTCAGAGATCACCTTCAGCTCGGCGTCAAAGGCGGTCAGATCGGCCGCTAACCTCTCGGTCTCGGCCGTTATCTCGGACAATCTTCTGCCCGATTCTTCTTTTTTAGAATTAAACTCTTCTATCTCGTTTTTGAATCGCTCTATCTCGTTTTTTCTGCTGAGTATACCTACGTTTCTGTTCTGGCTTCCTCCTGTCATGGTTCCGCCGACATTCACCGACTGCCCATCGAGAGTAACGATCCTAAATCTGTACTCATATCTCTTGGCTATCTCTACGGCCGAATCGAGATCCTCGGCTACAACTATGTTGCCCAGCAGATTATCGGCTATAACCTCGTATCCGTCTCGGCAACGCACAAGGTTTGCCGCTATTCCCACAAATCCGACGCAGTCTTCGGCTCCCCGCACATTCAGGCTTCTCGGTTTAACCGATGTCAGCGGCATGAATGTCGCCCGTCCGCTCTTTTCTTCCTTTAGGAATCGTATGGCGTTTTTGGCCGTCTGTTCATCCTGGGTTACGATATGCTGAAAGGCCGCTCCCAGAGCCGTCTCGATAGCAACCGAATACTGACTGTCTGTCTGTACTATTTCGGCTACCGTTCCGAGAACTCCCCTCAGCGCCGCCTTGTTCTTCATAACCGCCTTTACGCTGCCCTGGAATCCCTCCATGCTCTGCTCAAGACCCTGTAGCAGCCGCACCCTCTGTTCTCTTTCTTTTATGGCGAGTATGATCCTATCCTGAGCGGCCGACAGTTCCTTCTGCTTTTCCCTGCGGCTGTTCAGTTTTAGCTCGTAACCCTTCTTTTGATTGAGCAGTTCCTGCTCTTTTTCATCAAACTCGGTTATGAGCTTGGTCAGTTCCCGCAGATTTTTGTCATTCTCCTCCAGTGTGCTTTGGTTCTTTGCCGTGCTCTCTTCAAGACGGATTATAGCCTCTTCTGTTTCTCTGTAGGATTCCTCACCCGATATGACCGTCATCTCTGATTTTTGCAGGGCAAGGGTGAGTTGATTCAGCTCAGAGTTGAGCGCCGCCAGGTTATCATCACTAACCTTTGATTCGGCATTCAGCCGTAACAGTTCTTCGGTAAGTCTGCCGATCTTGACCGATAGGCTGTCTATTTCAGCCTCTGCTGATTCTATCGCCTGCTCATTCTCGGATATTTTTTCGGCAATAGATTGGGCCGACAGCCGATGGTTCTCCTCTTCTTTGTCAATACGCTGTATATTAGCGTTAAGATTGTCTATGTTTGTCTCATACACGGCTATACCGGTCAGGCTGTCGGAAAGCCCCGCCTCGGCCGATTCCTTTTGCCTGCGGATCTGTTCTATATCAATATCCTTCGACTGCATTTTTTTATATACATCTTCAATGGTCTTTTCTATGGCGGCTATCTCATGCTGGCATTTGGCATAATCATCCTGCGCTATAAGCAGCTTGTCGTCCATCTCCCGCAAGGATATTTTGTATTTATCAAGAGTTTTCAGCCACAGCGAAACCTCTATCGTCTTCTTTTTTGCCGCCATCTCGATATACTTCATGGCCTTTTCGCTCTGGCTCTTCAATGGCCCGATTCGGTCCTCAAGTTCGGTTAGGTCGGCACGGTGCCACACCAACGCCTCCTCGGCATCGGCAAGCCGCTTCTGTGCCGCCTCCTTGCGGTAGCGATGTTTTGTGATTCCCGATGCCTCTTCAAATATCTCACGGCGAGCCGTGGATTTTGCCGATACTATCTCGGTTATCCTGCCCTGTCCAACCGTGGCATACCCATCCCTGCCAAGACCTGTGTCCATAAACATCTCGTTTATGTCTTTAAGACGGACGGTTCCGCCGTTGATCAAATACTCACTCTCACCCGATCGGTAATATTTTCGGGTAACGGCGCACTCATCATCGTTGACGGCAAAGGCTCGTGCGGTATTGTCGAAAACAAGAGTAACCTCCGCAAACCCTTGCGGTCTGCGGTTGGCCGTTCCTCCGAAAATAACGTCCTCCATCTTGTCGCCTCGGAGAGCCTTTGTAGACTGCTCCCCCATTACCCACTTTATGGCATCGGAAACATTGCTCTTACCTGAGCCGTTGGGCCCGACAACTGCGGTGAGACCATCGTTGAAATCGAGTTTTATCTTATCGGGAAACGATTTAAAGCCTTGCATAATCAGTGACTTTAAAATCAAATTCTACACTTCTTTCTGCGGTTATTTGGAGAAGATCAAACATCCTCTCCCATAAGCACCAGGGCTTGTTTGGCGGCGTTTTGTTCTGCCGATTTTTTGCTCTTGCCGGTTCCTTTGCTGATAACATTCGAGTTGAGCCGCAGTTCTACCGAAAACTCTTTATCATGGTCTGGCCCTTTTTGGCCGATTAGCACATAGGATATTTTTTCTTCGGGGTTTTGCTGTATAATCTCCTGCAGCATGGTTTTGTAATCATACACGGCGGTTTTGCCGCCTATTTTTTTTATAGCCTCAGGGATAAATCTCATTATAAATTTTTCTGCATCTTCATATCCGCTGTCGAGATATATCGCTCCTATGACCGCCTCAAAGGCATCCTCTAAAAGCGATTTTCTGAATCTGCCTCCCGACTGATCCTCACCTTTGCCTAAAAACAGCATACTGCCAAGATCGATAGAAAGGGCAAAGTCCGAAAGAGACTTAGACCGCACCAGCGATGCTCTGAATTTAGAGAGATCACCCTCGCTGAGATTGGGATAGTTGTGATAAAGATAGGCCGATACGATCACCGAAAGCACCGAATCGCCCAGAAACTCCAGCCGCTCGTTGTTGTAGCCGTTTTTACCCTCGTGGGTAAAGGAGGAATGGGTCAACGCCTGTTTGAGTAATCTTTCATCATTAAATTTGTACCCCGTTTTGTCATAAAAACAGGAGGAAAAGTTGGCATCCATACAAATAACTTCCTTTTATATTATTTATCCTGTGATGGAGCGGTAGGCACAGAGTGCCTACCCTACAGGTTTTATATTTTCGATTTTATTTCATCCGATACCCGACCCATCACAAATTCGCGGGCCTGGCGTATGGCGTTTTTGAATGCTATGGCATTGGAACTGCCATGCGCCTTTATCACGGGCTTGAGCGCTCCTAAAAATGCCGCTCCGCCGTATTCGGTATAGTCCATCTTCTTCTTGAATCTCTTTAGAGACCCCGCTATAAAGACGGCCGATATTTTCGACACGGTGTTTTTGGAGTATATATCCCGCAGTTCCGCTCCGAACAGCTTTCCCATGCCCTCTTTCAGCTTGAGTATGATGTTACCCGTAAATCCGTCGGTAACGGCGACGTCGCACCCGCCTAACGGCAGGTCTCTTGCCTCTATGTTTCCTATAAAGTTTATGGGAGCATCCGAAAGGAGCTTGTATGCTTCTATCAGGCTTTCGCCGCCCTTGTTGGGTTCTGTTCCCACGTTTACAAGACCGACACGAGGATTGTCTATCTTCATAACCTTGTTCATGTATATACTGCCCATGATTCCAAACTGCATGAGCATATCGGGACGGCACTCAAGATTGGCTCCGGCATCGAGCAGTATGTAGCATCCTGTAGAAGAGGGCAGAACGGGGGCAAGAGCCGGGCGTTTAACGCCCTTTATCCTGCGTACAAGCAGGGTTGAGCCTACGGCAAGCGCCGATGTGCTTCCTGCGCTGATAAATGCCTCTCCTGCGTTGTCTCCCAGCAATCTGAACCCCATCCCCATAGATGAATCAGACTTTTCGCTCCTAATCAGCATGGGATCGTCCTCAATCTCGATAACACCGTTAGAGGGAATCAGCTCAATGCGGTCAAGAGCTATGTCGTGCTTGGCGGCACATTCCTCCAATATCTCCCTCTCTCCGGTCAGCAGAATCTCAATGTCATCATACTGCTTTAAGGCTAAAGCGCATCCTCTGAGTATGTCTCTCGGCGCATTGTCGCCGCCCTGTCCGTCTACTATTAGTTTCATTCGGTTACCTCGTTCATTATTTTATTTAGTGACTCGATTGCCTGTTCCGCTATTGCCTGATACCGTTCCTGCTTGTTTTTGATCCGCACCTTGCTGCCTATAATCCCCATGTTGCCGCCCATCGGCTGGAAGACAGGTATGCCGCTATCGCTCACATATCCCATCAACGCCCCGATCATTGTGTCAGACGGCAGGGTGATCGGAGGTCTGCAAAGCGCTCTTTTGGCGGCGTTTATACCCGCATATATGCCGCTTGCCGCCGATTCCATGTATCCCTCTACCCCTGTGATCTGTCCCGCAAAATATATGTCGGTCGATCTCAGATTCATGTGTATATCCAAAACCCGGGGACTGTCGATAAAGGTATTGCGGTGCATAACGCCGTATCTCACAAACTCCGCCTTCTCAAGCCCGGGTATCATGCCCAAAACCCGCTTTTGCTCGGCAAACTTGAGATTAGTCTGGAATCCGACAAGATTATAGAGAGTTCCGCTGATGTTCTCTCTTCTCAGCTGAACAACGGCATAGAATCGCTCTTGACCCTTGGATAATCCCACAGGCTTTAGCGGGCCGAATCTCAGGGTGTCCACACCCCGTTTTGCCATGACCTCTACAGGCATACAACCCTCATAGTATGAGGGAGGCCTGTCAAACTCATGCAGTTGCGCCGACTCGGCCGATACAAGAGCGTCGTAGAATCTCTCATATTCATCCTTTTGCATGGGGCAGTTTATATAATCGGCCGTTCCACGGTCATATCTTGCCGCAAAAAAAGCCTTGTCGTAATCTATCGAATCGGCCGTTACAATAGGGGAGGCGGCATCGTAAAAGCTGAGATGCTCCCTGCCGCACAGCCGCTCTATCTCGGCGGAAAATCGGTCGGAGGTGAGAGGGCCCGTGGCTATTATGACCGGGCTTCCCTCTGTATCGCCGATGGTTTCTACTTCCTTTGTGATAACATTTATATTAGGATTGCTCCGTATCTTTTCGGTAACAAGAGCGGAGAATCTGTCTCGGTCAACGGCTAAGGCTCCGCCCGCCGGAACGGTGCATTGTTCGGCACACTCGAGAGATATTGAGCCCAAGATCCGCATCTCGGCCTTGAGCAGTCCTGCCGCTGAGCAAAGTCTGTCGGCCTTGAGCGAATTTGAGCATACAAGCTCGGCAAACCCGTCATGCTTATGAGCGGGTGAATATTTGAGCGGTTTCATCTCGTACAGATTGACCGCAATCCCTCTGCTTGCTATCTGATTTGCCGCCTCACATCCTGCCAATCCCGCTCCTATAACACATATCGGTCTATTCATTGACTTCATAACCGCAGTCTTGTTTAGCGCAGTATGTCTTGGCGTTTTTGCCGCCTTTTTTAAACATGGTGCTGCTGCAACTGGGACATAGGTCTTTTATAGGGGTATCCCATATCCAGAACTTGCACTCCTTAAAGTTCTCACAGCTAAAATACACCTTGCCTCTTTTAGACTTTTTTTGATATATCATTCCGCCGCAGACGGGACACTTGCCCTCGGTAGGGTCGGCAAGCGGTTTGGCGTTTTTGCACTCGGGGAATCCTGTGCAGGCCTTAAATTTGCCGAATCTGCCCATCTTTATGACTATGGGTTTGCCGCATTTTTCGCATACCTCATCGGTCTCTTCATCGGGGATCTTCATAAAAACTCCCTCCATCGCCTTCTCGGCATTCTGCAGCAGGGTATCGAATCCTCCGTAAAACTCACGCAGAACATCTACCCATTTCTGCTCGCCCGCTTCAACCAAATCGAGTTGATTCTCCATGCCCGCAGTAAAGGTTATATCTATGACCGTGTCGAAATGCTCCTTCATCAGCGTTGTCGTAACCTCGCCCAGAGTGGTGGGCTTGAGCGCCTTTCCCTCCCGCTCGACATAGTTTTTCTGCGTAATAGTAGAGATTACGGGAGAGTAGGTAGAGGGTCTGCCGATTCCTTTTTCCTCAAGCATCTTTATAAGGGTAGCCTCTGTGTATCTCGGCGGCGGTTCGGTAAAATGCTGATTTCCCTCAAGTTTGTGGAGTTTTAGAATCTCACCCTCGGTCAAAACTGGGAGTTCCTTGGGGTCGTCCTCCTTTACATCCTTGCCCTCTTCATAGAGTACCAAGAATCCCGCAAATTTTATGGTACTTCCCGATGCTCTAAAGTTATAATCAGCGGCCTTTATCTCGGCCTGTACGGTATTCATTTCAGCTACGGTCATTTGGCTTGCTATAAACCGCTCCCATATAAGTTTGTAGACCTTATACTGATCGGCCGTTAATCCCGCCTTGACCCTATCGGGAGAGAGTGAGGGCATTGTCGGTCTTATAGCCTCGTGGGCATCTTGTGCGCCCGACTTTGACCTATATACATTCGGGTTTGCGGGAAGATATTCCTTGCCGTATACCTGGGTGATATATTCGGCCGCCTCGGCACGAGCCTCGTCCGATATTCTCAGCGAATCGGTACGCATATAGGTAATAAGACCTATCTCGCCGTATTCTTCGGTGGGGACTCCCTCATAGAGCTGCTGAGCGGCTCTCATGGTGCGGTGCGTCTGAAAATTCAGCTTGCGTGATGCGTCCTGCTGTAGTGTAGAGGTTATGAATGGCGGTGCGGGCGAACGCTTTTTAGTACCTTTCTTTACCTTGTCTACAACAAAGTCCTTGCCCTTTATCCCTGCAAGAATGTCGTTGGTCGTCTTCTCATCCTCTATTTCGAGCTTTTTGCCGTCTTTCCCGTAAAACTTTGCGGCAAACTGCTTTTTGGTCTTGGCCGACAACAGAGCGTCTATGCTCCAGTATTCTTTGGGTATAAATGCGTTTATCTCATTCTCTCGGTCAACAATTATACGCACGGCTACCGACTGCACCCGTCCCGCCGAAAGACCGCTCGCCACCTTCCGCCACAAAAACGGGCTGAGTTTGTACCCCACGATTCTGTCGAGTATTCTTCTCGCCTGCTGTGAATGAAAGAGATCTATATCGATCTTGCGGGGGTTCTTCATTCCTTTAACTATTCCGGTCTTGGTGATTTCGTTGAACGAAACACGGTTGGCATCGTTTATATCAAGTCCCAGTATATGCGACAGATGCCACGAGATAGCCTCGCCCTCTCTGTCAGGGTCGGTAGCAAGATAGACCTTGTCGGCTTTCTTGGCCTTCTTCACCAACTCTTTTATTAGCGCCGATTGTTTCCGCACGTTTATATACTTAGGCGTAAAATCATTCTCGATATCAACCCCCAGCGTGGATTTTGGCAGGTCTCTCAGATGCCCCATAGACGCCATGACCTCATAACCCCTGCCGAGATATTTTTTTATGGTCTTTGATTTTGCCGGAGATTCAACTATAACTAATTTTGACATACAATCACTCCTGATATAACATAAATTTTTTCCCGGGTATGGCCGTCAGCAATCCTCTAACCTCGAGATTGGTCAATGCCGACAGCAAAGAGGGAACGGTAAGTCCTGATTTTTCGGTGAGTTGGTTTATATGGATTGGGTCATAGGTAAGGATGTCATAAATCGCCCTCTCGTCAGAGGATAGGTCATCGGGCGCCGGGGGTTTTTCGCCCGGTTTCTTTTTGGGAGCCGTGGTCTGCTTTTGCGGTGGTTTTTGGGGTTGCTTTTGCGGTGGTTTCTCGGTGGGTTCTACAGGGTTTTTATTAGAATCGGACGGAGTTTCAGCTTTGGTTTCGTCCTGTTCTTTTGGTTTTTCGAGTGTAATATTATGCGCATACTCTGATATATATACCTGCAGCATATCATTTGCAGACAGAGCAGGCCATGCTCCGTCTAAAATCAGACGATTAACTCCTGTATACTGCTCATCATAAATATCATGGGGAGGAACGCAAAATACATCCTTGCCCATCTCAAGAGCATGATTGGCCGTTATAAGACTTCCGCTCTTGACAGGGGCATGGGTCACTACCGTAGCGGTTCCCAAAGCCGCCATGATTCGGTTACGCACCGGTATTATGCTCGGCCATGTCTGAGCAGATGGCGGCAGTTCGCTGATAAGAGCCCCGCCGTGTTTGAGAATCTGCTGTTTGAGTTCTCGGTTCTCGGCAGGATAGTTTACATCAAGACCGCAGGCTAATACCGCTATGGTCGTTCCGCCCGCCTTTAGTGCGCCCATGTGTGCATATGTGTCAAGACCCGATGCGCATCCGCTTATGATGACCGCCCCTGCTTTAGCAAGCTGGTATGAGAGATTCCCCGTGACCTTCTTGGAATAATCGGTCATGCTTCTTGTACCCACAACGGTGAAGGCAAGTCTCTCGTCAAGCCCGCCTATGTCGCCCTTTACATACAGAACAGAGGGAGGATTAAATATATCACGCAATCTTTCGGGATAGAGGTCATCGTTATATGCGACTATATCTATATTCAGCCTGCTGCATTTTCCCGCTATTTCCTGACAGGCAGAAAGGGACACGGAGGTCATTTTAGCAATCTCTTCTTTTGTGAGAAAGTCTGCCTTTTCAAACTCGGCCACACCGCCGTTATAGAACTCCTCTATGTCACTATACTCTTCTAAAATCATCTTTGGCTTATCGCTGCCATATGCAAAACACTGCGACAACCAAATGTAATACTCGTTCATGCTCAAACGCTCCTCCTCTTTATCTCCCACATTACTATTGCGGCGGCCGATGTTACGCCCAGCGATTCGGAGTTTCCCAGCATATCAATGGTGATTGTGTGTTGGCATTTTTCCAGCACGTCCCGACTGATCCCATGGGTTTCGTTTCCCAGCACGACAATTCCCGATTGCGGGAAATCCACCTCTGTTATCGATCTTGCGGAACTGTCCGGTACTGCGGCAAATATCGCCGTCATATCGGTTAGCTGTCCAAAAAGATCGGGCAGATTACGGCCGCAAACTACAGGAACTCTGAAAGAAGATCCCATTGCCGCTCTGACTACCTTTTCGCCCCAAATATCACAGCAATTCTCTCCGGCTATAACCCCGGCAAAGCCTATCGCCTCAACCGTTCTTATTATAGACCCCATGTTGCCCGGGTCGCCGATTCGGTCGAGGGCTAACCAATATCCCTGCGACAAATCCGGCTCTATGCTGACCGGGATTTTTGCGGCGGTGAATATGCCCTCGGAGTTTACCGTTGACTTGAGCTTGTTGGCGGCATTGTCGCCAATGCAGGTGACAGCGGCTCCCGAAGACAGGAGCTGCTTGTGTTTTTCGAGGCAGTCTTGGGTTACAAAGACCTGCTCTATGTCGGCTCCGCTATTTACCGCTTCCCAAAACAACTTCAGCCCCTCAAAGACATACAGACCGCATTGTCTGCGGTATTTCTTGTCGGTGCGTAATAGATTGTATTGCTTTATTTTCTCATTGACGGCGCTTGTTATTATTTCCAATCACTCTGCACCCCGTTTAAAATACTGTCCCCACATTACAAGGTAGTGTGGGGATAGATGGTAAAAAATTATGATAGAGCGGCCTTTGCTTTTTTGCAGATTTCGGTAAATCCTGCCGCATCATTTATAGCTATTTCGCTGAGCATTTTGCGGTTGAGATTTATTCCTGCCTTGCGAAGTCCGTTAATAAAGGTCGAGTAGTTCATCTCATTGAGCTTGCAGGCGGCAGAAATTCTTGTTATCCACAGTTTTCTGTAATCACGCTTCTTTTGCTTGCGAGCAACATAGGCATACTGCCCGGATTTCATAACGGCTTGTTTGGCGGTCCTGAAAAGTTTACTCTTGCCGCCGAAATATCCTTTGGCTAATTTTAATACCTTATTTCTTCTTTTGCGCGTAGTAACCGCGCGTTTTACACGAGCCATGATTATATTCCTCCAAAAAATTTGTTTTTTATTTATACGGTATTAATAATTTGATAGCCGCTTCATTTGTCTTGTCGGCATAGGTTCCCTTTCGGAGACCCCTCTTGCGTTTTGTCGTCTTCTTGTTCAGTATGTGAGACTTGTTGGCGTGTGACCGCTTTACCTTGCCTGATTTAGTCAGACTGAAACGCTTTTTTGCTCCGCTGTGCGTCTTTATTTTTGGCATTTGTCTTTACTCCGTTCTTATAATTATTTTAATAATCCTAACCTTTGGCTGCTTTCGGCGATATAAGCATGGTCATGCTTCTGCCGTCGAGTTTTGGTCTGTTTTCCGATGTTCCGTGTTCCGCTATAGCCTCTGCAAATCGGTTCATCGTGTTGGACCCAAGATTGGTATGTGCCATTTCCCTGCCCCTAAATCGTATGGACACCTTTACTTTGTCTCCGGCTTGTAAAAACTTTATAGCATGATTAAGCTTGGTGTTAAAATCGTGCGTATCGATGTTAAGCGAGAGACGGATTTCTTTAACCTCGATGATCTTTTGATGCTTTCTCGCTTCCTTCTCTCGTTTCGACTGCTCGAATTTATACTTACCATAGTTCATAATCCTGCAAACCGGCGGCGAAGCCATCGGCGCGATTTTGACAAGATCGAGATTCTGCTGACCGGCAAGCTGCATCGCCTCTTTAGCGCTCATAATTCCCAGCTGACTGCCATCGTCTCCCACAACTCTCACTTCTTTGTCACGGATATTTTCATTAATGAGCAGATCTTTATTGTTTATTTCCGGCACCTCCGTTAAATAATTTAGAATAAAATAAAAAGCACAGAATACTCATTCTGCACCCGGCAAGACCTTTGCGGCAACTACGCAATGGCAAAAACACCGTATTAACCGTGTGACTGCAAGAAATCACAGGTGAGAATAAAATATCCTTCTTTATTTATACAACACATTCTATCACGTCTATCCCGCCTTGTCAACCCCTGTGAGAAAAATTTTTTCATGCCGTTCTCGGTTATGCCACGGGTGGCAGATTGCCGCCCCTACCGCAATTTGCGGGTTTACACATAGGACGGTACGCACAGGGGTGCGTACCCTACGGGAGAAAACACCCGCCGCTGCGATAACCACGGATGACCGAGGGCGGTCATCCCTACAGACCACCCCGCCGCTGCGGCGGCACCCCGACGGCAATTAACAGTTGACAATGAACAATTGACAATTATTGTAAATATAAATTTGCTGGCAAAAATAGAATTAGATTTCTATAATTTCAAGCCCCGTAACTGTCCATTGTGCATTGTTCATTGTCAATTGGCATCATTCCCCTCTGGGGAGGGGTGGCAAACACTCGCAACAAAGTTGCGATAGTGTTTGACGGGGTGGTCTGCTGCGGGGTGCCCTCGCA
>Ga0099364_10001844_pt1 | contig 34278 bp, 43 predicted proteins | sample TergutTh196P3_FD_73070 | JGI IMG/M metagenome (GOLD analysis project Ga0099364, IMG submission 73070) | Microcerotermes parvus P3 segment gut microbial communities from Pointe-Noire, Republic of the Congo - Th196 P3 | ecosystem: Host-associated > Arthropoda: Insects > Digestive system > Gut ... | reverse complement strand
AAGGTACAAAACTTTCTGCAAATATACAAACTTTTTTGAAAAAAATTATACAATAAATATGCACAAAAAAAGAGGCTGCCAGACTTATGAGACAGCCTCTTAATATTTTACAGCGTCGCCCTTATTCTTCGTCATCCGTCAACTTGTCTTTGTCAAACTTTTCGATGATGGCAGTCTCAACAAAGGCTGTTTTGTTTTTCACCTTTGACAACTCCTGCAAAACATCAACGCGAAGCCGAAACGTTTTATTTTTTCTCGGTTGCCCTGTTGTTCTGCGGCTTCCGTCAAGGTCATATGCGGGTCTTCCAGCCCCCCTTACGTTTTCCGCCCGTGTTCGGGCGTGTGCCGCCGCTACCTTTTTTACGCTCTTTTTTCATGCGTGCAAAATTAGCAAAAAAAATGGATGTGCCGATAAAACTTTTGCATTTTCTTGTTTAATTTTGTCGTCGGCGCGTCGTTTTGAAGGTTTTGCGCCGACTTTTAATTATTACCATTCCGCATTAATTGTTTTACACACCTTGTCAATAAACGATTCGCTTTCCCATCCGTTAATACCCATCTCATCGAATAGCATTCCAAGAGACATATAAAAATCCGCATCATCTGTAATCAAGTTATATTCCGACCCATTATCGCCCGTTGCTTTTATCGCGCTTCCTAATAATGAGCGCTGCCAGCGTTTGTTACGCTTTAAATCCTTTAAAAATTCTTGTTGTGTCATATTCTTATCTATTTAAAAACTATATGCAAAGACAACGTTTTTGATGATATGTACAGCAAATCATCAAAAAAAATGTGCGTTTTTTTGCCTCATTTTTAGAGTGTTTTTTGTAATCAACTGTTTATTAATAAGTTATAGACGTTACAATCGGTGATTTTTTTGCTTTTTAAGTGTTTTATTCAGAGAAAAACACGCTGTTTTCGGTTTTGCCATGCAGTTTTATATAAAAAAATTACGCTTTTTTCGCCGAGTTACGCCACTTTTCTCGAAATTTTGCAAAAACATTGAAAAAAGAGGGCGGAGAACCCTCTTTCCACTATAAAAAAGTAAAAACGTAAAAATGGCTATTCAATATAATAATCCTCTGCCAAATCGCTTCCAACCCTTTGTGTCGGAGAGTCGGGCGATGCCAAGTCCGGGTACTCTTCCTCCAATTTTTCCAACCCTTTCATCATCATGTCGTATTGGTAATCGCTGATTGTCGGCTCGTTCAGAACATAGTAACGATAACTGTGTTCCTGCAATTCCTTTGTCAATGCGTCTATTTGTGCTTTTGTTTCTTCTTTTGTCATCTATCTCTAATTTTATGTCAATATGAAGGACTTAATTCGCATCCTGCGTTTTCCAAATCCCATTTCCTTGCGGCTTCATAATCATAATTTAAAAATGTGCCATCCACATTGTCGGGACGGTACCCTAACCCTGGGTTGTTTCGCGTAATGTCGCCACGCTTAAACGGTGGCGCGTCGGATAAATAAAACACGAACTCTGGCTTGCCATAAAAATATACTGTTAGGATGTTGCCGGACAACACCTCTTTTTCTCTTCTGGGCAAATTGCAATTAATGTATCGCATTGCCTCGTTGTACGTTTTTTCTGTGTACATTTCTTCTCATGTTTAATAATTACTACGCCCTCCCAATATTTTGACACATAGTTAAACTCGTCAAAATGAATATCACAATCTTTACCAAAAGATTCTGCTATCATATTATTGAAAGATGTCTCTGATACTGTTAATTCAATCTTTTTTATTCCATCTATGATGAAATTTATACGTAATAATTGTAATATTTCATCAATTTTTTCCGTGTTTATTACCATATTTTTCTCCTTTCTATAGTTTATAAATAATCCGATGTTACCTTATTGCTCGCCCTTTTCCTTTCCGTTATCACCGTCGGCGGGTCATATTCAGCGTGGATGTACGCCGCTATTGCCCGTGCGATGACCCTGTCGTCGTGTGCGCCGTCCACCGCTTCGGGCTTTCCCTTGTCATTGATTTGAAATTGGTCGTATTCCGTGATTGCCTCCCGTTCCCGTTCCGTGAACTCACCGTCTCGCAGGGCAAACAGGAGAGAGTTCAATATCAGCCTCCTTGTGGAGATGTTTGTGTGGAAGCCCCACTGAATTGGTGCGCCCTCTGCGATTTTTTCGGGGTGCGTTCTTGTGTAGAGGTTCCTATAATGCTCCGAGATTTCGTTTAGCACGGTCAAAGATTGATCGCCCTCGTTTTCATCGTTTCGGATGAAAGAGTTTTTGTTTTTGTCAATACTATTGCTTTCGACGACCAAAGGACTCGCCGAAAGACTCGCCGAAGGACGCGAAGAAGGACGTGCCGAAGGCGAAGCCGAGCGAGCCAAACTCAAAGCCGAAAAAGAATCAGCGGAAGCCAAACTCAAAGCCGAAAAAGAGCAGACAGTCCTCAACTCCCACCGCGCCGGAATCCCCATCGCCACCATCGCCGACATCACAAACCTAACCGTCGAACAAGTCATCGAAATACTGAGACGAGTTGAGAGCTGAGAGTTGAGAACCATTGTCTGAACTGTGATTTTAATGGTTTATGTGATTAGTGCAATAAAAATTCGTGTAAGTTTGTGTAATTAGTGGCTAAAACCTTATCCGGTAACATATATCCGGATGGATTTTGCTATAGGAAATTCTTTAAATGTTGAGAGAAAACAATTCCATGTCGAATAATAAACTACGTTCAATTTCTTGGCGCAATTCTTCCTTTGAAAATTTTCCTTTACGGATGTCGTCAAGAGGAGCAACTATCTCCGTTGCTAATCCCAATGCTAAATACTGTCCCATAATTATTATTTTAGGGTGCAAAGATACAACTTTTCAATTATTCAGTTATTAAAAAAGTCGTATCTTTGCCGCATTAAAAAAGTAGTTATGGCACATTATCTTGACCCAAAGAATGATTTAACGTTCAAGCGCGTTTTCGGTGAGCATAAGCATCTTTGCATGAGTTTGATTAACAGCATGTTGCCGTTGGAGAAGCCGGTTGTGAGCATTGAATATCAGCAACCGGATTTAGTACCCGTTTTAACCAACGTATTTCGCAACACGGTGGTAGATGTGCGTTGTACCGATTCCGACCACAGGCAATTTATCGTTGAGATGCAGTTGTATTGGGATGAAAGTTTCAGGAGTCGCGTTTTGTTCAACGCCTCCAAGGCATACGTGATGCAGTTGAACAAGGCAAAAAAGTTCAAACTGCTCCATCCCGTCTATGCGTTGAATTTTGTAAACGACACGTTTGAGAAGTCGCCCGAGATGGAAAACACGTACTATCATCATTACAAGATAGTCAATATTGAGAATACCGAAAAGCAGATAAAGGGGTTAGAACTTCTCTTTGTCGAACTGCCCAAGTTTAAACCGCAAGGACGTGCAGAGAAGAAGTTGCACGAGTTGTGGCTTCGTTTCCTGACGGAGATCAACGAAAGCACAACGGAAATTTCTCCGGAACTGTTAGAAAACGAATACATACGCGAAGCGCTGGAATATATGGAACAGAGCGCCTACACCAAAGAACAATTAGACGCCTACTACCAGTGGCAGGTTGACACCATGATATCAGACCAGATGATAGCCAACGCTAATGCAAAAGGACAAGAAAAAGGACACGCCAAAGGACTCGCCAAAGGACTCGCCGAAGGACTCGCCGAAGGACGCGAAGAAGGACGCGCCGAAGGACGCGCCGAAGGACGCGCCGAAGGACGCGCCGAAGGACGCGCCGAAGGCGAAGCCGAACGCACCGCACTCAAAGCCGAAAAAGAAGCGGCAGAAGCCAAACTCCAAGCCGAAAAAGCCGAGAAAGAGAAGGCATTAGCCGAGAAAGCCGAAAAAGAGAAAGAAATAGAAGAACTAAAACGCCGTCTGAGCAACAATTAAAAATGAAAACAAAATCATAAAATTTATAAGCATAATACCTTTTATATGAAAAAAGTAAATATCATCAGAAAAAGCATGAGCAAAGTTTTGTCCCTCATCCCCGTCAGCCTTCTTGTCGGCGGAGCCATCGTGGTCTCCTTTCTTTTTGCGACCGGCTGCAAAAAAGGAACCAATTGCCCGGATGGTTACGATCATTCAATCATGAAAAGCCCGCCGAAATCCGCTATGGCTGCTAAGTCGTCAGACCAATGCGAATTCGAATGGAACGAGTATCAAAAGGCCGACTCTCTTTTGACCTATGTCTATCATCCGGATGTTCGTAATGCCATAGGGCCGGCAACGAATGGGATAGAGGCCGAAGTCTGGGGTCGTTTCCAGGGTTATTTCGAACAACCTTATGATCCCAGCAATTTTACAATAACTGATACAGTGAAAGGCGTAAGATATGCTATTAGAGTGCTCTGGAAAGATTATGACAACCCTCTTCCAATAAACGGCGACGAGATTCAAATATTGTATGATTTCTGCGGAACCGATTCGATCGGATATGATGTCATGCAAGAAAAATACGGTGCATGGTACGATTGCGACAATGGTGTGGGTATAACGGAATATGAATGGGTGAAGGATGACTGCGGCGGTTATTGGACGGTAAAGTAAATTGTCTGAACTGTGTTGCGGCAATTTGTCTGAACCATGATTTACTTGATTTAAGGATTAGCAGGATTGTTTCGTGCAATAAAAATTCGTGTAAATTTGTGTAATTAGTGGCTAAAAAAGAAACCATTCGTGCATTCATGGCAAAAAAAACGCAAAGAAAAATCTCTGTGAACCTCTGTGTGCTTTGTGTCTCTGTGTTGAATGGTCTTTTTTCAGCACAGAGACACGGAGTTCACAGAGTTACACAGAGAAAGTCTCAAATCTCAAAATCTCACATCACATATCTCACTCAGTTATGCAGTTATTAAAAATTCCGTACTTTTGCAGTCAAATAAATTAACTATGGCAAAAGAAAAATTAACAACGGAACAGGAACAGTTGGCACGTTTCGCCAAAGCGTTGGGACACCCTGTCCGTGTGGCAATTTTGCAAATGTTGGCAAAGCAAACTTGCTGTTATCACGGCGACATGTCCGAAATATTACCTGTTGCAAAAAGTACCCTTTCGCAACATTTAAAAGCATTGAAAGAGGCAGGACTCATTCAGGGAACCATCCATTTACCGTCGGTGAAATATTGTATCAATGTGAAAAACTGGGAGTTAGCAAGAAAAATGTTTGAAACATTACTCACCGAAACTAAAAATGAAGAATGTTGTTAAAAAAATATCGCGAATACAATATTTATTTACGATGTTCGTTATTTTACGAAATACGAATAGTAATATAAACTTAATTTTAGTTTGAAATGGAAAATCAAAGTACATCAAAAGTAGATTGTGGTTGCAGCGACGGTTGCTGTACGCCCCCGAAGAAAAAAAATAATCTTTGGAAAATAATAATTTTTGCACTCATTATCCTTGCGGCGGGAGCGATAATAACTGTAAAATTGCTCTGCAAACAAGACGCAACACCCGAAAAATGCTGCGATACTACGGAAAGTTCAACGTGTTGTCCACAATCTAAAACCGAAGAATGATGAACGAGTGGATAAATTCGGTTATAAGTTCCGAACAGGCAGGGATCATTGCCTTTGCAGCGGTTTTTTTGTTGGGCGTTATTAGCGTTTTCACTTGTGCCTGTAATTTTGCCGTACTCGGTGTTGTGGGCGGATACACAGGTACTGTAGGCGCAACAGGTAAGACAAAAAAGGTTGTTGTAAGCAGTGTATTTTTTCTGTTGGGGACAGTCATTGCCTTGTCCGCAGTCGGTTGTTTAATCGGCTTTGCAGGCGAATTTGTCAATGCAACAATGGGGAATTATTGGAAAATTGCAGCGGGAATTATCGCCATTCTTTTCGGAGTTTACACGCTCGACATTCTACCTTTCAAAATAAAAGGAATATCAACTAACTTTCAGAGTAAAAAAAGCGGCATTGCGGGAGCGATGATATTTGGTTTCGTAATGGGCGGGGCTACCTCGCTCGGCAGTTTATGTTGTAATCCCATTTTCCCGGTCGTTTTGGGCGCTTCGTTTCTTAAAGGAAGTACGCTTTGGGGATTTGTTTTGCTGTTTTTCTACGCATTAGGCTATGGCGTTACACTTTCAGCGGCTATGCTTGGCATTGGACTGGGATTGGGGAAAATATCAAACATTCTCTCAAAATCGGCAGTAGTGATAAAATATGTAGGGGGTGTTACGCTGATTGTTTTGGGTTTTTATCTTCTTGTAACAATTTAAAAATCATGAGTAATATTCAAAAAATAGATAAGAACGGATTATTCGAAAATATTAAAGATTTGCTCGTCGAGGCAAGAAAGTTTGTTGTAAGAAACATCAATCAAACCATGGTTTATACCTATTTTGAGATAGGAAGAATGATTGTGGAAGATGAGCAAAAGGGCGAACGTCGTGCAGAATACGGTAAACAGGTTTTGATAGACTTGTCGAAACGTTTAACCGAAGAATTTGGACGAGGGTTTTCGGTTGAAAATTTGGATAGGATGAGGTATTTTTATCAAACCTATTCAATTTCGTCAACGGTGTTGACGAAATCTGCTTCAATTCCCCAGGCACTATCTGATGAATTACAATGCACAGAAAATCAACACATTGGAATTTCCGCAACACTGCCTCGGAAATCTTTGCCAATCCCAAATTTTCGATTAAGTTGGTCGCATTATCTCAAACTGATGCGAATTGACGATATTGCCGAAAGGCAGTTTTACGAAATTGAAGCAGCAAACAATAATTGGAGTTTGAGGGAACTGCAACGTCAATACGATAGCGCTTTGTATCAGCGGTTAGCATTGAGCAAGGATAAACAGGGAATACTGGAACTGTCGAGAAAAGGTCAAATTATCGAAAAACCCGAAGACGCAATTAAAGACCCTTTTATTGTTGAATTTACGGGACTTCCTGAAAATTCAAGATACTCGGAAAGCGATTTGGAACAAAAACTTATCGACAAATTGGAGCATTTTTTACTCGAATTGGGAAAAGGGTTTACTTTCGTGGGAAGACAAGTGCGGTTTACTTTTGACGAAAAACATTTTAGAGTTGACCTTGTGTTTTACAATCGTATTTTGCAGTCTTTTGTGCTTGTTGACCTGAAAATAGGCGACTTAACGCATCAGGACATCGGTCAAATGCAAATGTACGTCAATTATTATGACAGATTTGTACGTTTAGAACACGAAAACAAAACAATTGGAATAATCCTGTGCCGCGACAAAAACGAAACACTTGTAAAAATAACCCTTCCCGAAGATAATGAGCAAATTTTTGCAAGTCGTTACAAAACGGTTTTGCCAAGCAAAGAAGAACTGAAAAAGTTGATAGAAAGTAAAGAATAAAGGACATAAAATTGATAGCAAATGGAAAATAATGTAAAAATCTGTCAGAGTTGCGGAATGCCACTTGACAAAGACCCAAACGGAGGTGGAACAAATTTAGACGGAAGCAAAAGCGATAAATATTGCAGTTTTTGTTTTCAAGATGGGAAATTTACCGATGAAGGAATTACCCTAAAAGAGAAAATTGAGTTGAATATTCAAATTGCCGTATCGCAAATGAATATGCCGGAAAATGCAGCCAGAGAAATGGCTGAAAGTGTATTACCAAATTTAGAGCGGTGGAAATCTTAAATCAATTATGGACACATTATTATTATCCGCAATTATTGGAGTTGTAGCAGGAACTATTGACATTATTCCTATGGTCATTCAGAAATTGGACAAACGAGCCACTATTTCTGCTTTTCTGCAATACTTTTTCGTGTCAATTATCATTGTCAATATTGATTTGCCTCATATTGTATGGTGGTTACAGGGCGGTTTAATTTCCGTGGCATTTGCTTTACCTGTCGTAGTCATTATTTCGATACAAGACAAAAAAGCCGTACCAATTATTCTAACAATGGCTACCATTTTGGGAACTTTGATTAGTATTGCAGGGCATTATTTAAGTTAATCATGAGTAATATTCAGCAAGTTTCAACCGAATGGAGTAATAAAGACCTGCTTTCAGCAATAAAAGTTCGTTGGTCAATCGGCAGAATGGATTACAAAGTAATGCCCGGCTTATACGCTGTGGGCAATCCTGATAAAGACGCTGATGTTTATATCTCCTGTAATTTCAAACTGAGTTTTGACATTTTACGCCGTGCCTTGAAAGGATTGAATGCTTGGATTTTGGTACTCGACACAAAAGGTATAAATGTTTGGTGTGCAGCAGGAAAAGGAACTTTTGGCACACAAGAACTCGCTTTCAGAATAAAAGAGCACCAACTTGACAAAGTAGTAAATCACAAAAAAGTTATTGTTCCGCAGTTGGGAGCGACAGGCGTTTCGGCTTATAAAATAAAAGAAGAAACAGGATTTAAGGTGATTTACGGACCTGTAAAAGCAGACGATATTCCCGCATTTATTGCAAACGGATACAAAACAACCCCCGAAATGCGAAAAATCAATTTTAATCTTTGGGAAAGGGCAAAACTTATACCTGTTGAATTGTTTTACGCTAAATATTATTTGATTTTAATTCCTGCCATTTTCTTTATACTTTCGGGCTTACATGCAGACGGTTTTTCTGTTGATTCCTCGTGGAGTAACGGCGGTAGAGCAATTTTCAATCTATGTGTCGCCTATTTGTCGGGTTGCGTATTAACGCCAATTCTTTTACCCATCATTCCATTCAAAAGATTTTCACTAAAAGGAGTTATGATTGGTTGGCTTATGGCAATTTTATTGTTATACTTTAACTTTCTGGGCACGAACATTTTTGAAATTATATCGTGGTTTCTACTTATTGGCGGAATTTCATCATTTATGGCTATGAATTTTACGGGCGCATCTACATTCACATCACTATCGGGCGTACAAAAAGAGATGAAAATTTCGTTACCTGTACAAATTTGCGGTACAGTATTAGGTTTCATCGGCTGGCTTATAACACGTTTTATTTAGATGATTATGAACGGATTAACATATTTAAAAAATGTAACCACTCTGCAACTTGACAGCGAAAAATGTAACGGATGTGCAACGTGTACCCTCGTTTGTCCCCACGCAGTATTCACAATGAAAGAAAAAAGAGCATTTATTCAACACAAAGACCTATGTATGGAGTGTGGAGCGTGTTCGATGAACTGCCCAACCGAAGCAATCAAAGTAAAGTCCGGAGTAGGCTGTGCTGCGGGAGTTATTACCGGATTACTTCGTGGAACAGAGCCTACTTGTGATTGCGGGTCGGGGGGGTGTTGCTAAAATGAAATGGTAATAAAAAAAATAGTATCTTTGCAGCGGTAAATTAAATAAAAACAAAATGGGAACACTTATTGACCGAATAACCATAAATGCCGATATATGTCACGGCAAGCCCACCATTAGGAATATGCGCTATCCAGTGGAAATGCTCCTCGAATTATTATCTTCAGGAATGACTTGGGATGAAATCATGGAAGATTATCCTGCTATTGAACAGGAGGATATTCGTGCATGTTTGCTTTTTGCTTCCCAACTCACCAAAGTAAAAACCGTGCGTAAACTGATAGCATGAAATTTCTCGTAGATGCCCAATTGCCATACGGAATTGCTTTATTTTTGAGAAATAAGGGATTTGACGTACTTCATACAAATGACTTACCGGACAAAGAACGCACGCCGGACAGTCAAATCAGGGACATTGCTGTTTCCGAAAATCGGATAGTCATTACCAAAGATTATGATTTTGTTGACTCGCATATTCTCACGAAAATACCTGAAAAACTACTCATTATAACAACTGGCAACATCAAAAATAGGCAGTTATTCGATTTATGGCGAAGCAATTGGAAATTAATCATCCATTTGTTCGAAACATGGAACTTAGTAGAATTGAGCAAAGAAGATGTTATTGCTCAATAACTCGTAAGGTTATTTCAACATCATTACAATTCTGTTACAAACGTTACACGAATATTTCACAAAAACGTAACAAATGAAAGAAAATAAGCCGTACCTTTGCCTCAAATTTTTGAAGCGATGACAAAGAACATATTAGTTGTTGATGATGAAGCAGATTTGTGCGAGATTTTGAAGTTTAATCTCGAACATGAGGGTTATACTGTGGACACGGCGGGGTCGGCGGAAGAGGCGCTTGCGCTGTTACAAAAACGGTCGTATCATCTTATCCTGTTGGATATTATGATGGGCGGCATGTCGGGTTTTAAGATGGTCGAACTGCTCCGCAAAGAGTGGAAGGACGAAACGCCCATCATCTTTCTGACGGCGCGCGATACCGAAAACGACATGCTCACAGGATTCAGCGTTGGCGCCGACGATTACATCTCCAAACCATTCTCTATCAAGGAAGTTATCGCGCGGGTGAAAGCCGTGATAAAACGAACTGAAGGCATCGCCGCGCTATCGGAAGCCGACACAATGAAAATCAAAAACATGACCATTGACTTGAACGCCAAGCAAATATACGTGGACGGGCGCACCGTGATTCTCACCAAGACCGAATTTGAAATTCTGTACTACTTGGCGAAAAATCCGGAAAAGGTGCTTTCGCGGGACAACATCCTCAACGTAGTGTGGCCCAACGACACCTACGTCTTGGAAAGGACTGTGGATGTGCACATTACACGCTTGCGCAAAAAACTCGGCGACTGCGGACATTGGATAAAAAACAGGTCGGGATACGGCTATTGCTTCGATGCGGAAGAGTAAAAAATAGTAATAATCAATAAAAATTTTTGAACCATGAAACCTTACAGATTAAAATACCGGCAACAAATCTTCCTGTGGTTTTTCATCGCATTCGCCTGCTTTACAACGGGAATCGTGCTGTTTCAGCAACGATGGGAGCGCAACATCAAAACCGAAAATCTCAAAAATAACCTCAACGGCTACGCTGCCATCATCCACCGCTACATACAAGAGCAGCATTTGACGCTCGACGCCGAAACTCCGGAACAGATGACCGACATTTTGAATTTACTCCCTTCCAACCTGCGCATCACCATCATTGACCAAAACGGAGAACTGCTCTTTGACAACCAACTTTCCGACATCGAAAATGTTGAAAATCACCTGAAAAGAGCAGAAATACGGCAAGCCCTGAAAGACGGAAACGGCTCGGACATCCGACTGTCACACTCCATGAACATGGAATTTTTCTATCTTGCACATGCTTACGACCACTATTACATCCGCGTAGCCCTCCCCTATAACATTGAAACTAAAAACATTATCCGTCCCGACAACTGGTTTTTGTATTTTACCTCTATTCTGTTTCTGACCGTTTTGATACTGTTAATTTATATTTCGGGACGTCTGGGAAAAGCCATCACCGGATTGCGAAATTTTATCTTTTCTATCAACTCCGAAAACGATAGCGAAGCCGCTGATATACACTTCCCTGATACCGAGTTTGGAGAAATCGCCGGACAGATAGTCGCCAACTACCAGCAGTTGAAACAGACCAAAAACCAATTGGCATTGGAAAAAGAGAAGTTAGACCTCTGCTTTCAAAACTCGGACGAAGGAGTAGGCGTTTTTTCGGAATCTTTGGAACCTGTTTTTGTAAATACCCGCTTCATCACCTTTGTCAACACCATCCTTGATAATCACAATGCTATATCTAAGGCGCTGTTCGACACGGAAGAATTTTCCAACGTAAAACACTTTTTGGATAACAACAACTCACAATCCGGAATCTCGTTTCCGGTGGGGAAAATCGCCAAAAACGGCAAACATTTCTCGCTCAAATGTATTATTTTTCACGATAACTCGTTCCAAATCATCCTGACCGACATCACCCAATCCGAAACAACCCGCCTGCTGAAACAGGAGATGACCAACAACATCGCCCACGAACTGCGGACGCCGGTAAGCAGCATACGCGGTTATCTTGAAACGATGCTCGAACAGGAAAATCTTGATATTCAAAAGCAACGCTCCTTCCTCGAACGCAGTTACCAGCAAACCCTCAAACTTTCCGAACTGATTCGCGACATCGCCCTCATCACCAAAATAGAGGAAGCCCCTCACCTGTTTTTGGAAGAAACGGTCAATATCTCGTCCGTCTTGCAGGAGTTAAAAGAGGAATTTGAAATTCCATTCCATGCCAACGACATCGCTTTCGAGGATAACATCTCTCCGGAAATAGCAGTTACGGGCAACCGTACCCTGATTTATGCCATCTTCCGCAACCTGATAGAGAACGTCGTAACATACGCCGGAAAAGGCGTTGCCATCTCCATTGACATCTACAACGAGAGCGCTGTCCGTTATTTCTTCTCCTTTTCCGACACGGGGAAAGGCGTCGCCGAAGAGCATCTTTCCAAGATGTTCGACCGTTTCTACCGTCTCGATGAAGGTCGTACACGCGACAGCGGCGGCTCGGGATTGGGATTAGCCATCGTCAAAAACGCCGTGCAGTTCCACCAAGGCGACATCATCGCCAAAAATCGAAAAGATGGAGGGCTTGAGTTCCTTTTTACGCTGAAGAAACTGTCTGAACCACAAACCTGACTCCTGCGCATAAGTGGAAAAGGTGGCAAAGAAAAACAAAAACGGTGTATTTGTTTTAGGTTATGATGTGAAATTTAATTCGTTGTCGTATAGTATTTGTATTTGTTCTTTTAGGGGTGGCAAGAAATTTTTTACCGTATCCCATACAATATCATCTTCAGTTTGATAATAGCCGTGTACCAAAATATGACGCATGGAGATGATATCACGCCATTCTATTTCGGGATGTTGCGCTCGAAACTCTCTTGTTAGTTTGTAACTTGCTTCGCCAACAATTTCAACGCATTTTACGACAGCGTATTTGAGTAAGACGTTTGCAATATACTCGTCAAAACGAACATTTTCAGTAAACGCAAGAGCCTTTTCTATTGCATCAAGAATATGCTGCAATCTGCCTTTATCCCTAATTTTATCTCTCATAGACTAAAATTTTATCTTGTTCAACAGAATCTTTTGCAAAGTCACACAATCCTCTTTCTGAAACTAAATCAACTTTTTTACGCAAATAATCACTCAAATTATTCATTATTTTAGCATAATCAAACAGAGTAATAGCCGCATTTTTATCAAAACGGACCAAAATATCCAGGTCACTTTTTCGGGTTTCTTCTCCGCGAGCATACGAACCGAATACCCATGCTTTTTCTACCGGATAAGCGGGGAAAAACGTTTGTAACTTATTGACAATATTCTGCTTCATCGAAAAAACATCTTAAAATTCACACGGCAAAGATACGAATATTTTTAAACACATTTTACATCCCGCTAAAATTCACCCCCGCAAACACCAGCGAAGGAACACGGTACGACGAACTTAACCGCGGGTCGTTTCCTGTTTCGACGAGGTTTTTCCAAAGTTCGATGAGGTTTCCGGTGATGTTCATCTCGGAGATGGATTGCGTGGCAACGCCGTTTTCGATTAAAAAGCCTTCGATGCCGTAGGAAAAGTCGCCGGTCGAACTGTTTTGGTTGCCGCCGTTGAATCCGGTAACAAGGATGGCGCGTTTTTGAGGTAATATCAACTGCGACAAATCTTTATCGCCGGTTTGCAAGATCAAGGTGGAGGGTCCACTGATGGTTTGTGGGACGTCCATTTTCTTGGAATAGTAGGCGTCAATGAAATAGGTGCGGAGGATTCCTTTGTCGAAGATGGTTCTTTTCTTGGTGGCGACACCTTCGTAGTCGAAGTAACGCGCTCCGGGCGTCTTCGGGAGGTGCGGGTCATCAATGAGGGTGAACTTCGACGAGCCGACCGTTTCACCGATTTTATCTAAGAAAAACGAATTCTTCTGTTGTAACGCGCTGCCGTATAAGGCTGATAATAAAGGATTAAGGAGACGCGAAGAGTTGAGATAATCCACAATCATGGTGTAGGTACCCGATTTTATCTTTTGCTGTCCTAACTTCTTGGTACAGCGCTCGTAGGCGGCTTTTCCGTATCCGGTCTTTTTCAGTTCGTTGAAAAACAGCGCACTGTCCCACCAATTTGCGGCAGGACGCGAGTCGCTTTCGCTCTTCATGGAAACGCCGGCGCTGAGGCTGAACGAGGTCGAAAAGCGTTCTCCCTCAAAGCCATTGCTTTGGATGATGTAACTCTTGCTGTCGCCGTCGGAATAGCGGGCGTTGACCGAGATAATCCTGTCATCGGTTTGATAGATTTCTTTGGCGTTTTCCAGGGCGATTTGCAGTTTTTCGTCCGGATGTATCTCCGTTATTTGGTTGTCGTAAAGGTTTAAGTCAGGCTCCCTTACCCCACTGAAACAGAGCGAGATGTCGGGCAATACACGACATTCGTCGGGTTCCAAATAGCGGGTTGCGACAATCCCCTCTTTGATAAACTTTTCAACTTCCTTTTTCTGAATACGGTTGGTGCTAAAAGAGCCGTAGCGTCCGTCAACAAAGAGCTCAATATTCATGGAACTCTCCGATGCCTGCTGCAGTTTCTCCAGCATCAAATTGCGATAGTCGAAATTGCTTTCCGTTCCCAAGTGAATCGAGATACGACATGCCTGACATCCGTTTTTCAAGGCAAAATCCATTGCCCACTGCGCTAATTCTTTATGTTGTTGGTTGATTTTCATTGTAAACAGTTTTAATTTTTAATTTTTAATTATTTCCCTCCTACAGTCAGTTTGCTCACCAAAGCCGATGGCATGCCGCACGTTACGGGACACGATTGTCCCTGTTTTCCGCATGTCCACGAACCGTTGTCAATGATTAAGTTGTTGGAAACCATGATGATGTCGGCGAGCGCCTTCGGTCCGTTGCCGATGATGTTGATGTCTTTGATGGGCGCTGTCATCTTCCCATTTTCGATGAGATAACCCGACTTGACGAAAAACGTAAAGTCGCCCGAACCCGTCTGCACCTCTCCGTTGGTGAACACGTCGCAATAGACGCCGTATTTCACCTCTGCGATCATGTCGGCTTCGCTGATGTCGCCGTCTTCCATGTAGGTGGATCTCATGCGCGGGATGGGGGAATAACGAAACGACTCGCGTCTGCCGTTTCCTGTCGGCGCTAATCCGTAGAATTTGGCGCTCATGCGGTCGTGCAGGTAACTGTTGAGGATGCCCTCTTTTACGATGTAGGTTTTTTGTCCCAAACAGCCTTCGTCGTCAATGTTCACTGCGCCGCGATTGTGAAAGATGGTTCCGTCGTCCACAACGTTGATGCTCTCCAAACAGATTTTCTTACCCAACTTATCGGAGAAGATGGAGGTGTTTTTGCGGTTAGCATCGGCTTCGAAGGAGTGTCCGATGGCTTCGTGCAGCAAAATCCCCGAACCGCCGGCGCCCATCACAACGGGCATCTCGCCACCCTTGGGTTTGACGGCGCCAAACAGTATGGCGGTTTTGCGCACTGCCTCCTGCGCCATCTCTTCGATGACGTCGTCGTTCAAAAACTCAAAACCCATGGTGAACGCACGGGACGAGCGACTGTTTTCTATCTCTCCGTTTTGTTCCATGATACAGGTCGCCGAAAGGATGACCATCGGACGGTAGTCGTTGTAAAAGGTGTTTTCGGAGTTGTAAAACATGATGACGGACGACTTGTCGGTAAGTGAAACCATCACTTTGGTAACCCGACTGTCCAACTCAAAAATCCTGTCGTTGAGTTTTTGCAGGAAGGGCGCTTTCTGCTGAATACTGACCTCTTCCCACGATGTTTTTACGGGATAGTAATTTTTAAACTCGCGCGGACTGACATCCAACGCCGGACGCCGTGCGCTCTCCGAGGCGATGCGCGCGGCTACTTTCGCCGCTTTCAACATCTCTTCCGTCGTTATCTCTTCGGTGTAGGCGTATCCCGTCTGCTCGCCGGTAACGACGCGCACGCCCACGCCATAGTCAATCTCCGACGAGGCGGTGTTGACCTCTCCGTCGCGCAAGCCGACCGTGTTCCAGATGGAGTGTTCAAAGTAAAGGTCGGCATACTCTCCGCCTTTTTCCAATGCGGCGAGAATGACCTTTTTCAAATCTTCGGCGCTGACGTTGAAGTGGTTCATCGCCGCCGCAGCGCCCTCAGGCGTCCCAGAGATGCAACTCTGCAAAAAAGAAGGGATCATCATCGTCCCAATAGCTGCTAATCCGCTCATTTTAATAAATTCTCTTCGGTTGTATTTCATAATCGTTATTATATTGCCAACAATTTCAATCCATTTTTCTCATAATGCGGTTCATTTTTTTAAATTAAACGGATCATCAACCAACTCTCTATACTCTCCCTTTTTAAAAAAAACTGAAGATGGCACCATTCTTACTTTCTGTATCAGCCTTAAATCATTACCTATTAACTCTTTACTATTCACTTTGGAAAATATTTGTTTTCTTTTCACTATCGTATCCATAACCATTTTTGTATTTTATGTATAATATTTTTCATTTTGCAAAGGTAGATAAAATTTTCAAATTGCATTCAGACGGGAAAAAACATCAAATACATGATTTTTAACCGCAAAGGCGCAAAGGGTTTTCGCAAAGGGCGCAAGGGATAATTGATGTCATCTGCGGATGGGCAACTAAAACAAATCCGAATGTGTACCCGTGTCCGTAAGCGTAAGGGTTAACTGATTATCATTCTGCACCCATATTAGCAACCAATTCGGTTGAATATGGCACTCCATCACTGTTCCATTTTTAGAAGAGTACCCTTCCAAACTATGAACGCCGTACTTTTTTGATAAGGTTTCGCCTTGCGCCAACCTTTTAACAACGTCGGCAAGGAGCGATAAATCCAAATTGCGCTTAAAACATTTTTTTAAATCCTTCTTAAAGTTGTTTGTGAAAAATATGTAATAAGCATATTCGGAAGAAATTGTGAAAGAGTTGAAAAACTCAACTACGGACATTCGTTTTTTTTCCATGGCATCTACAGTTTAGCGGGTCCTGCCAGAAAAAAAACATTGCCTTTGTCAACATCTTCCAAAGATTGCTCTAAACGACTTTTTTTTACCGCCTGATTAACAGTTATATTTCTAAAAAAACCCAGTGAAAGAATATATTCAAGCGTTTTTTGTGCCTGAATGCTCCGTGCATTATATTCTAATGTTACCGTTGCCATAATATCGTGTTTAAAATTCAACACTGCAAAGATACGACTTTTTTGGAAGTTACAAGTTACGAGTTACGTTATTTTTTAACCGCAAAGGCGCAAAGGTTTTTCGCAAAGGGCGCAAGGGAATTAGCACGCAGATGACGCAGATAACACGGATTTTCGCAGATAATAAAACTGTGCATCCTCTGTGGTTCTCTGTGTAATTTTTTTGTTTCACAGAGTTGCACGGAGAAGACACAGAGAACCACAGAGATTATCCGATGTATGTAAATCACACTAATCAAACCAATCACAAAAATCACAGTTCAGACAATGACCTACCGCCTCACAAACCTAACCGCCGTCCCGGAAATTCTCAGAAAATACATCCCGCTTGCCAAAGATTCGATGTTGATGGTTGACGATTCCTGCAATTTCCCTTGCATGACGACTTGTCCCAGCAGGTCGAAGATGGCGTAGTCGGATGGTTCTTGTGTGGCGAGGTCTATGTGCAGTTCGGTGGTGGCGGGGTTGGGGGAGATTTGCAGGTGGTTACTTTCTTCTTCGCTAATAGCAGTTCCTGTTCCATTTTGCGTAACATTTATTGTTGCTACTAGCGCGTCGTCGCCTCTGTTGTTGCATTTAATTGTTACAATGGCACTGCGAGGCGAACTGGATGTGTTTTCCGTAGCAGTCATAGTAAATGTCCCATTACCGTTACCATTTGTTGGTGAAACTGTAACCCAAGGGGCATCATTACTTGACACAATCCAAGATTGATCGGAAGTAACAGTTATCGTATATGTACCACCACTTGCACCAAAAATATAGGCATAATTAAAAAAATCTTCCCATTCAAATGCCGCTTTATATAAGTTTATTGAGTTTTCCGGCACGTACAATTTACAAGTTGATTTAATTCCGTCATCAAAAGCCTTATGAGTTCCATTACCTATTATTGGCGGTTTGGGATTTTTAACTGTTATTGCTGTTATGTTTGGACATTCGTAAAAACTGTAATCACTAATAGCGGTAACTTTTTCTCCTATAGTTAGAATTTCCAATGCAGAATTTCCCTGAAATGAACTTAAAATGCCATCACTCCCCATGTAAAAGAGTATATCTCTCCCAATATATAAAGTGGTTATTTTACTACCAGTGAAAATCGCACAACCAGGATAAACATCACCAATCGCATTACCGAGATATAAAATAGCTGTCCCATCCTGAAAAGTCACATTTTCTAAATTGCTACAACCAACAAAAGTTTTATTTCTAATACTGGTAACAGTTTCTCCAATGGTTAAAGTCTGTAGTTTTTGCATTTTGCTGAATAAAGATTCCATGTCGCTAACATAAGGGTAGTCGGTATTTCTCCCCAAATGTAATTCTTCAAGCGGACAGTCGGTAAACCAATCATAGTAATAAATGCCGTCATTATCACGTGAATAAGTGAAAACCAACCCGGTATTTCCATTTACTATATTAAGTTTTTTCAATCCGCTACCACGAAACGCTTCGCCTTCTATTGTTCCAACACTGTTTGGAATTTCCAAGATGTGCAAACTGGAACACTTAAAAAATGACTGTCCATTTATTTTAGTAACAGAACTTGGAATTGTTATTGTTTGCAATTTGCTGCAATCTTTAAACGCTCGTTCACCAATGTTTTTCACATTGCTTCCGGGCTGAAATTCAACGGTTTGTATCTCATCCTGACGGTTGGCACACCACCAAGGAGATTCGCCTTGCTCAGAATGCCAAAAATCAGCCATATAGTTACTACCCGATATGTACAAAGTTGAGCCGCTAATGTATGCGCTGACATCATTACCACTCGTTTCGTTATCTGAAATTTTCCACGGATCAGATTGTGTACCATTTCCATCCCATGGTGGCGAACACTGTCCATAAGCATTAACCGCAAACAGACAGACAAGCGCCATCACTCCAAGCATTAAAAAGTTTCCCCTACTCCTCTGGTTTTTCGGACTAACCCCGTTTGAATGGTCTCTGGACTCCATGCCGCTTTTGCAGTTGATTTCGGCTATCACTTCGCTACCGATGGTAGCGGCACTAATTGCATTGACTTTAATCATAAAAAAAATATTTTTTAAATTTTCGCCTACTCTTTACAGGATTTTCGGCATTTACTCCTTTTATCGTTTTCAAAATCGGACAATAAAAAAAGCGGACTTACATTATCCGCCATTGAGGTCCTAAGAATCTACCTGAAAATCAAACAAGTAAGTCCGCATTTCTGCGAGCGCTTACTGCTTATTTTCAATTTTCTTTGAAGTTTCTTAGGTTTCAATGGCAAAAACATAGCAAATGCTATTTCAATCTGTCCTGTTTTGTGCTACCAGCTTCTACATGCTTCTTAGCACGGTATTTTTTCTTATGTCATGATGTCTATTATATTTATTTTCAGTTGATTATCAATTTTTCTATTTCGGCAATAAAATTTTCGGCGGGTTGGATGAGGGGGATGATGTCTTCTTCTTCTATTACAATATAGTCTCCGTAATCGCCACCTTGTCGAAGATTAAAAAGGTTGCGGTATAATCTGTTTTGTTCTTTGCTTATAATTTCTGTAAGCACAAAATGTTGCCCAAACAAACTAAATACTCCGTTATGAGTACGGGCAGTATGTCCGTTTTTTACGAGTAACGCACTTACAGCGTAGAAACACGCATAATATAAACGGTTTGCTGTAACATGCCAATAGCCCATTTCCATATTTCCTTTCGCCTCCTCTAATGTTTCATTAGCTCTTTGAAGGCGATAGGTAACAATAGTATCTCTTTCTTCCTTGCTCAGTGTCATATTACTTCAATTCCTTCTTGTTCCACATTATATTTCAACATTGACGGGTGTGTTTCCCAATCTTTTTTAGTATGAATGATTGCATTGATAAGGGTGTTATATTTTAGTCCCAGTTCGTCAAAAGGATACCCGTATTGGTCATAATCTTCAATAAAACTTCGTTTTTCCTTATCCAGCAGCACCAGCAAATCCCAATCCGAATCCTCGCGTGCATCGCCGCGTGCCTGCGACCCGAAGAGAATCACCTTTTCGTTCGGCAGTATTTGCCGCTTTAAAGCCCGTATCTCGTTGAAAATTTGCGTATTCATTTTTGATGATGATTTACCAGTGCAAAGGTACGATTATTTTTTCTTTTTCCTCTCAATCAAAACATAAAACGCCGGTATCAGCAGCACGCCGATGGTGGTGGCGATGATCATCCCGCTGAACACGGTTACGCCCATCACCTGTCGGGCTTGTGCGCCAGCGCCGGAGGCGAGCATCAGGGGCGTTACGCCGAGGATGAATGCCAACGAGGTCATCAGGATAGGACGGAAACGCAGTTTGGCGCTTTCCAAGGCGGCTTCGTGCGCCGGGGCGCCTTCCTCGTCCTGTTTCATCTTGGCAAATTCGACGATGAGGATGGCGTTTTTGGCGTTCAAGCCGATGAGCATGATCAGTCCGATTTGCGCGAATACGTTGTTGACGTATGTCGCGGCGAAGAGTCCGGCGGCGAACAGTCCGAAGAATGCTCCCATCGCCGCCCACGGCGTTCCCATCAAGACGCTGAAGGGCAGTTTCCAACTTTCGTAGAGGGCGGCGAGGATCAGGAAGACGAACACCAACGCCATGGCGAGCATGGTAGACGATTTCCCGCCGGCTGCTTTTTCCTGATACGAGGTGTTGCTCCACTGATAGCCCATGTCGGACGCCAGCGTCTCTTTTGCCACCTCTTCCAAGGCGTTGAGTGCGTCGGAAGAACTGTATCCGGCGGCGGGTGCTCCGCTGATTTCGGCGGCGCGGTAGATGTTGAAATGGTTGGTGTAGGTCGGTCCGGTGGTGTTGGTTACCTGTACTAAGGTGCCGAGAGGAATCATGTTTCCTTTCGGGTCTCGGATGTACAGATAATCAATGTCTTCCGGATCCATGCGGTAGGGTGCGTCGGCTTGGACGTAGGTGCGGTATTGCCGTCCGAAAAGGTTGAAGTTGTTGACAAAGGCGCCTCCGATGAAGGTGGAGAGGGCGCTGTTGACTTCTTGTATCGAAAGTCCCAACTTCTGGACTTTTTCCACATCCACCTCTATCTGTTTCTGCGGAGCGTTGGCGCGGTACAGGGTGTAGATGTTCCCTATTTCAGGACGTTTGGAGGCGGCGGCGATAAATTTTTGTGTCTGTTCCGCAAGATATTGTGGTGTATTACCACTTCTGTCTTGCAGCATCATGGTAAAACCCGACCCCGTTCCCAATCCCGGGATGGGCGGCGGTCCGAAAGCGATGACCGTCGCCTCGCTGATGTTTTTCGCCATCAGGGCGTTGGTCTGTTTGACAAGTTGCGCCGCTGTATTTTCGCGCTGCGACCAGTTCTTCAGCGAGATGAAAGCCATGCCCGAACCCGGATTGACCGTTCCGGTCATCATGTTGTAACCGCTGATGATGGTGTAAGAATCAATGCCTTCGATTTTTGAAAGGATGTGGGAGACGGTCGTTGCCACGTTTTCCGTCCTTTGGGCGGAGGCGGCGTCGGGCAACTCTATGCCGATCATGTAGTAACCTTCGTCTTCTTCGGGGAGGAATCCGCCCGGAACTTTAAATCCGAAAAACACGGCAAACACGCAGATAATGAGCAAGACAACCATGCTCACAATCAGTTTTCTCGTGAAAAATCCCGCCACTTTCACATACTTATTGGTAAATTTCTCGAAAAACCGGTTAAATCCGCCGAAGAAACGGTCTAAGAGATTGGCTTTCTTGGCGCTTCCCTCTTTTTTCGGTTTTAAAAGAACGGCAGCCAGAGCGGGACTGAGCGTCAAGGCGTTGAAAGCCGAGAATGCGACCGAGACGGCGATGGTAATGGCAAACTGCTGATATAGCCGTCCGGTGATGCCGCCCGACATGGCGACAGGGATAAAAACCGCACACAGAATCACCGCAATAGCCACCACCGGACCGCCTACTTCTTTCATTGCCTGCCGGGTGGCTTCTTTGGGACTCAGCCCGTGTTCTATCTTGTGCATCACCGCTTCCACCACCACGATGGCATCGTCCACCACCAATCCGATTGCCAGCACCATTCCCAAGAGCGACAACAAATTGATGGAGAAACCAAGCAACGGGAACAGAATCACCGTCCCCAGCAACGAGACGGGAACCGTCAGCAGCGGTATCAACGTAGCGCGCCAACTTTGCAGGAAGATGAAAACGACCAAGATGACCAAGATTATCGCCTCGAACAGCGTATGGATGACCTCCTCCACGCCTGCCGAGATGGCTTCCGTAGTGTCGAGCGAGAGCGTGTATTCTAATCCTTTCGGGAAACGAGCGCTCAACTCCTCCATCTTCTTTTTCGCCTGATTGGCGACGTCCAAGGCATTGGCTCCCGGAATCTGATAGATGGCAATCGCCGAGCAGGGCGAGCCGTTCAGCGTACTTGACATGTCGTAAGTCTGCAAGCCGAGTTCGATGCGGGCGATGTCTTTCAGTCGCACAATGCCGCCCTGGGTATCCGACTTGATGAGGATGTTGCCAAACTCTTCTTCCGTCGTCAGGCGTTGTTGTAACAAGGCGGTGTAGGTGTTTTGCACGCCTTTCACGGCGGGTTCTTTTCCGAAACCGCCGCCCGGCACAATGTTGTTCTGTGCCTTTAATGCCTGTACGACGTCAGTGGAGGTAACGGCTAACTTGCTCATATTGTCGGGCTTGAGCCACACTCGCATGGCGTATTCCGAACTGCCCATCGGACTGACGTCGCCCACGCCTTCGATACGTTTCAACTCGTCCACAAGGTTGATGAAGGTGTAGTTGCTGATGAAATCGCCGGAGAACGTGTTGTCGGGCGAGTAGATGGAGAACATCAAAAGCGGAAACGTCAACGACTTTTTGACGTTGATGCCCATGTTGATGACTTCGGGCGGCAAAAACGGATTTGCCTGAGAGACACGGTTTTGGGTGAGCATGTTGGCTTTGTCCAAGTCGGTTCCGACCTCAAAGGAGACCTGTATGGTGGTCGTGCCGTTGTTGGAGTTGATGGATTTGATGTAGAGCATGTCCTCTACTCCGTTGATTTGCTGTTCGATGGGCGTGGCGACGGTCTGTTCCATGTTCACGGCGTTGGCGCCGTTGTAGGCTGCCGTAATCTGCACCATCGGAGGCGTGATTTCGGGATATTTAGCAATAGGAACGCTCTGCAACGAGATGAAGCCGAGAATGACAATCAATATCGAAATGACGATAGCGAAGATGGGGCGTTTGATGAAAAATTCACTCATATTCTTTGTGTTTTTGATAGATTAAAAATCATTCATCGTCTTATCATAATCCCACTGCATATCCACAGGATTGAGCGGTACGTCGGCTTTGATCAGGGAGACATTGCCCAGCGTTACGACTTTTTCGCCGGCGGACAGTCCGTTTTTAATCACCCAGTTGCTTCCGATACGGTCGCCGACTTCCACGATGCGGGCTTCCAATTTGTTTTCCGCCGTCAAGACGAAGACTTGATAGATGTTTTGCATCTGATTGACTGCCGACTGCGGCACGACGATGGCATCTTTCAACGCCTCCGTTTGTATGCGGATTTTCACGAACTGTCCGGGTCGCAACATCTTTTCCTTATTGTCGAAAATTGCCTGCACCAGCATAGCGCCCGTCGCCGGATTTATCTCTCTGTCAACGATATCCAACGCTCCTGCTTCGGGATAGACGGTGCCGTCGTTTAGTATCAGGGTGATGGGGATGTCCTGTTTTTTCTCGATGAGGTCACCGCCGCTCTCCACGATGGCTTTGCGAAAACTGAGGTAATTGTTCTCGGTGATGGAAAAGCGCACCCTGATTTTATCAATCTGCGAGATGGTATTCAGCGCCTGCGACGCTCCCATCCCTCGCGAGACGTAAGCGCCCACCTGCGTTTTTGAGATGCCAATCAATCCGGTTATCGGCGCTGTGATGCGGGTATAGCCGAGTTCTATCTCGTTGGTTTTCAGTCGCGCATCCGCGATTTCTACTTCCGACTGAGCCGCTTCGTACATCGCGATGGCATTGTCCAAATCCCGTTTGCTCAGCGCATTCATCTCTGCCAAAGGTTTTACCCGCTCATAGTCGGACTTGGCTTTTACCAACTTGGTGTTGGCTTCCGCCAGTGATGCTTTGGCGGCGTCCACTTTCGTCTGTATGGGCTGATCGTCAATGGTATAGAGCAGTTGTCCTTGGGAGACAAATGTTCCTTCTTTGAAATGTATTCCCGTCAGCCAGCCGTCAACACGGGCTTGGATGTCAATGTCGGAAAGTCCGTAGGTCTGCCCCACATACGTCTGATACACAGGGATATCGCGGACTCCGACCTCCGCAAAATGGACATCCGGCGTTATTTTTTTGCCGCCATCGGTACCGGAACAGGCGCACAGCCAAAGAGAAAGACCTAAACTGATGTAAAATTTTATATTCATAAGGCATGATAATTTTTTTGCAAAGGTACAACTTAATTTTTATACGCAAAGGACATCGCCGGCATAGATGCCGTGATGGACGGCGAGACTTTCCTGTGCAACGAGATGGAGGTCTTGATGCGAAAGCGACCGGAGCAGCAGATATGGCTCACCGTCCGTGAAAAAGAACTGTTGCAACTGATTGTGGACGGCTACACCAACCAAGAGATGGCAAACAAGATGTTCCTAAGCGTAGAGACCATCAAGACCTACCGCAAAAACCTCATCGCAAAGGTTGACGCCAAAAACGCTGTGCTGTTAGTGAAGATGGCGATGGATAATAAATGGATTTGAACCAGCGCTTATCTATGAAAAAATATGATTTTTTTTGATTTTTCCACAGATAATCGTATTTTTGCAAAAATTTTTTGTGAAAAATAAATAACGATGAAACGGAAAATTTATACCGATTTAGTAAGATGGAAAAACAAATCCGACAGGATGCCTTTGATTGTCAATGGTGCGCGTCAGGTGGGTAAAAGTTATATTTTACAAGAGTTCGGCAAGCAGGAATTTGAGAATTGCGTCATTGTCAATCTTGAAACAGACAGGGCATTGGTGGAGAAGTTCGAGGAAGGGATTACCCCATTGCCTATCATTCAATATTTGGAATCGGTACATTCTCAGCGAATTACTCCGGGAAAGACTTTGATTGTCTTCGACGAGGTTCAGTCTTGCGAAAGGGCTTTGACTTCGCTGAAATACTTTTGCGAACAAACTCCCGAATACCACGTTATAGCGGCAGGCTCTTTGCTGGGCGTAGCCATCAATCGTAAAAAATACTCCTTTCCCGTTGGAAAAGTAGATGAAATGGCGATGTTTCCCATGGACTTTGAGGAGTTTTTATGGGCATTGGACAAAGAAAATTTTGCCGACGCCATCCGGGAACATTATGCGTTGAACAAACCGTTGGACATCCACTCCATCGTCATAGACCTCTTCAACAAATATTTGATTGTAGGCGGTATGCCTGCCGCCGTCAAGGAGTTTAGAACAACCAATAGTTTTGTAGCGGTAGCCGATATTCAAAACAGAATACGAAATGAATATATTGCCGACATGTCGAAGTATGCCGAACCGGCTACCGGCATCAAGATACGTGCCTGTTATGAATCCATCCCTGCCCAGTTGGCGAAAGAAAATCACAAGTTTCAATACAGCGTGGTACAAAAAGGTGGTAGCGTTACCATCTTTGGCGAATCCATAGAATGGCTCAAGTATGCGGGCATCGTTCTTAAATGCCAGAAAAACATACGCGGCACGATGCCCATAAAGGCTTATGTGGATTTGAGCGATTTTAAACTGTATATGTCCGATGTGGGGATGCTTACCATGCAGTCGGGCATCGCGGCGCAAGCCATCCTTTCGCCTTTGGAAACAGACAATCTGTTTCTCGGCGCTATTGCCGAAAATTATGTGGCTCAGGCATTTACCGCAAATCTGATACCGCTGCTCTATTGGAAGAACGATAACACCGCCGAAATAGACTTTATCATCCAAAAAGGCATTGACGTCATCCCTGTGGAGGTGAAAAGCGGTATGCGGGTTCGTTCAAAAAGTCTGAACATTTTTATGGGAAAATACAAATGCCCCTACGGCATCCGTATCTCCAAAAAGAACTTCGGACTTGACAATAACATAAAATCCGTACCGCTTTATGCGGCGTTTTGTGTTTGATGAAAAAAATGTATCTTTGCAAACGTAAAAATCATTATTTTTAATGAATTATTATCTAATAAAATTTTTATTCGCAACACTTTTGTGGAGTATCATGTTTCTGTGTAAAGCATATTCTCAGGATGTAGTGGTTACAAAAGCAGGGGATACGATAAGATGCAGAGTTACAGCGATGGACTCAACACATTTGTCGTATCAAATCAATAACGACAACACTATAGAAAAGCACAAGATCCCTTTAACGTATGTCTCGTCGTTCTTTCCGGAATCGCATTTATTCACTTCAACAGATCAATTTGTTCCCAAGACCAAGTCATCCCGTTTTTCCATCTCCGCTTCATTAGGATACGCCAAAGCCTTAGGAAGGGTTGAAAAGACAAAGATTCCGGAACTAGATCGCATTACTCAAAAGTTGACCAATGGACTTGGGTATGAATTGGAGTTAGACCACTATTTCTCCGATAACATAGGTATAGGGATTTTTCTAAATGGATATTTTTCGTCCGTTAATGATAACGTTATCAATGATCGCTGTAACAGAGTATCTTTTGGGGCAGCTTTTGTTGCTGCGAGTAAAGTCCCTGACACAAAATTCGTTTTAGATGGATTATTAGGTTTAGGACCTATATTTTTTACCGATAAACTAACGGTTTCCTATATGGAATCCTATAAAATGTCTGTAACAAGTGTTGCCATGAACTTTGGAATAGGGGGGGCATATATGTTTGGTTCAAAGTTTGCGACAGGATTAAAACTGTCATGCATCGTTTCTTCATATTCCAAATTCGTAATGAATGGAGAAACCTATACTTCGGATGAACCTTATAATTTGTCTCACCTTATGATGGCTGTATATTGTAGATTTTAGAATATAAATTGTTAATTATTATAAGTTTAGGTTATGAAAAAAAGTTTATTTATTGGAGGATTGTTATTATTGCTTGCTTCTTGTGCGCAACAAAAAATTGCCTATAATTTGGATAGCGTAAAAGTTGTTCCGGAGTCTCAACGTTTGAGTCAAATAGTATTTTCTGTTCAAAACTTTGAGGATATTCGATCTTCTTCCGAACAAAATGAAGCGCTTTTACAAGCAAAACAGGCTACGATTAAAATAAATAAAACGAATACCTGTGTTAATGCGGAAAAACTTTATAAAACCCCAGTGGGTGAACAAATGACATCGTTGTTTGCAAGTCATTTGATTGCAAAAAAAGTATTTGCCGATGTATTGGTCAATCAAAAAGAAGTCGCTGATTACTATTTAACGGGGAAAATCAAACATTTTTACGGAACACAAGCATATTCTTCGGGAGCAGCCATAGGAGCACAATTTGGTCTAATCGGCGCCTTGGCAACATCAAATTTAAAAACAAAAGGAACGATAATCATTGAATTAACGGATTTGTGTATTTATGATAACAACGATAATCTTATTGCAAAAGTCGGCGATTTTAAAAAAGAATATGAAGGCGAATTTCCTGTAGATGCTAACTGTTTTTGCATTTTTAATAATATTAATCAGAAATTATACGCATTCAACGAAGATTTGGCACAAGTCCTTTGGATGGAAGTAACCTCCAATCAAGAAAAATAATTCATGAATTGAAAAATCGAAACCATGTTAAAATTCTCTTTACTAAAAACCGAAAAACCCAAGCAGTTTGAGTACAAACCGCGATATTACGACCCGGAGAAGGACGCGATAGAGCAAAAGCGGAAGGCAATGGGACTTTCCGACGAACAGACCCATTCGGAGCAACTACGCGCGCGCATGCAACACGAGTGGAACCGAAGAAAAGAACGCCAACGCCGCCAACGAAACAATACCATCAAACTGTTGGTCTTCGTTGCGCTGGTGGCATTACTGCTTATGTGGATTTTAAAATAAAGGAAGTTATGTCGGATATTATCAAACTGTTGCCCGATTCTGTTGCCAATCAGATTGCTGCCGGCGAGGTGGTACAACGTCCTGCTTCGGTGGCGAAGGAGTTGTTGGAGAATGCCGTGGACGCCGGCGCTACGGATATTCAGTTGATTGTCAAGGATGCCGGTTCTACGTTGGTGCAGGTTATTGACAACGGATGCGGAATGTCGGAGACCGACGCCCGCATGTGCTTGGAACGTCATGCCACGTCGAAGATAACCACCGCTGCCGACCTTTTCTCTATCCGGACGTTGGGCTTTCGCGGCGAAGCGATGGCATCTATCGCGGCGGTGGCGCAGGTGGAGTTGCGCTCTAAAAAGGCTGACACCGAACTCGGAACAGAGATATTCGTGGAAGGTTCGCGCATCAAAAACCAGCAGCCCTGTTCATCGCCGACAGGGACGTCGGTGGCGGTGAAAAACCTCTTTTTCAACGTGCCGGCGCGACGCAAATTCCTGAAATCGCCCTCTGTCGAACTGAGGCATATCGTGGACGAGTTCATCCGCGTAGCGATGGTGAACTATGACATCGGCATGACCTTGATAGACGATGGAAAAATCCTCTACCAACTACACAAGTCCACGCTGAAACAGCGCATCGTCGGTATTCTCGGGAAAGAGTTTAACGAGCGATTGCTACCGGTCGAAACCGATTCCAACTACGTGAAAATCACCGGATTCGTCGGAAAGCCCGAAAACGCCCGCAAAAACCGCAACAACCAATATTTCTTCGTAAACAACCGTTTTATCAAGTCGCCGTTTCTAAATCACGCCGTAGAAAAAAGTTACAAGGAACTACTTCCCGACACTTCATACCCCGCTTATTGCATCTTTTTCGAGATGGCGCCCGAAAACATTGACATCAACATCCATCCAACCAAAACGGAAGTGAAATTCACCGACGAACAGATGATGTATGCTTTCCTCACGGCTTCGGTGAAAAAGTCGCTGGGGCAGTTTAACATCACGCCGTCGCTCGATTTCAAAGACAATCCGGGTTTCAACATCATTCCCGGACAACATCGTCCCGCGCCGCCGCCCACTATACACGTCAATCCCGACTACAATCCTTTCGAGCAAAAAGGCACATCCTCCGGCTTGCGCAAAGAGGTATCGAAAAACGAGCCGATGCCGCCCGAATACCTTGACAAACTCTTCGGAACGGACGCCGAACGAAACGCCCTGAAACAACTTGAATACGAAGCCTTCGCCCCCGTTCAACACGTCATCTCCCCCAACTGGGACGAAGACGAAAGCCACCCGAACACATCCGAATACCTGCAAATAGGAACGAAATATATCGCTACCAACGTGAAGTCGGGCGTCATGCTGATTGACCGGCAACGGGCTTTTGAACGCATCTTCTTTGAACGAAACATGAAAAAAAGCGAACAAAGCGACACCTCCTGTCAGCGTTTGATGTTCCCCAAAACAGTCGAACTGAATCCCAAAGAGATGGTGAAAATGAAAGCGTTAGAGCCATCGTTGAAAGCGCATGGATTCGACCTGGCGGATTTCGGACAGAATACTTTCATCGTCCACGGTATTCCGGCAACGCTACCGCTCGATGCAGACGTCAACGCTATGATCCACGAACTTTTAGACGACGACGCCCACGCCAAAGATGTCACTACCGACGAAAAAACACGCATAGCGCTCTTCCTTGCACGCAACATGGCAACCCGAAATACACGAAAAATGTCCAACGAAGAGATAAACAGCCTCGTCAACGAACTCTTTGCCGCTGCCGTGCCTCACGCAACACCCGACGGACTACCCATTATGAAAACGCTGACATTCGCGGACTTGGAAACTTTTTTGGTAGTGTCATAAATCATCTGATTTTTATTATCCTTGCGGCAAAAATTAGAGTATGGTTCATTATCCCAAAATGTCCATTAACGGATGCAATTTCTTCCGCTCCATTCTCGTGTCTTTCATGCTGCAAAAATACGATAAAATCTTCGGTACCATAATATTTCTAATTTGTTGATTATGAGGCAAAGGCACGAAAAACATCAATGCGAAACCATTATAAACCATTGCTAATCAAATAATTATATCAACGACTGATTGTTAATAACTTAAAGAAAAAGTAAGAAAAAACAGGGAAATTTTAATGCGTTTGCCCTGTTAGTAGAGGATATGAGACGAAAAAAGTTGTATCTTTGCCATCAAATCACAATACTTAAAGTACGTTCATATCAAATATATCCCGTAAATTTGCACCAATCTTTTTCATCATAATTTTCTATGCTTATGAAGTTCACAGTCAAACAAATAGCAGAATTATTACAGGGCACCGTCGAGGGCGACGAGAACATCCTGTTAGACAGATTTTCGAAAATCGAACAGGGTGAGGAGGGCGGACTCTCCTTTTTGGCAAATCCGAAATACGCCCAATATATCTACACCACGCAGGCGAGCGCCGTGTTGGTGAGCAACGACTTTGTGCCGCTGCGAGCCGTGTCGGCGACCCTTATCCGCGTGGCAGACCCGTACCTGTCGTTTGCGCAACTGATGAGTTTCTACACACAGGAAAAACGCAAAAAGACGGGCATCGCCAAATTCGTCTCCATTGACGAAACCGTAACGCTGGGCGAAAATCCATACATCGGCGACTTCACCCACATCGGAAAAAACACCACAATCGGTAACAACGTCATGATCTATCCCCAAGTCTATATCGGCGAGAACGTCTCTGTCGGCGACGACGTCATCTTCTATCCGGGCGTCAAAATCATGGACGACACCGTCATCGGGAATCACTGCACGTTCCATCCGGGATGCGTCATCGGCGCCGACGGCTTCGGCTTTGCGCCGCAATCCGACCATCAGTACATGAAAATCCCGCAGTTAGGCAATGTCGTCATCGAAGATAATGTTGACGTTGGAGCCAACACCTGCATTGACCGCTCTACCTTAGGCTCTACCATGATTCGCAAAGGCGTGAAACTCTGCAACTTCATCCAGATTGCCCATAACAGCGACATCGGGGAGAATACGGTGATGGCGGCGCAGGTAGGAATTTCGGGTTCTACGAAAATCGGCAAAAACTGCGTCTTCGGCGGACAGGTTGGCGTCAACTGGCATGTCAAAATCGGCGACAACGTGCAAATCGGCGCGCAGAGCGCCATCGCCCGACATGTCCCCGACAACGCCAAAGTGCTGGGAACACCGGCATTCGACGTGAAAGATTGCGTCAAGACATACGCCTGCCTCAAACACTTACCGGAACTGTTTAATCGGGTGAGGGAACTGGAACAGAGGGATAAATAAATCATAGTATGGAAAAGACACAGATTGCAGACAATCACTATTCCCTCGGCTACGTCAAAAAACCGGTCAACCGCAACGGCGAAATCCTCGTCTTTCTCGACGTGGACGATCTTGCGCCTTACAAAAAGATGTCCTGTTTTTTTGTAGAGATGCCTTCGGGGTTGATACCGTTTTTTATCGAAAAAATCCAGTTCCGGCACAACGGAGAGGCAGTTGTAAAACTCGAAAACGTCCGCGATGAAGCACAAGCCGAAACACTGAAAGGAAAAGCGCTATGGCTTCCCATCGAACAACTTCCCCAACTGACCGGCAACCGCTTTTACTACCACGAAGTCATCGGCTGGCACGTTCTCGACCAACAATCCGGCGACATCGGAACCATCAAAGACATCTTCGACAACACCGTGCAACCGTTATTTCAAATCATCCACCCATCCGGAAAAGAGATCTTAATCCCCATCCACGACGACATCTTAAAAAACGTTGACCGCGAAAACAACCGCATCGAAGTCGTGGCGCCGGAAGGACTGTTGGAACTTTATCTGTCGTGATGGAAGATTTTCGGTTTAAACAATTCTCGGTTTCACATCGGCACAGTTTTAAAGTAGGCACCGACGCTGTGCTGCTGGGGGCGTTGACGCCGGTGGGGTCGTTACACGTTACGCGTTACACGTTACGAGGTACGGGTTCTTTTCTCAGCACAGAGGCACAGAGGACACGGAGTTTCACAGAGGGCAAACGGGCATTGGATATTGGATGCGGCAGCGGAATTATCGCTCTCATGTTGCTACAGCGCGGCGTCTCCTCCGTCGTCGGCATTGAGATAGACCCGCTTGCGGCGGCGGAAGCGGCGGAGAATGCGAGGAGAAGCATCTGGGGCGACAGGATAGAAATTGTTTGCGGCGACTTCTGCGACCCGGCTATCATGCGAGATTTGTTTTTTTTCGACCTGATAGTCTCCAATCCGCCGTTTTTTTCCAAATCGCTCAAATCGCCTGACAGCAAACGCAACGCCACCCGCCACAACGACGAAACGCTGCCATTTGAAACGCTGATACAAAACGCAACCGCCCTCCTCGCCGACAATGGACTTTTCAGCCTCATTCTTCCCGTCCCCGAAGCGGAACTTTTTATACAAAAAGCGGCGTCATGTCTTCTTTTTCCTGTCGAAATACACCACATCTTCTCCAAGCCTCACAAACCGGAGTCTCGACAAATAGTTGTGCTGAAAAAACAATCTTCTCCGCAACCTTTTGTTGAAAAATCACTTTGCGTCTATCAATCCGACGGCTCTTACTCGGAAGATTATAAACGAGTTACGGCGGAGTTTTACTTGAATTTTTGATTAGATTTTTTTTGTATCTTTGCAAAACCAAATAGAAAATAATTATGAACAAAGAAAACAAAGTTATCTCCGCCTTTATGGAGAAATATTATCTGCATTTCAATGCAGCCGGCGTCGTTGACGCTGCGAAGGCTTACGAAACGCACCTCGCAGAGGGTGGAAAAATGATGATCACCTTAGCAGGAGCCATGAGCACCGCCGAATTAGGAAAAATATTGGCGGAGATGATACGTCAAGACAAGGTGCAAATCATATCCTGCACCGGCGCCAACTTGGAAGAGGACATCATGAACTTAGTAGCGCATAAGAGTTACAAGCGGGTGCCGCACTATCGCTACCTGACGCTTCAGGACGAGAAAGCGCTGTTAGACAACCATTACAACCGCGTAACCGACACCTGCATCCCCGAAGAGGAAGCGTTCCGTCGCATCCAGCGCCACATCCACAAACAGTGGAAAACGGCAGAAGATGCCGGAGAGCGCTATCTCCCCCACGAGTTTATGTACAAGATGCTGCTGTCGGGCGACTTGGAACAGTACTACGAGATTGATCCGAAAGATAGTTGGATGCTTGCCGCAGCCGAGAAAAACCTGCCCATCGTCGTCCCCGGCTGGGAAGATTCGACCATGGGCAACATCTTCGCTTCCTATTGCATCCAAAACGAACTGAAGCCCTCGACCATGAAAACCGGCATCGAGTACATGCAGTTCTTAGCAAAATGGTACATGGACAACTGCGGCGGCAAAGGCATCGGGTTTTTCCAGATTGGCGGTGGCATTGCCGGCGACTTCCCCATCTGCGTCGTCCCCATGCTGTATCAGGACTTGGAGATGGACGATGTCCCGTTTTGGAGTTATTTCTGTCAGATTTCCGACTCAACGACCAGTTACGGCTCCTACTCCGGCGCTACGCCCAACGAAAAAATTACGTGGGGAAAACTGTCGGTGGAGACGCCCATGTTCGTCATCGAGTCGGATGCGACTATTGTGGCGCCGCTGATTTTCGCGTGGATTTTAGGATGGTGAGATTTTTTGTGTTTTTGCAGATCTTTATCATGTTCATCCCATCAATCAAACAAATCACAGTTCAGACAATTATCGTTTCACCACCTTCCGCACCACCGCCCCCGTTTCCGTCGTTACCCGAACGAAATAGATGCCCGACGGCAAATGCGAAATGTCCATTCCGATGTGCGATGTGCAAAATCCCCATCCATTCCCCTCCAAAGGTAGCAAAAATTGTCTGAACTATGATTTTAATGTGATTCACCTGAATCTGAAAGATTCATATATGTATAGAAATATTAATTGCTGCCCCATTATGCGACCCCGAATGGGGTCGAATATTAAAGAATGTAAATAGTGCTATAAATATACGACCTCTTCGAGGTCATATCATGCTTAAAATCAATTTGTTAAAACGACAAACCATCATTTTTTATACCAAATTTTGTGTCAAATTTTGTACACCCTACCTTTCAGGGCTTG
>Ga0099364_10001843_pt1 | contig 34279 bp, 24 predicted proteins | sample TergutTh196P3_FD_73070 | JGI IMG/M metagenome (GOLD analysis project Ga0099364, IMG submission 73070) | Microcerotermes parvus P3 segment gut microbial communities from Pointe-Noire, Republic of the Congo - Th196 P3 | ecosystem: Host-associated > Arthropoda: Insects > Digestive system > Gut ... | reverse complement strand
TCCTATCCCGAAGGCGGAAAAGAATTTATCCCCATGCTCACCTCTGACAGCGAGCCTGTCTTGCCACAATTGGACAATCCAATACATATACAGCTCCAATATACTGCTCCACTTCCTATCTATGTGCTCTATCATCTGGTCGTGCGTTTACGAGAGGATGTGGACCGATTAAACACTTGGAAGCACGGTACTTATCTTACGAACCAGGAAGATTACCATGCGATCATTCGATTTGGCAAAACGAAGGACATTCTGGATATTTTAGTTAGCGGTAGCAAAAAGCAAGCTTACTTAGCTTATATAAGACAGAATCTTGCGTATGTGCAAAAGGATCTGACGATAGAGTTTCAAGAATACATTGAATACTCGGTAAACCAACAAACTGTTATGCTGGAACTGGAACGCATGCTCACTATGTTAAGCGATGGAGTGCATACAGATTACGTCAAGGAGATCAGGGGGGTTGTCAGCCTCATCGATGTCCTGCGATCTATTGCGCCTGACAAAGCAATCCAAGCATTGCAAGCGAGATTAAGAGAATACGAAGACGACAAAATTCGTTATAGCAAAGACCAAACCGACTACATAGAGCTGCGGAATCTTATATATCGTTTTGGTAGTACGACAGAAATGATTAATGAGAGAACGCGTGCAACGTCCGATAAAGTGGACAATATCTTCGCTACTGTAGGTGAAAGCTCAGAAAAGATAGATAAAATCCTGACGAATACGGATGAAATCCTTGCCAATATGCGCTCTCTACGTAAAGCCATTCAGGAATTGCAAGAATTCTCAGATGCACAAATCGTAGGGATCCAAAGCATATTCGAAGCGTTACGCGGCAACGATTTCGAAGAAGGGATAGCAGACCAAATCGAGACGATTCTGGCGGAAGTAAGAAGTGGTAATACAAAAAACCTGCGCGATAAGCTTATTTTATTTCTGAGTGTTGGGGGAAGCGTGGCAAGTCTAATAGGCATACGATCGGATATAACAGCCAGCCTGAAAATGCTGCAAGACGCGCTGCAAGTCGCGCTACAAGCCCTATTGAAGCTATTCGGACTCGTGTAACTGCTCAGGTTTTTCGGTATTCCATTTTAGCCAACGTTTTACTATTTTTCCCATATTATTGGCCTTCTACAATTTGGTAGTAATACGCCTTGCTTTCTGTTAACAATATTCTCTTGCAAACTGTTAATTTTTTGCCTTGCTTTCTGTTAATTCGCAGATGGCGAAGCGGCAAACTTCGCGTTATCGATCTAGATTTTAAACGAAGTCTTGTTGATAAAATTATGTTGGATCGGATTCTATATAAATTGCCTCCTGAAATTGGCGGAGGCGCATCGATATCCCTAGAGGGAGCTAAGCCGTTTGTTGTTAAAGAAGTAAACCGAGGTGGCGGCAACGATACCTAAGCTGAGGGTAGCGCCGATAAAAACCGCAGCAAAGCTGACATGGTCGATCAGCGCCCCCCAGAGCAGGGAACCTGTCGCTACGCCGACTTCTATAGGCGTATGAAAGGTAGCAAGGGCGGCGCCGCGCCGTTGCGCCGATACGCCCCGAACGGACATAGCACTCATTACCGGGAAGAGAAGACCCATTGCCAGGCCGATTAAGGGTCCGGAAAGGTTGAAAAAGAAAGGCATGTCGTACTCCGCAATCACGAGGCTACCATAACCCAAGACGCCTAAGACAACGCCAGGTATGATGGTAAACAGCGGCCCACGTTTGTCCGCGACCTTTCCGGCAAGAAGGCGCGACGCAATCGTACCTGCGGATTGGAGCATGAAGTACACGCCTGCGTTTCCATAGCCTAAATGCTTAGCGTATAAAGCGATAAAGCTCATGGTCGAGCTATTGGCCAGAACCGCGAAAAAACCCGTAATGCCGGAAGGGACAGCCTTTTTCTCAAAGATCCGCCACAGGAAGCCCTCCGCCTTGTCATCTTTGCGGGAATCAGCCGGGTTACTGGATTCCGGAAGGTCATCGGGTTGGCCGGCTTCCTGCTCGTCGACGGCTGACCGGCTGTAGCGGGGATCGCGTTCATAATTACAGACTAAGTGGGTAATCAGCCACGATATCGCACAAAGGATCGCCGCCAGATAGGTTACGGGGTTGAATCCGAAAAGATCCATGATATAAAGGGCAATCATGGGGCCGACTGCCGTCGCCAATGAGTTGGCAAGGCCGAAATAGCCCAGCCCTTCCGTCATCCGGTTTTTGGGAATGACGTCCGTTACGGCAACAGCAAATCCCGAAGCGCCAAGAGCAAAGAACAAACCTTGTAGCGCCCGAAGGAAAAGCATGATATATACATTGGTCGTGAAGGCAAAGAGCGCGGATGTGACAGCCAAACCCGCGACGCCAATCAGTATGGTCATTCTTCTGCCGTAGGAGTCGGACATCTTTCCGCCCACCACACGAAAAATAGCCGCCGTCAAAGTATAGGACGTCAGCATCAGACCGCCAAGGGTCGCGGTTCCCCCCAGCATATCCACATGTAGTGCAATTGTGGAGGAAAAAAAACGTATACACATATCAAAGAAAAAGGCCATGATCAAAATGGACAGAAAATATCGGTTGAGCAATTGTCCATCCGCATGGGTTGCTACTCCCTTGGACGCATCTCTGTTTGTTTCCAAATGATCCTCCGTTTCTCGGGGGGCCTTTTGTTGAAAGGCAGCTATACAGTTATATCTCTATCTTAGCAAGGGAAAGCCGCAGATGCAATACATGTTTTACTTTTCTGACGCGTCCTTTCGTTGGCTGTGTTGATATTGTAATTCTTATATGATACAGTGGGCGTGTTGAAAAGGACGCGCCATTTGACGATTTTGAGGAGGATATGCGATGACATTCTTCAGCGATCCAGAAGGCTTGGCTGTGTTTGCCTGCGAGGATGTGTTTTATGGAGGCGCGGTGATTCTTTATGTCTGCCATAGCCTGGACAACCTGTGGATATTTCAGTGCGGCGAGGAACACCAGGACGACGACGCGGTGTTTCTGAGTTTACAGCAGATCCTCGACTTTGACCGGTCCATCATGGAATTGGCTGACCTGCCCGCCGGAAAGCAGGCAAAGCGTCCGTCGAGGGGCGCCCCCTGGGATATATATTAATGAAGGAGGAAAGCAAACATCCCGGCGCTTTCCTGCCGAAGCTGGCCTTATTCTCCGCTGCCCTGATCTGGGGCAGTTCGTTTGTCATGATGAAAAACGCGGTAAGCGTCTTTCCCACTAACCTGCTGCTCATGTTCCGTTTTTCCATTGCCTGCGCGATCCTGTCTCTGCTGTTCTTCCGGCGGCTGAAACGGATCAATGTCGACTATTTGAAAAAAGCGGCGCTCATCGGCTTTTGCCTGTATTTGGCGTATAACTTCCAAACCGTGGGCCTTCGCTACACCAGCCCGGGGAAAAATGCCTTCCTGACCGGAGCGTATGTGATCCTTGTCCCCTTCCTGTATTGGGCAGCGGGAAAACACAGGCCCACAGCCAGGAACGGGATTGCCGCCTTCGTCTGTCTTGCCGGTATTGGGCTGATTTCCCTGATTCCGGCGGAAAGTGCCCTTACGGAAAGCACCCTTGTGGAAAGCGCCTTATCAATCGGCTTCGGCGACGCGCTTACGTTGGTCTGTAGCTTTTTCTACGCCGCGCATATGGTGTTATTGGCCCTTTTCAGCCCCGGCAAAGATCCGCTGCTGCTGACGATCCTGCAATTCGCTTATTGCGCTCTTTTCTTTGGCCTATCCGCCTTGTTTGGGGAAAGCATGCCTGCGGGCGTCGCAGCGGCCGACGTCGTCAACCTGCTATACCTGGCTGTTTTCTGTACGGCTGCCGCCATGTTTTTTCAAAACTACGGCCAGAAATACACCCATCCCTCCGCTGCTTCCCTTATCATGAGCCTGGAATCCGTGTTTGGCGTCGTTTTCTCTGTTTTGCTTTATCACGAAGCCCTTACGCCCCGGCTACTCGCCGGTTTCGCCCTCGTCTTTGCCGCGATCCTGATCTCAGAGTTGCACCGCGCCTCAAGCTCAATCGGAGAAGTCGCCGACGATCGCCCGTTCGGCAAAGAGTGACGCCGCGCCGCCGGTGCACCAGAAAAGCACCCTCTGCCCGGCTTCGATTTTGCCCGTCTTCACATGATCCAGCAGCCCGGCAAAGGCTTTCGCCGAATACACCGGATCCAGGGTGACGCCTTCTCTTCGCGCCAGCAGCTTCAGCGCGGCAGTCTAGGCCGGGTAAGGGACTTCATAACCGGGCCCCACATATTCGCGGTGGACAGTGAAGTCCTTTTCTCCCACCCGTGCATGCTGCCCCAGTCGGAGCAGGACTTCGTTGGCCAGCTCCGCCGCGGCGCTCTCATAGATCCCGCCTTTCGTGCCGGCGCAGACCGCCTGCAGCGACTCTTCCCCGCCGGCGATAGCGCGACCCGCCAGAATTCCTGCCAGGGTTCCGGAACTGCCGGTGGCCAGATACATCGCGTCAAAGGGCGGGTGCGACATTTGCGCCAATTGCTCCCGCATTTCCAGATAGCCGGCGGCATAGCCCATGCTGCCCACGGTGCTGGCCCCGCCAACGGGTATGTTCAGGCAGGAATGCCCTTCCGCTTCCAGTCTTCGTATCTGCGCCTCGGCTTGCGCATAACACTTCTGGTAGCCGTCCTCCTCTGTTTCGCCGGGTTCCAGGCTGATCAGGTGGATTTCCGCGCCGAAAAGGATGTCGAGGAGGATATTGCCGCGAGGCGCCATCGGATTCGGCGGTACCAGCGCTACGAGATACAAAATGCATTTCAGCCCGCAGCGGGCGCAGGCGGCAGCGGTCTGCATGGCGTGGTTGGATTGGCTCGCGCCGTAGGTGATCACTATGTCCTTTTTCTCCGCCTTCGCTTCCCCTATCAGAAACTCCAGCTTCCGCATTTTATTTCCGCCAAATACGCCGGGTCCGGTTAAGTCGTCCCTTTTCAGCCAGAGTTCGATCCCCAGGTCTGCGGACAGGTTGTCTGCCCGGTGCAGAGGCGTCGGCGTAAAAATAAGCGTCTCCCGCGCATGGGGGGCAAATAGTTGCGAAAAATGTTGATCGGTCATGGCTCGTTCCTTCCCGGGACGAAAGCCGCTCCTTGAACGAATGCGGTCATTCTCCCTTTTCCAGATTTAGCAGATATTCTTTGTGCGACAGCCCGCCGCCATAGCCCACAAGGGCGCCGTTATGCCCGATCACCCGATGGCAGGGGATAAGGATACTGATAGGATTTCGATTGTTCGCCAAACCGACGGCCCGGTAAGCTTTCGGCCTTCCGATCTGCTCCGCGATTTGCTTGTAGCTGCGCGTCTCTCCATAGGGTATCGTCAGCAGCGCATTCCAGTCGTCCCTCTGAAAGCTTGTACCATCAAAAGATAAGGGCAAATCAAAAACCTTCCGCTTGCCCTCGAAGTATTCCCTGAGCTGCGCCGTGGCTTCCTTCAGCAAAGGCGTTTCCCGTACCTCTCCGCCGGGCGGCGTTGTGCTTTTCTTCCCGTCGCCGTCGTCCGGCTGGACGAAGAACACATCCGAAATCCCGCTGCCGTCTTCCGCAACGCCGATTCTGCCGATTGGCGTGTCCAGATAAACAACTGCCTTTTCTTTCCCGGCTGCGACTTTGTTCATAACAATTCCCTCCCGTTTCCCGGCTGGATGTTGTATAATACATCTGAACCCGGAGTTTACGTTAGCATCATACCACGGTATTGTCAATCCCGGCAATTCCGCATATCCCCGGTAATTCCGCATATCTTAGTAAACGGAGGAATACCCTTGGAAAATAACGAACTGACAAAGCAGGAAATCATGGCTCATGTTGACCATACCCTGTTGAAAGCGGACGCCGATTGGCTGTCGATCCGGAAGCTGTGTGAGGAAGCCGTCCGCTACGGCGCGGCTTCCGTATGCATCCCGCCGGCATACGTAGCCGCTGTGAAGGAAGCGTTCGGCGATAAACCGGTCATCTGTACCGTCGTCGGCTTCCCTCTTGGCTACAGCGCTACCGGGGCGAAACTGGAGGAGGCGCGACAGGCCCTGGTGGAAGGGGCGACGGAAATCGACATGGTCGTGAACCTGACCCATGTGAAGAATAAGAATTACAGTGCGGTGACCGGCGAGATCCGCAAGATGAAAGAACTCTGCGGCAGCCATATTCTGAAAGTGATCGTGGAGACCTGTTATCTGACAGAAGAAGAGAAGATCTCCTTGTGCGGCTGTGTCACCGAAGGCGGCGCGGACTATATCAAAACCTCCACAGGTTTCGGCTCGGCGGGAGCGACGCTGGAGGACGTCGCTTTGTTCAGGAAGCATATCGGTCCCGCAGTAAAGATCAAAGCTGCCGGCGGTATCCGCACCAAAGAAGACCTGGTCGCCTTTATCCTGGCAGGCTGCGACCGGGTGGGCGCCAGCGCCGCAGTCACGGCGCTATACGGGAATGCCGGTTGAGTATGGATCAGAAGACTTATGCCAACTTGATCCGGCAGGCTTGGGAAGCCAGAAAAATGGCTTACGCCCCCTATTCCGGCTTTCTGGTTGGCGCCGCGCTGCTCACGCCTGACGGCAGCGTCTATCGTGGCTGCAACATAGAAAACGCCGCCTTTAGCCCTACCAATTGCGCCGAACGGACTGCTTTCTTCAAAGCGCTGTCCGAAGGCAAGCGCCATTTCTCCGCTATCGCCGTGGTTGGCGGCATGCGGGAATGCAAAGAAGACGAAATCGACTATGTTTACCCCTGCGGCGTCTGCAGGCAGGTCATGGCGGAGTTCTGCGGAGAGGAGTTCGTGATCGTCGCGGCAATAAGCCCTGAGGATTACCGGGTACACAGCTTGAAGGAATTGCTGCCCGAAGCTTTCGGGTTTCGAGAGGGAGAGGCAAAACCATGAGGATGCATGAAATCATCATCGAAAAAAGAGATGGCAAAGAACTCAGCCGGGAACAGATCGACTGGGTGATCCAAGGTTGTACAGACGGAAGCATTCCGGACTATCAGCTTTCCGCCTGGCTGATGACGATTTACTTCAGCGGTATGACCAGAAAGGAAATGTTCGCGCTCACCGACGCCATGACAAAATCCGGCGAAAGGATAGACCTTTCCTCCATCCCCGGCGTCAAAGTCGATAAGCACAGCACTGGCGGCGTCGGCGATAAAACTACCTTGATCACAGGCCCGATTGTGGCAGCCTGCGGCGTACCGGTTGCGAAAATGTCCGGCAGGGGCCTTGGCCATACCGGCGGTACGGTAGATAAGCTGGAATCCATCCCCGGCTTCCGTACGGAACTCTCCCGGGATACCTTTCTCCGTATCGTCAGCGAAACCGGCATCTCCGTCATCGGCCAATCGGAAAACATCGCCGCGGCAGACAAGAAACTCTACGCCCTTCGCGATGTAACGGGCGCCATCGACAGCATCCCGTTGATCGCTTCCTCGGTCATGAGTAAAAAGATTGCCTCCGGCGCGGACGCGATCCTGCTGGATGTGAAAACCGGGCGGGGCGCCTTTATGGATTCGCTTGATCGCTCGATACGCCTGGCCAGGGTCATGGTATCCATCGGCGAAAACGCCGGGCGCAGAACCATCGCGCTAGTCACCGATATGGACGAGCCTCTCGGTTTCGCGATTGGAAATTCCCTCGAAGTCATCGAAGCAATCGAAACGCTACATGGCCGCGGGCCCGCGGACTTACAGAAAGTATGCCTGGAATTGGCAGCCAATATGCTGCTGTTAGCAGAAAAAGCCGATGAACTCGCCGATTGCCGCATCCTGGCGGAGAAAGCGCTGCAAGACGGCAGCGCCTTCGAACGCTTCAAGCTTATGACGGCTGCCCAAGGCGGCGACGTTCGCTATCTGGACGATCCGGGCCTTTTCCCGAAAGCGCCCCTTGTTCTGCCCGTTACCGCCGCGAAATCCGGTTTTGTCGAGGCCGTCGACGCCCTGGCTGTGGGAAACGCTTCCCTCTTGTTAGGCGCGGGCCGCTTACGGAAAGAAGACGGGGTGGATCACCGGGCCGGATTGCTACTGAAGAAGAAAATCGGCGACTGGGTGGATGCGGGAGAAGTCCTGGCGGAACTGTATACTGACGCCGAAGATAAAGGCCGGGAAGCGACGCGGCTTACCGCCGGCGCCTTTGAGATCGATGAAAAGATACCGGCTATGCCGAAACTGATTCACGCGCGCGTCACTGCCGAAAGCAGCGCCACTTACGATTGAGCGAATCTTTGTTCTAGCGGAAGGAGAACAGGTATGCGAGTTCTGATTATCAGCGTTACAGCCGGTTACGGCCACTACGCCACGGCGAAAGCCCTGGAGGACGAACTTACGTCCAGGGGAAACGAAGTTGTTGTAGAGGATTTACTGAAATATGCCAGCCCGCTATTGTTTGAAATCGTCGATCATGGATACCTGTTCTATACATCGCGTCTGCCCAGGAATTACCGCTATACCTACGCCTCCTTTGAGAATCACGCCGCCTTGCGCAAAGTCGCCTCCGCTATCGCGCGAAACATATACGGAAAGAATAAGTATCAACGCTATTTTGCCGGTTATATGCCGGACGTCATCCTCTGCACGCATCCCTTCCCCGCCATTGTGCTGAACGATTTAAAAAAGCGAAAAAAACTGGATATCCCGGTCATCGGCATTGTGACCGACTACTGCATTCAACCCTTTTGGGAAGAACTCGTCCACATTGAAAATATCATCATTGCCAGCCGCTTGTTAAGCTATGCGGCCATCAAGAAAGGCATAGCCGAACAAAAGCTTCTGCCCCTCGGAATCCCCGTCCAGCCAAAGTACCTGCACAACCAAAGCCAAGCGGAAGCGCGGGAAGCGCTCGGTCTCGACCCCGATAAGTTGACGCTTCTCATGATGAGCGGCAGCATGGGCTACGGCAATATGGCTTTTCTTGTCCGGCAGATCCTGGATCTCGGCTTCGCTATGCAGATTGTCTGTATATGCGGTACAAATGAGCTTTTGTACCAAAAACTGGCCGATTTTCAAAATGTAGGGAATGTGCATATCCATCGATTTGTGGATAATGTGAATACCTTTATGGACGCGGCGGACTGCCTTGTCACGAAGGCGGGCGGGCTGACCGTTACGGAAGCTCTGGCAAAAAGCCTCCCCATGATCCTGGTCAACCCCATTCCGGGACATGAGGAGCGAAATGTGGAGTTTCTTGTCAACAACGGCGCTGCGGTAAAGGTAAGCAAGACATTCTCTGTCGCCGAATCGATCTTCTACCTGTTCTCCAATCCCCAGCGCCTTACCAATATGAAAGAAGCCATTCGTCTCATCGCTTGTCCTACCGCCACGAAGGACATCTGTGATTATGTCGAAAATCTATCTGCCCATTAGCCTTATACTGCTCGCTGATTGAAAACGTGAATCGTATTCCTTATATCTGTGCATCCATACACAAAACGGACCGTCATTCGGTCCGTTTTGCGCTAATGAAAGGAGGGGTATCATAAAGGGGGGTTGCTGCCAATACTCTAAGTTCTGTTCTCTTTCTTGTGTCGGTAGGTTGGTAAGTCGGTTTCATTTCTGATTCTGATTTCATTATACGCTCCAATTGTCACACTTCGGTTACATTTACAAAGATAGGCGCTTTAATAGCAATTTTTTTAACACCTACAAAAACAAAAACAACACCACTCTTGTGACCGGCGTTGCTCATACTGATTTGCGTATTTATAACCTTCTCCTATCATATTCCTGTCTGCGGGCATAGGAGGGCAGGAGCATGGGAGAAATCGTCTGTTTCTCCACGTCCGCGTCATTCAGCGCATGTTCGTAATCTTCTACATGGGTTAAGGCCAGTTTTCCGACGCTGACGGAAGGATATTTGTCCGCGGCGCTTTGACCGGCGATTCTGCCAAAGACAATGATATCCAATAGGGAATTGCCCATCAGGCGGTTGCGCCCGTGAATGCCCCCGACCGCTTCGCCGGCGACATACAGGTTTTCTACACTGGTGCTGCCGTCCACATTGATCTTCAGTCCCCCGTTTTGATAGTGAAGCGTGGGGTAGATCAATATGGGAACCCGGCGCATATCGATGCCGTATTTGATGAACATCCGGTACATAGCCGGGATCCTCCGAAGAATCGTGCCCTCGCCGTGGAGCATTTCAATCACCGGCGTATCCAGCCAAATCGCAAAACCGGTCGGTGTGGAAACGCCTTTGCCTCTGGAAATGCATTCGCGGATGATGGCCGCCGAGGAAACGTCCCGGGTCTCCAGCGGATGCATGAACGCCTCCCCATCCACATTGGCCAGAATCGCGCCGATGGAACGAACCTTTTCTGTAACCAGATCGCCGAAAATCTGCTGGGGATACGCGGCGCCGGTGGGATGATACTGGAAGGAGTCCGGATACACCAGCTGGACGCCGACACGGTAAGCCATAATCAAGCCGTCCGCTGTAGCGCCGTAATGATTGGATGTAGGGAAGCCCTGATAATGCAATCGTCCCGCCCCGCCCGTGGAAAGGATCACGGTTTTTGCGCGGGCGACCAGGTACTCATTCGTCTCCATGTTCATCAGCACCGCGCCTGCGGCTTTACCGTCCGTGTCCAGAATGAGCTCCACCGCCGCGGTATAATCAACGACCGGGATCCTCAGGTTAAATACCTCGTCCCGCAGCGTGCGCATAATCTCCGCACCCGAATAGTCCGCCGCGGCGTGCATCCGCATGCGGGAAGTACCGCCGCCGTGGGTCGTCTGCATCCTGCCATCGGACTCCTTATCAAACATAACCCCCAAGTCGCTGAGCCATTTGATCGCGCCCGGGCCGTCCAGGACCAGCTTTCTCAATAAATCCGGCTGCGCCGCATAATGCCCGCCGCCAAACGCGTCAAGGTAATGCTGCGCCGGCGAGTCGTTTTCCTTATCCGCAGCCTGGATACCACCCTGGGACATCATCGAGTTGGCGTCACCGAGGCGGAGCTTGGTCACAATGAGGACATTCGCGCCCGCATTATGCGCTTCGATCGCCGCCGACGCGCCTGCGCCGCCGCCGCCGATGACCAGAACATCCACGTCGTAATCGATATTTTTCAAATTGATATAGGCATGCCGGATCCGGCTGTGCCCGTGCAAAAGCGCCGCCAATTCCGTAGGCGCCTTATCGCCTTTATTCGGCCCGACTTTGATTTCGGTAAAACACTCCGTCTTAAAGTCAGGGTGGTAGGCATTCAGAAGCGCATCCTTTTCTTCCGCCGACATCCTGTCCGGCTCCGTAGCCATCCGGACTTGTCTCGTAGCTTCGACTTTTTGAATAGAAGCAAGCATCTCGGGTGTATACATACTCTTCCTCCTACTAATCGTTGATCTCGCTGTCCGCGATATTTTCGTCCTCGATATCCCTTGTGTTGTAGAGTTCCCGTATCTCTTCGATCGGACGGTTCATCAACTGCTCCACCATGGCTTCCAGTCCGCCGTCCTCCATCTCCTTCAGGCGATCATCCAGGTGATCGGCGTTCGGCGCCAGATACTTGCCATATAATCTCCGCGCCAGGATTGCCACTTGCGGATGGGAAATCCCTGCCGGGCAGCGTGAGGCGCATATGCCGCACATAATGCAATCGAAGGATGCTTTTGCGCACTTCGTATAGTCTCCGCGCTGCGCGTATGCGATATACTGCATGACGTCCAGTTCCTGCGGGCAGGCTTTGGTGCAGGCGTTACAGCCGATACAACTGTAGATCTCCGGATAAAGCTGCATCATGATCTGATCCGCCGGTCTGGTTGTACGGATATCGTAAAGCTGTTTAATATGCGGGAAAAAGGGCAGCGTCGCAATGTACATCTTGTCTTCGACCTTGGTCGAGCAGGCCAGGCCTACCTTGAGCTCCCGATCTCCTTCGATACGATAGATGGTGGCGCAGGCGCCGCAAAACCCGGCGCGGCAGCCACAGCCGCGTACCAGCCGATAGCCCGCGTATTCCATGGCGATCAGAATTGTAGCGCTTGCCGGGACTTCATATTTCTTCCCGTACAAATAGATGTTTACCATGTCAATCATCGCTTTTCCCTCGCTCCCTGCTTAGTATTCGTCCGGCAGTTCCGCCAATTCGTCACAGCGAAACACCGGGCCATCTTTGCATACATATTTCGAACCGATGTTGCAGCGTCCGCATTTCCCCACGCCGCACTTCATCTTCAGTTCCATCGTCGTGAACGTCTTTGTTCTGTCAAAACCCATTCCCCACAGCGCATCCAGGGTTAACTTAATCATAATCGGGGGACCGCAGACCAGTGTGCTGCATTTCGGAGAAAAGTCCAGGGATCGGACAAAATCAGGCACAAAGCCAACATTGCCTTCCCATCCCTCCTGGGCGCGGTCAATGGTCAGATGAACCTGCATATCTTCTGACGAGGCCCAGTCTTTGCTGACTTCCTCATAGAAAACCAGATCCTCCTTTGAACGGGCGCCATATACAAGGTCCACCTTACCGTAATTATCCCGGTAATGCCGTACATAGAGAATCACGGCGCGCAGCGGCGCAAGACCGATCCCTCCCGCGATAAACAGCAAATCTTTTCCCTTCAGCTCCGTCTCAAGGGGAAAGGCGTTTCCGTAAGGCCCGCGAATGGCAACCTGCTGTCCGGGCTCCATTCCGTGGAGCCAGTCGGTAAGCAAACCCGTTTGCTTGATGCTGAATTCCATATACGCTTTGGTCGTCGGGGATGTGGTAATGGAAAACATCGCCTCGCCGACGCCGGGTATGGACAGCATGGCGCATTGCCCCGGCATATGCGGAAAGACCGCGCCGCCGCCAGGCGCGCTGACACGAAATGTTTTCACGTCAGGCGTTTCCCGCCGTATCTCTGTCACTACCCCTAATACGGGTATGAGCGTTTCCCCGCTACGCATGTTGATCCACCCCCAGCGTTTTGATCACTTTGGTAATATTCATCGATACGGGGCATTTGGTGATACAGCGGCCGCAGCCGACACAAGCATACAGTCCTTCGTGGTTTTCGGGGTAATACGCTAATTTATGCATAAATCGCTGACGAAAACGCGCCAGGCGGCTTGGACGGGGGTTACCGTGGGCCATCAGGGTAAAGTCGGAAAACATACAGGAATCCCAGCAGCGGAAGCGCCGTATACCGTGACCTGTATCGAAGTCCCGGATATCGTAACAGTGACATGTAGGACAGACAAAAGTACAGGTTCCGCAGCCGAGGCAGGCCTCCTGCAGAGACTCCCATTGCGGCGCGTCAAATTTTTCCATCATCCCGTCGCCGGCAAAACGCTCCAGCGAAAGATCCCGCAAGGGAAGTCTGTCTATGATTTTTCCGATATCGGCCTTGCCCTTTCGCACAGTCTCTTCCCCTTGATCGCCCGCTTCTTCGAACAATCCCCGGAGCCGTTCCGTCAGCGCATGGCCCTTCTCTGTCCGGCTATCCCAGTAAAGCATGTCCTCCAGCAGCCATACGGCGACGTCTCCGCCTGGATCCGCCGCGTCCAAACCGAAAGTATGACAAAAGCATGTCTCTTCGGGCGCGTTGCAGGCGACGGTGATAATGAGTCCCTGCCGGCGTCTGGTCTGATAGAAGGTATCCGCAGGCTCGTCATAGAATACGCGGTCCAGAATGGACAAACTCCCGGCGTCGCAGGCGCGCACGCCAAACACGACGAAGGCTTCCTCCGGATCGCGATTTTCTTCGATATGTATCTCTTTGCCGCTCGTTTTGAACAGAGCAAGATTTTCGGTTTGCGGAAAGAAAAAATCTTTTACCGAACCGGCGCAATGCAGTTGATCAAAACGCGCTTGCTTTCCTTCCTCCCAGCGGCTGAAGGCAATCAAGCCGTTCGTCTCAAGGGGCAGGTACAGGCTTTGTTCGCTGGCTATCGAAGCAAAGAGTTCCTCCATTTGGGACACGGGGAGTTTCAGCATCACATAACCCCCTTCCACCGGTCGAACGCATCCGGCTCTATGTCGTCCGGCGAGTAGCTGAGCAGCGGGGAACACTGGTCTGCCGAGTCGCCCGCCTGAAACGCTCCGTAGAACGATTGGATATCTTTGATCATCTTCCGGTTCAGCAGATGCAGGGGGATGGCCTGCGGGCATACGCGGCTGCATTCCCCGCAGTCGCTGCAGCGTCCCGCCACATGAAACGCGCGAATGATATGAAACAGGTTTTCTTCAAATTCGCTGGCGTTCGCCTTAGCGTCGACGCCCGAACGCGCGTTGTCAAAGATACAGGTATGGCAACTGCAGACAGGGCAAGCCTCCCGGCAGGCATTGCAGCGGATACAGGAGGAAAGCGCGGCGCGCCAGAACGCAAAGCGTTCCTCCGGCGACATCTTTTCCAACTCCGCAACCTCCGCAAAACGGTCCTCGTTCGCGATATCCCGGGATTCTTCCGCGCCAATGCGATCGTCAAATAGTTTATGCTCCTTGCCCTTGCAGCTTTGGCATTTCTTCAGCAGCGCTTCGTCCCGGGGGCAGGTCTTCAGGCCATATAAAGTATGAATCCGCAGGTCCTCTCCCGCCTCTTCGATTTCTTCGATGCCGGCGATCCCTTTATCCCTGAGTTTTTGGACGTCGAGCATGCCGTCGCAGCCCACGCCCACAACATACACGTTCTCCCTGTCAACGCGATGCTCGCTAACCAATTGATTCAGGCTGTAGGTGTCGCAAGGCTTCAGGAATACCAAAACCTTTCCCTTCTCTTTACCATATTCAACAAGGTATTTGCTCAGGTTACTGCCACAGAAACCGTCGTAGGCCAGCATGTCCAGCTCGTCGGTACTGTAAAAAAAAGCCGGCGTCGGATCATAGGCAAAATCGCCTTTCTTCCAGCCCAGCACAGCGTCAACCGTGCCCGCTTCCAGCAGCTCTTTCGCTTTTTCCCTCATTTTTCCTATTATTCTTTGCATCGGATATCCCCCAATTTCTTGTTTTCCCCCAGCCTTCGTATTTGTTCGACAAACTCACGCATGACCGAGGCAAACCTGGCGCCCTCCGCGGCGGAAACCCACTCTACCCGGGTCCGCTCCTTCTCAATACCCAAAAAGTCGAGCATACTGAAGAGCAGCGCCATTCTTCTGCGTGTATAGAAGTTGCCCGTAGAGTAGTGGCAATCGCCGGGATGACAGCCGTTGACGATGACGCCGTCCGCCCCCCTTTGAAAAGCCCGCAGGATAAACAGCGGATTGATTCGGCAGGAGCAGGGCACGCGGATAATCTTCACATCCGCCGGATACGTAAGGCGGCTCGATCCTGCCAAGTCGGCGCCCGCGTAGCTGCACCAGTTGCAGCAAAACGAAACGATCAGCGGACGGAACGCTTTTCCGTCTTTCTCCTCATTTCCTGGTGTATTGATCAGCGTATTTGCCGGCGCATTTGCCGGCGCATTTGTTGGCGCCTTTGCCGGCGCATTTGCCTGCACTTGGCTCTCCGTACTCATCGGCATATCGCGTCCACCTCCGCCATAATCTGCCTGTTCGTAAAGCCCTTCAGGTCCATCGCTCCCGAGGGGCAGGCCACCGTACAGGCGCCGCAGCCCTGGCACATGGTTTCGTTGACCATCGCGACCCTGCGTGTTTCACGCCGGCCCTGCACCATAACCTGCTTCTCTTCAAAGGTTATGGCGTCATAAGGACAGAGCGCTTCGCAGGAAGAGCAACCGTTACAGAGCGTCTCGTCAGAAATGGCTACACAAGGATTCCCTACCAGCTTATCCTTCGACAGCAAGCCAAGGACCTTTACCGCAGCCGCGCCGGCTTGGGCGACCGTTTCCGGGATATCTTTCGGGCCCTGGCACATTCCCGACAGGAAGACGCCGGCAGTCGGGCTTTCCACCGGTCGAAGCTTCGGATGGGCTTCGGTGAAGAAATCATTCTGATCCATGTTGACCGCCAGCATGGCGCCGATCTTGCGGGCGCCGGGATCCGGTTCGATGGCAGCGGCAAGCACCACCATGTCGGCGTCGATGAGAAGCTGCTTGTCTTCCAGCAAATCCACAGCCTGCACTTGCAGGCGGCCCTTCCACTCGGCTACTTTGCCGACCATGCCTTTCACATACCGGACGCCATAGGCTTCCGCCGCGCGCCGGTAGAACTCGTCGAAATTCTTGCCGGGGGTTCGCACATCAATATAAAACACCGTAACATCGATATCCGGGTACTTGTCTTTCACCAGCATCGCCTGCTTTGCGGTATACATACAACATATCTTGGAACAGTAAGACTTCCCGCAGCCGTCGTCAGAACGGGAACCCACACACTGTATAAATACGATGGATTTGGGTTTTTCGCCATTGGATAACCGGAGCAGGCTGCCGCCGGTAGGGCCGCTGGCATTCAGTATGCGTTCGAACTCAAGTGAAGTCAGCACATCCGGAGACTGACTGTATTGGAATTCATCATAGCGGTCAAGAGACATGGGCCTATAACCGGTAGCAAGGACAATCGCCCCGTACTCCTCGGTAATGGTTTCATCCTCTTGTTCATAGTCGATGGCTTTTGCGCTGCAGGCGATTTCGCATAGGCCGCATTTGCCTGTCTGAAAGCGCAGGCAAGCCTCCCTGTCGATCACCGGCAGATTGGGAACCGCTTGGGCAAAGGGAATATAAATGGCGCTGCGTTTGGATAAACCCTCGTCGAAGGCATTACTTGCCGTCTTCGAAGGGCATTTCACGATACATTCGCCGCAGCCGTTACACAATTCCCTGTTTACGCTGCGCGCCTTTTGCCGGATCTTCACGCGGAAGCTGCCCACATAGCCGGATACCTCTTCTACTTCGCTGTAAGTAAAAAGCCTGATCTTCTCATGGGCCGCCGCTTCCACCATCTTTGGCGTCAGAATGCACGCGGCACAGTCCAGGGTGGGAAAGGTTTTGTCGAGCTGCGCCATTCTGCCTCCGATCGTGGGGGATTTCTCGACAATATCCACTTCATATCCCGCGTCGGCGATATCGAGGGCCGTCTGGATACCGGCAATCCCGCCGCCAATGACCAGCGCCCGCTTCACTACGCCGCTCTCTCCGGGAAATAGCGGTTTGTTGAGATTCAGCTTGGCAATCGCCGCCCGGCACAGTACAACGGCCTTTTCGGTTGCTTCTTCCTTATCCTTATGAATCCACGAACAATGCTCGCGTATATTGGCAATTTCGACCATATACGGGTTAAGCCCGGCTGCTTCCGCCGCTTTGCGGAAGGTCGTCTCATGCATGCGCGGCGAACAGGCGCAGATCACGACGCCGCCCAGTTCGTATTCCTTGATGGCTTGCCGGATGGCGGACTGGCCTCCTTCGGAGCACATGTATTGATAATCTGTGGAGAATACCACGCCCGGCTCTGCCTTTACCGCTTCTACTACTGCCTTGACGTCTACCGTACCGGCGATGTTGCTTCCGCACCAGCAGACAAATACACCAATTTTCAGCAATACGCTCACATCCTATTTATTCGTTACTTGCTATATTTCCGCAGGGTGCTGGTAATCAGTTGCTGCGGAATCTCCTCATCCGCCTCGACAAACTGCGGCACATCGTCCGGCGTCCTATAATTCTTCCCCTGACCGCGGATTTGGAGCAGACGCACCGCTTCCACCAGTTTGGAAGGCTCCACGCCCCTGGGGCAGCGTTCCACACAGGCAAAGCAGGAGAGACATTTCCACAACAGCTGCGAAGAAAGAAGCGCTTCTATTTCCCCGTTTTCCACCATCATGACGAATCGATGGGGAGGAATATCGATTTTCGAAAAAGACGGACAGGTCGCGGAACACTTTCCGCATCTCATGCACTTTCGCGGATTGACGCCGCTCATCTCTGTGACGATCTCCGCAGGTTCCGAACGAACCGGACTCAATGGAAGCCCCCCTTACAATTTCTATTGTTCTATCTGTTTCTACTTTTCTAACCGAACGGGCTCTGTGTTTGTCCTGTTCACGCCCAGCGCTTCCGCAAGCAATTCGCTGAAATAATAAACGGGCATATCCTGCTTGCTTCCGTTCTTCCTCAGATTATACCGGCACAGCGGGCAGGCGGTAATCAGTGCTTCGGCGCCTTTTTGGCGCGCCGAATCCAGCACTTTCCCGCAAAGCTCCCCTACCAGCGCCGCCTCCTCAAGCGCTACATAGCCGCCGCAGCATTCGTTCCTGTAAGGATACCGTACCGGCTCAGCGCCTATGGCTTCCAGAAAATCTTCCATGATAGACGGGTTTTCCGGATCATCAAACTGCATTTCCTTGCTTGGGCGCAGTAGCATGCATCCATAGTAGGCGCCGATCCGGCGCCCGGTCAGCGGATAAAGGACACGCTTTCTGAGCTCGTCGAAACCCACCGTATCCCGCAGCATTTCCAGATAGTGCACCACCCGCGTCTGCCCGGTATAGGGCGTATCCAGCGCAAGATAATTGTTGGCCTTTGTCCGGATGTCTTCGTTCGTTTGCATATCGCGATTAATGCGCTTCATGACATGGTGGCAAGCGGAACAAATCGTCAGCAGATCGCTGCCGTTCCGCCTGGCCTCGTCCAGCGCGCGGATAGCGGCAAGGCGCGTTGCAATCTCATCTTGTGCCTGGGGATAAACCGTGCCGCAGCACTGCCACTCCTCCCATTCGATGAGCGGTACACCCAGGGCCTCCGCCGATTTTCTCGCGCATTCGTCCAGATCCTTTGCTTTGGTTTTCAGCGTACATCCGGGATAATAATGAAAACTCATACGATTCAGCCTCTTCCATGCATATATCCGACAGTATACCCGAGAATCATTTAAAAATCAAGTATACATGTCGTTCAAAATACATGTATACATTCCCAATATTTTCTATCTTCGCGCGTTCTACATGTTTTCACACAATTTTTGATGAATGTTATTCCAGACGAATACAGCATCAACCTTGCCGGAAGTAACCGAACTATCATGGAAATGCATGTGGATTTCGGATTTATACAAATTGGGGTGTAATAATTTCTACAAATTCACAAAAATTGGGGGCTTTTTTTTTGTTTCAGAACGACTATAGTATATCGTAAATAGCCCATGTACATACAACTTTGTCCACGAAACGAAGCACTCTCACGGATTCTCCGATAAGATAAACATGCGCTATAGTGACTTACTCCTCAACAACATCAATTTAAAACAAGTTCTTTTTTGGGAGTCAGTCACTAACGCTGCGGAATCGCAGCGCCGCAAAGCGGAAGGCATGAGCGACATGCGCGCGAATGCTGACAGGGTATGGGACAGCGTCCCATGTAACATTCACCAAAGGCTGCGCAGCTTTGGGTTATGGGCGCAGCTCATCTTAGACCTTTTTACCACGCCCGGCTAAACCATTTTATAAGCTGATCTTGTCAGCCTGAATGGCTTAGCCATCTTCGGGTGTTCTCCTCATTTTTAGCTTTTTTGCTCGAATTACGCCACTTTGCTTAACAAATAAATCGGATGAAAGGAAATCCTATGTCTAGAATAAACATAAAACGCAGGTTCGCCTGGGTAACGATCGTATTAATCAGCCTGCTGATTTTGCCGGCGCCAATCGCAACCGGCGCAGAGCCGCTGCCCTGTGACTGCATTACTAGCATGCCAGGCGTAGGCAATCCATCCGTTATATTTGAGGATAACTCCCCTGCTGTCTGGGTCGGCGGTAATTTCATAGCGGACCCCAGTTTTGCGGAATCCGAGGGCTTGAATGTAATTCTTGGTGATATGATCGTTCAAAATGACAAACTATTGGGCATTGGGGTTGTGGGCGCTGGCTCCGGTATCCTTCCTACGCCTGACAGTGTTATGCTGGCGGTAGGCGGCAACTTGGACGTCACGTCTCCCGGCGAAGTGAAAATCGGCGCCGCGATAAATGCCGGAACCATATCCGCCGTGGCATGGATTGGCGGAACAATAAGCGGAGATGGCGTTGTTTTGGCAGTATATAGTGATGGAATAGAAAACCAAGACAATATCTATGATGAACTGGGCGCAGCAGCTGTCTCCCATTGGTCAGGTTTTGAAGAGGAACTCAACTTGCAGTCTTTCAACCTCTCGCAGTTGGAGCCTACCGGAACGGCTGATTATGAGTATGGCGCTGTCGTATTCACCTGTGAAGATCCAGAAGCGCCTTTGCAAGTTTTTACGATCAATGCGGAAGTATTTGACACAGTTGGCTTTTGGGGAGGCTTTGAGTTTACGAATATTCCCAGATTGGACAACGGTCGCTTCACGCCAATCGTGATCAATGTCATCGGCGAACAGGCAAGCATTTTTTGTAATGAATTTACTTTCGACATCGAGCGAGTGGACTTTCCCTCAGATACTGAGGATTATGGAAATGCCGCTTCCGCCATCCTGTGGAACTTTGTCGACGTGAAAGACTTGGAAATTACCGGTACGTCACAGTTTATGGGTTCCATCATCGCGCCTATGGCGGAATCCGTTGAGATCACAGCTAGTACCAACGGAAGACTGTTCGTCAACGGCAATTTAACCCGTTCAGGCGATGGAGCAGAGCATCATAACTTTCCCTGGACCGGCGGCGGCTGGTATTTCGAATGTAATCACGACCCGCTTTTTGAAGTCCCTGATGATCCGGAAGACCCCGAAGACCCTGAGGACCCTGAGGACCCCGAGGACCCCGAGGACCCTGAGGACCCCGAAGACCCCGAGGACCCCGAGGACCCTGAGGACCCCGAAGACCCTAAGGACCCTGAGGATCCCGAGGATCCGGAGGATCCCGAAGACCCCGAGGACCCTGAGGACCCTGAGGACCCTGAGGATCCTGAGGACCCTGAGGATCCCGAAGATCCTGAGGACCCCGAAGACCCTGAGGACCCCGAGGACCCCGAAGATCCCGAAGACCCTGAGGACCCTGAGGACCCTGAGGACCCCGAAGACCCTGAGGACCCCGAGGACCCCGAAGATCCCGAAGACCCTGAGGACGAGGAGGAAGAGGAAGAATTTCTTGAAGAGTGGGACGTTTCTGAAGACCTGTACGTTCCTTACTATCCTTACTTTCCTAGGGGTTCTGATGATCCGTACAACCCGGATGTTCCCAGTAGCCCGGATTACCCATACAACCCGGATGTTCCCGGCGTTCCGGAGGATCCGGAAGATCCCGAGGACCCGATCCTTCCCATTCCGGACTATTCTGACAACTATGACGTTTCCCTTTCAGTGGAACCTGTTTCCAGAAACATTCTAGGCGATATAACGATAGGGGGGATCCCGGGCGATCTCTATATGGGGATACCGGGGGCTGGCATTCGTCTTCCGAATACAGGCGAAAATCACGATCAGACGCAGTGGCTGATCGTGCTATGCTGCCCGACTGTACTTGGCGTCTTCTGCGCGACTTTTTACGGCGTCAAGCAAATGCAAGAGAGTTCCAAAAAGTGAACTGCTCTATGACATCCGCATTCATATCAGCCCCAACTCCCGCGCTTTCAACACAGCATCCATCGCGCTGTTCACGCTCAGCTTTTCATACGCAAGCGAAGTGTGCGTCTTAATCGTGGTGATCTTGCGTCCGGTTACCTCGCAAATCTGCGCGTTGGTGTATCCTTTTGACAGGAGCGTTATGATATTCTTCTGCTGTTTGGAAAGCTTTACAGGCTTTTGTTGCCTGACATGATACGCAGCGACGCCTTTGTGTTGCTTTGCGAAAGCATATGCTGAAATCATACATTCATTGACAAACTCGCGTTTCAGCTTGCCGGTGTAACCCTGCTTTCCTATTTGCGAAGCAATACGTTTCAGTATTGGCAGCACTGCCGCGCCCTCGTCAATCACCATTCTCGAATAGCCGTAATGCTGAAGCCTTTCCAGCGCGTCGCTCAGGACCGCAACGGCTTCTTTTTTGTTGCCCTCCGCCCAATCAAGCGCCGCCAGCAATACCGACGCCTCGCAATAGTCGCAGACCCTGTTCAGCTTCTGCCCAAACGCCCGGAGCATCGTCACATATTTTCGGGCGTTCACTCCGTCGCCTGTTACCATATACGCCCGTGCTGTGGTAAAGTGCTGAAACAGCTTGTACAATTCCATATATGTCACTTCAACAACATAATAACTGTCAAGCCAAGCTTTTGCCGCTGCCATGTCGCAGTCGAGCAAGGCGATTTTTGTTTTATATGCCTCTAAGTTCGAAAGAAAAAACGGCGCGGACGAATTTACAAATGCATTGAGGTCATTGAGCGCCGCATCCGCTTCTTCCGTGCGTCCCATGTGCAAAAGAATGCTGTGATAAAGAAATTTTGACGAGACCCGAAGCTCAACGCTGTTCCGCTCCGTCAGTTGCCTATTCAGCAATCTCATCTCCTCATATGCCGCGCCCAAACAATTGCGTTCATAATCAATGCCGGATACGCCAAGAGGGATGATACACTCCGCTTGGTCGCCAAGCAGGGTGATAAAAGCGGATTTCCGAATCTTTACGATATTTTCATGGGTCCGCAAAACCTCAGAATAGTCATAACTGCTTCTATGGGCGTATGGCAGATTATGCGTGAAAGACGCGATATACCGAATGATACCGTCTTTTGAAAAGCCCTTTACCAGTTTCCCGAAAACGCCGAAGCGCTTTACTTTATCCAACATTTCGCTGCGATGATCCACACTATACATCAGCATAGCGAACTCCACGAATTTCGGGTCATACAGCGCGATTCTCATGATATGCTTGTACCCCTCGTCAGCGTGATGCTCATATTCCTTGTATTGCCCGGTCATGTAATAATACCAAGCGCAACAGACATGCAAAGCCGGTGCGTCCTTGAATGCCTTTTCCGGAAAATCTCGCATGAAATACAAGCGCAAGAAATCCACATACCCGGCAATGTCGCCATGGTTATTGTGAAACATAAACAGCAGCAGAAAGGCGTCGGCGCCCTTGTAGTCGCCGCTATCCAGCCAAAAGCGAAGCGCCATTGAATACTCGCCGTTCTCCCTGTAAAACTCCGCCGCCGTTTTATAGAGCGCAATAACATCCACATCGGATCGATGCACCTTATCCCTTAAAAATTCTTGGAACAAATGGTGAAACCGGTAAATATCCTCATGCAAATGGCTTAAAAAAGCGTTGGTGCGCGATAGCCGTTCCATGATCTCCGGCGCGTCGCCATATCCCGTTAGCCGCTCTGCAAAGTAAGGCGTGAACTCGTCCAGCACGGATGTTTTGAGGCAGAAATCCCGTGTACGATCATCCCATGTATTCCAAATATGATCCTCAAAATATTGCGCAAATACGCTTGCGCTTTTGCCAAGTTCAATGTGCCCCGACATCGCCACGGCGTTTACCCCGATTGCCAGCCCGTCGGTGGAAACAAATGCGAACTGCGCTTCTTCCGGCGACAGAAACCGTCCGAGGCTCTGAAAGTACAGGCGTATCTCGTCCGGGCTGAACCTGAGATGTGCTAACGATAGTTCGCTATCCTCCACGATTATGCGCCGGAAACTTTCGGGCATGGGGTTCCTTGATAAAATCAACGTGACAAAGGTTCTCGGCAAGCGCTCAAGCACAGCGGGGAGGGACTTGATGATCTCAAAGTTTGTGACTAAATGCGCGTCGTCCAAGACAATAGCGCAAAGCGCATCGTCCGGGCGCATTTCTGTAATCAGCCGGATTGTATGCTCTATCGGCGTGGCGGAAAAATGGGAATCGGTCAGCAAGCCGCGCATTCCCTCGTTATCCGGTTGAATGGAAAAAATGCCAAGGGCAAGCTGCTTGTAAAAAACAGCGGTCGCGTTGTCATACTCGTTAAGCCCAATCCAGATAGATTTACGCCCGCTGGCGTTTAGCCACAGCAAGGCAGAAACGGTCTTGCCGCTTCCTGCGGGCGCACCCACATAGACAAAATGCCGCGACGCCGCTTTGTGGAGCACGGATAAAAGCTCCCGCCTCGGCGCATACACCTCCGGCAGTACGGCGGGGGTAAATCTGCTTTTTAGAAAAGCGTTTTGGGTTTCACTCAATATCAGTCGCCAATCCTTTCGTCATGATAGGCGGTGTACTTCTTACTCGCGCGTAGCACTATTTTCATAGCATATCGCGTTTTTTTGTAAAAAGCAAAAAAACTTCATACTAACGGGTTTATTCTCAAAAATTTAGTTTCAATTTTTCTCCAAAAACTTCATACCGTAGGATTCATCATTTAAAAATTCGGATTTACAATGATGGCGCAGCTCATCTTAGTAAGGCGGTGACATCATGGACAAATCGCTCAAAGAAAAAGGTCTTGATTTTTCCATGCGCATCGGGGAACTGGTCAGGTATCTGCGTGAAAACGGCCAAGGTTTCCCGCTGTGCGACAGGCTGCTTGTTTGCGGGGTAAACACCGGGATGTTTATTCGTAGAGGCAACCCAAAGGAGGCGGCGGAACTTGTCGAAGAAGCCGACTACATCATAGAAGTGGCGGTCGTGGCAGGGTACTTGACGCAGCGGCAGGATATTCATATTCGCGCCGACTGCGAAAGCTTGCTGAAAACATTAAACGAAAAACTTGGAGGACAAACGAAATGAAAATAAGAAGGTTTTCAAAAGCAGTAGCAGTGCTGCTCATCGTTGTGATGGCGGCAACAATGCTGCCGCTTGGCGCGCTTGCCGCCGCAATGGAACAACGTCAGTTTGACTTGCGCCAACAATCCGCAGCAGTGCGTGGCGGTATGTTTACCGCAGCAGACGGCTTAGCGTACGCCGTATTGTACAATGACTATATAGCCGTTTACGTCAACAGGAGCGACGGCGGGTTCACTGTGTTACCTGCGACAGAAACGTTTAACGCAACGAAGTCCCTATCACACGCTTCTTTCCAAATAGAGGGTGAAACCTACCACTACGGGGGGTATTACGAAGGCAAAAGCGGCATTGCGGGAATCGCGCCGATGGTAAATGAGAATATGATTCTCGAATCCCATTGGCAAATCGGAGATTTTGTCATCTCGCAGATTTTTGCCATAACGAATGATACGCTGCATGACCATTCCTACGCAGTGAAAATAGGCTATGCGGCGCAATATTTTGGTGCAGGATCCGCTAACATCGCCGGGCGGATTTTGCTTGACACGCAGTTTACGGCTGACGAGAGCATCCCGATCATGCTCATCGATAATGCGGACAATATCCTATTAGCTGATTCAGAGGCGAGCCTTCGCCCTGCGCCGTATGCCGCGCTGATAAGCAAGGAATTGATAGAGGAAGTCAACCTTGATACGGGGAAAACTGTCTACGCAGACAGCCCGAATAAGGGGTATATCCTATTTGACGACAACGCTTTCCCTTCACCTGACGCCGTTGTATTCTCGGAGTTGAGCAGGGCAAATGACGCCGGGTTCGCGTATACGCCCGCCGGTGTTACGCTGTTCGATGGTTCCGGTGCTGACAGCGCGGCGCTGCTCTATTGGGACATGGTGAACGTAGCAAGCGGAAACCAGGCGGCTTACGGCACGAATTACGGCTTCTACGATTTGGAGCGCGGCAATCCGCACTTCGACCCTCTGCCGGCGTCGACAGGCTTGCGCGCGCTTTCCGGGGAACTTGACATAGCGGAGGTCAGGGTCGAATACGCTTTTGTGCCGGAAGATTTCTTTACAATCACCAGCAGCATTTCGCTGGCGAAAGGGATCGATCCCTTTGGCAATCCGAAACGCATGGGGCTTCTCGCAGATACCGGCGATGAAGACGCAGAACTTTTGCTTATCGTAGACTACAAGGAGGGTATACCCGAACTCATCAAAAACGCTATCGTCAACTGTAGCATTCAAATTAGCTGGCGAGACGGTGATTCGGGGTTTAGCGGCTATCTGTTTGACTCTGATCGTGTGGCAATAGGCGAAGAAGTCGCCTTACCGATCAGCGAAATATTTAGCAAACGCCCTCCCGATTCCTATTTAGACCTTAGTTTGTTTATCGATGCGGACAACCCCGCTGACGGTTATGCCGGTATTCGGCTTAGTACGAATTATATAGAAGCGGAGTTTTTTTCAGCAGAGCTGTCCGGCGATGATGTGGTTTTCTATGATTTCCCCAATTTTTTTCTTGGTGGCTTGACGAACGATAAACGGTATATAGCGGTGCAGGGGGCCGAATTCACGCTGACCTGCGAGATGCAGGATATGGAAAAGAGTCTTGCGACGCCCTATACTACCAATTACACAAACTTCGGCGATGCAATCCCGTATAGTGCAGTGAGTGAAGGACCCCTTACCTACGCCTACACATTTACGCCGCTCATGACGATGAAACGCGGTGAAATAAGCGTAGGATTTGACGCCGGCTCGGCCGGGGACCAGCCCCAGCCCGTCAACGTCAAGGCGTTTCACGCGGGGCAGCGCGATACGGCAATTGAAAGCGCCCTATGGAACGCGGTCTCCGGCGTCACGCGCGAGCAGGGGATCCTATGGGCTATGGCGGGTGATACAGTCTATATCGATCTTTCCGCGCTTGACGCGTATACAGGCGGCGACCTATATGTCTACAAGGCAGGAACGAAGGAAGCGACGGATGTATCCAATCCGCTCGGAGGCGGCGGCTTCCTCATGCCTGATGAACCCGTCGATCTTGTGTATGAAGATGGTACAGTACATCGCGTATTCACAGAGGTCACGGGCGGCTCGGCGACTGTGACCGTCAACTCCGTAAATGGCTCTGCACCGCAGACGGGCAATCAAGTCTTCCTATTCGTAACAAATATCGAAGAAGGGTATGCCATCGACACGGTAACAGCGACCGGCACAAGCCTGGCCGAGGTTCCGGGCGGTTCGTGGGAGATCCTCGCCATGCCGCCAAACGACGTCACAGTCACCGTAACGCTAAAACAGGATATAAGGCCGGGCGACTTCTATACCATTAACGTTAAGCCGCTTGTCGGCGATGGCATGACACTTTACGATTTGGCGCTCTGGACAGATACGGCGCCGGGTACACGGTCGGTAGCTCAAATGGACGAAGCGGGCCGTATGGGAAAGATTCGGGAGGGCACTACGGTATATTACGCGCTTTATCCCACGTCATGGAATACCGACGCAGCGAATGTGCCCGACATGACCCGCTGGGTGATCGACGGTTTTACGATGAACGGAACGACCGTCGTCGGATTCAGCAGGATAGACGGCGGGCCAGTGTACTTCCCGTCCACGTATCCCGCAACGCCGGGTTCGTTTACCATGCCTGCGGACGATGTGGAGTTTGAAATCACGGGTTATCAAAAAGACCATAACTACAGCTTGTCGATCGAGGCTTACAACCAGAACGGACAAATGGATCCGGCGAATCTGCACATACGCTCGGCGCCGGCAACAGGCAACAGCAAAGAGACTTGGTTTCAGTATCCGGCAGATAGCGGATCTTACATGGACTGGGTCTGGGGGATAGGGCAGTTCCCGATCAACAAGCAGACAGCCATCTGCGTCCAGACCTCTATATACGACGATGTCCTGCAAAAGGTCGAGCTGGAAGTGAATGGGGATACCAGGTTGCCTGTAAAAGAAGATACCGAGGGCAACTTCCGCACCTACTATTTCGACCCGACATGGCCGTACAGCGGAACTGTCAAACTTTATTTCGAAAACCAAAGACGCACGCTGACGATAAACGGCTATCCCAGGGGCGACGGCTACCTGGAGCCGGGTCATGTGTTGGTGTTGCCTGGTGAAGCTTGGAACGCCCCGGGAGAAGACGCGCGCAGTATCGAAGTCATGCCTGTCGGCGGCAAATACGAGACGTTCATCACCCTGAATTGGTCGGCGCGGACAAAAGGGCAGCCTGTTGGCACGTATTATTACCTTGATAACGCGAACGCTGCGAACTGCACAGTGGAAGAAACCCACAGAGATGCGGACGGCTGTTACGCGGTCTATCAAGTGACCTTTACTGGCACAGGCAACGCGTCTGTCGATATACAGGAGCAGCACGTAGCCCGTGATATCGGGTTTTCAAGCTACTTCATGCCGAACTCGCCGAATTCCGCTACGTTTCAAACTGTTACGCTTGCCGCCGAGCATGAAATCGTAGCCGGTATTGTGACGAGCCCAGAAAATATGAGAAACATTTTGACCGCCACACCCGCGCCGAAAATCACGGGGATCGGGTTGCGTACCTCTCCCGCAGCGACCTATTCGACAGCCGTAACCGATTCCGATATTTTCACAAGCCACAGTTCCGCGTTTACTTGGGAAGACAGCAGCGGGGAACGTATGGTCATCGATATCCGCGCGCTTTTTGGCGTAGCGGACGACTATATTTTCCCCGACGGGAAATACACACTGACCATCGAATATGCTTACGGCGACGGCTACGCGCAAAGGGGAAGCAAAGAATATACCTTTGCGCTCGGCTACGACAAGTTCAGGCCGGGCGAGCTGACCCATGTCGCTGTCGTCCAGTTGTATACCGGTATTTCGTCTTTACCGGAGGGAACTCCCGCAGGAATCGGGCCCGGCAGTTGGATTGCGGTGCCAGCCAGAAACTATGACGATATGGTGGAACAGGCGAAGAAGTTCAATACGAACGGGCATTTTATATACTTCGTCTGCGAAACCGGCTTTCAAACCAATGCCCATTATTCGCATAGTGATTTGTTCGGCGCCCATCAATACTTATCCGATGGCGGCGCTGCAGTCCGCATGAGCGGCGGCGGTTCCTTTACGTCAAATGATACAACCTGGGGCGTATTTACCCTCAATGTAGACGCCAATGGCCTCCGCGTCAGGACAAGGGAGATGAAGTTCAACTCCTCCTGGATGCCGCTCTTTACCCCGACCGGGTCTGGCTCCACAAGAACCGATATGCTCACCCTGGAGCTTGCGCACGGCAAAACCTACACCATTCCCGAAGCCCTCCCCGACTTTGGCGAGATACGAAAGAAACACGCCACAAACGAAGAAGCGACAGAAGAATGGAGGGAAGCGGTGGAGGAAGCGAAAAAGACCATGCCGGCGATGAAAATTGAATACCCCGACGCCGTCTTTTCAGCCAGTGACCCCGGCGATTTCCTCCTCGCCGAGCTTGACGGCCAAGGTCTGGCTGTCTCGATCGGAGGGTTTGACGGCGGCCTTACCTTCGACGTCAAAGACATTTATCTTATGAAGTACGGCTTTGAGACAGGCGGGCGGCTCAATATTCAGATCCCTGGAATGTCTAAGCCTATTTTACGCCTTGAAGTCATTTCTATGACGACGGATTCGTGGTCGCAAACCATTCCCGTATCCGACGTATGGGCGGAGGGCGAGGGGCGCCTGCAACTGCCCGCGGCGCTCGGAGGCTACGGCGCATCGGCTTATGGGGTTTTTAATACCTATCTGGATCATTACGGCTTTGACGGCGAGGTCAATTTCCACTTCATCGAACTGTCGGGTTCGTTTTATATAGCGAAAACAAGCTACGGTTTCCCCATGTTGGACACATTTATCGTGTCCCTTGGCTTAAACGACGTTCCGGTAGGCTTGGGCTTGCCACCCGCCCCGGTGCAGATCATAGAGATAGCGGGAATAACCGTTGGCGTCACCAACCTTGCCGACACGGTAAGCTACAACCCGCTCAAAAACACGATCCCCTCCGTGCGGATTATATTGGGCGCGAAGTTTTCGTTTGTAGAAATTTTGGATTTTCATGCAGAAATGTGGGCGGAGCTGCTGTCCGCTGGATTTGCTCTCAGCGGCGGATTCAGCGTAGGACCGATCAATATTGACCTCTTCAAAGAGGTTTCCCTTGGGGCAGGCGCAAAGGACGGTCCCTATATGCCCTATGATGAAGACCCGATTTACGCTTCGCAAATCAAAGGGAAACGTTCGATAACGTTTTATGTCAATACCAAGATTCACGCATATATATTCCTTGCCGACGCCAGTTTGATTTTCGGGGTAAACGCGACGATTTCGCCTGCTCTTTGGGAAAAGCGCGGCGGGTTTACGGATTTGCAGGATCTATTTGCGTTCATCCATATGGGCCTCTCGACATGGGGCGCAGGCGCAGTGAACGTCCTCCCGATGTCGGACGAATGGTCCATTTCCGGGGCTGAAATCGGTTTTGACATCGAGTTCGGGCCGGGGAAGAATATAGAAGTCATGCCCATAAACTTCACAAAGTTCATAATCGAAGCAAAAGTTAAGCTTCTTGGCGTGAAGGTCGAAGATGAAACAGTAAGCCTGCTGGCTTATTACCGCTGGCTGGAAGACTGGCTCTGGGATAAAGTGGAAGACAAACTGAATAGTAAGAGAATCCAGGGATTAAGCGCAGTCAGCGCGATGCGTGCGGCGAGCGCGGAATTCGCCTTAAGGGAACCTGCTTTCGCACCATTCGCTCTTATGGAAAACGCCCAAATGCAACTGGCATTGATGAGCCAGGCTTTGACCTCGCCTGCGCTGCTTGGCGCATACGGCGACATAGGCAACTTTACCGAGCGCAGAAGTTACCTAGACAATGTCGAAGCAACCAGCGAAACCCCTGGGGCGCCGCTAGCAATGGGGCGAATGTCCCGCAGCGTCGCATCGGGCGGCGGGACGATCAGCGCGGAATTCGACGGCAGCGATTATACCCACCATGTCGCTGTCCCGAATAATGGCAGCGATTACATACTGAAACTGACCGGCTACGGCGGCGACAGGATAGACTTCACCGACATTCGCGTATTCAAGCCTAACGGTCAGGCGCTCACCGTCAGGGGCGCAAGGGGAGATATGACGGCGGCGCAGGCGGAATTCGGCTACAACGCCGTGATCTTAAACGGTGCATTGCTGCTGTCGCTTGCCGATTATCTTGGCGAAGAAGCCGGGCTAGAAATCACCGGCGTGGGCAGCACGCTTACAGGCGTGTGGCAGGTAAAGAGCGACAGGCCTTTCAAAAGCGAGCTGATAAGAATTTCGTATCCTAGCGTGACGTCCGTTGCACTCAGTGCAGCCGGAGTGGTTACCGCGAAATTCGAGAATGTATCAGACACAACAAAGGGCGATTACTACTACGACCTGACACTGGAGCGCAAGGGCTACCCCTCTGCGGAACCGCAGGAAGCGATGACGCTGCTGAAAAATATGCCCGTTCCGCCTAGTGGGAACGTCTCGCATAATCTCACGGATTTGGTGAACCCCGCGGGTACAGCAAGCGATCATTACAACGTGAACGAAATCCTGACAAGCGGCGACTGGTATGCCCGCGTGACGCTGCGGCAGGGCAGCGAAACGACGTATACGATGAATAGTCTCACCGGGAACATTAGCCCATCCGGCGCCGGAACCGACACTTTCCTGTCTACAAGTTACATTGACGACAGAATCAGCCAAAGGGCGTACAGGGTGAACAATACCTTGTTCAGCGGAGTCAGTTGGTCGCCCGCGGTAACAGCGGTATCCGGCGGCAACCAGAGCATCGATGTGCGTTTTGACCCCGCTTCCGATACGGCCGACATGGCTGTCGTCGGTTATCACCTTGCCGTATACGACGAAAACAGTGGGGTAAACGACATCCCCGCAAGCCGCATAGTGACGGAAACCGACGGGGCGGGGAATACAGTCCAAAAAGTAGTTCCGATGGAATACGATGTAATGGCGTCCATGCCGCCTGCGGGTCAGACGCGCTACGACTATACTGTACAAGGCGTGCCTGTAGGAACATATAAAGTGGGGGTGTCTCCGCTGTATGCGGATATTGTTCCCGAATTGGATGAAGATGGAAATGTGGTAGCCGGGGAATTCAAGGCATCCACAGGGGTGTCGCGAAAAGGTGCGGAAGTATTGTCCGGCAATGTAAGCATCGCGCAAGCATCGCCGCCTCCATTGTCCCTTAGCGTGAGCGGCGGAAACCTGACAAACCTTAAGGGCCAAAAAGTTGCCTTTGTCGGGCCGGACGCAGAGCTGAAGGCAACGACAGACGCCGGCGCGACCGTGGAATTCTACGAGTACGACGGAACGCCGATTACCGGCGCAGTCGGCGGCACGCTGCCAGATTTAGCAAATTACCATGGTCAAGCGCTTATGATACTCGCTGCCAACGCGAATAAAGACGTAACAATCGAGTACGTCACGGTCTATGCGGCAACATCAGCGCCGCTCCTGCTGCCGGATCATTTCGATGCGACAAGCGGAGACTTTATCTTCACAGCCTATAAAGACACAGGCAATTACCGTATCACCGGGCAGACCGACCCCGGGGCAACGATAGGAGACGTCCAAGCGGATGCTGACGGAAGATTCAGTCTCGCCGGAACCCTCGGAGCCCTTGCGGGAGGCGTCAATGAGGGTACTGTCGCCCTTGCGGTCTCGAATCCCGCCGGGATGATTACCATGCGCGAGGCGCGCATTGTCCGCGGCAGTGATAATGAACCTGTCCCGCCTCCTGGTGACAGCGGCGGGAGCGCGTCAGATCATACCGCTTCCAGTTCAACGAATCAAGCTACAGTCAATAAAGACACATCGGAAGACGTCACGATTACGCTTCCAAACGGCACAGTAATCACAGTTCCGGCAGGCGCGGTGATATCCGCCAATGGCAACCGTATTGCGATTCCGAAAGGGGGTGCAGGCGGAACAATCACCCACAGCAACGGACATATCTTCAACATCCGTGCGGGCACTGAGATTATCCTTGACGGCGGCGTTCCCCTCGGCTATTACCTCGTTCTGGATAATCCCTTTGCTGATGTGAAAGGCAGCGAATGGTTCCTTGACTCTGTGTTATTCGCTTACGCACACGGATTGATGGTCGGAACAAACGATAGTCCGATGCTGTTCTCCCCGCATGTGCCGCTGACGCGCGGCATGATCGTCACGGTACTCTACCGCATGGCGGGCAGCCCTGACGTGAGCGGACTGCCAAATCCCTTTGGCGATGTGCCGGGGGATAAATATTACGCAGATGCAGTAAAATGGGCAGCAGCGAACGGCGTTGTCAACGGTTATGGAGGTGGCAGATACGGTCCGGAGGACAACGTCACCCGTGAGCAGCTTGCGACTATCCTAAACAACTACGCGCAATTCGCCGTGTTGTCGCTGCCTTTGACAAGGCTTTATACACCCTTCCTTGATGATGCGGACATAAGCAACTACGCGAAAGAAGCGATAGAGCGGTTCTTCAGAGCCGGCATCATCGGCGGCTACCCCGACGGCAGCTTCAAACCGCGAGGCGAAGCTACCCGCGCCGAGTTCGCAGCGATGCTGATGCGATTTTTGACAGCGATGGAGTAAATACAACAGATACCTGAGCTACACAGGGAACAAAAAAAATCTGAGAGGGCTCAAAGCGGGCTCTCTCAGGTTTTTTGCGTTCTCTATTACTTGTGGTCTGCTTTGTACGTCATCACGATTCAGAATCGACATGTCATCAGGTCATGCGCAGGCCTATTGCACAAGCTTATGCAATTCAATTGGCAATTCAAGTTCATAATACTTCTCTCTGCTATCGATTATTTTTTTTATACCCGGCGGTATCGTATCGTTTAAAATCTCCGGTAAAATCTCCGGATAAACCGTGCTATATTTCGATAAATGATATATCGGTGTATCGTTTGAGTCCTTTACAATTTTTAAAGAAAAAACTGTCCAAGTGTCATCTGTTTGCCTGTAAATGCATAGGCCTATATCTGAAGAATAGACAAACAAATCGTTAGTAGTAAGCCCCCACTCGATCATCCTGATTGTCCTATCATTGAAATAGGGTAATGAATACGATATTTCACCAAATCTAGTGTTTTCCAGTATCACTACGGTACAAAGAGTCTTTTTGGGTGAGTTTAGTTGCGTATACATATATTGTTGGTCAAAAGACATAACAAACTTTTCCTTCACCGGGTAAAATGGCTCCAAGATCATGAATGTCATAATGAATTGCAATGCACCATACAACACAATTACTCCTGTTATCACAATGAGTAAGACTTTGTTTGTTTTTTCCATTTCTCTCACCTATCTACAATAGCTTTTAAGTGGATCACGATTCTATTAGCGTGACCAGCATGGGGGAAAGCAGCGTCCGCTTCTCTTTTACCAACGCCATCGCTTCTTCGATCGTTTTTTCAAGGATGATCTCTTTGACGTATGCATCCCGCACGTCGCAGGCAAAATCATCGTGCATGAGCGCGTGATCGTAAACGGGAAACGTGAACAGAAGATCGAGATTTATTACAACTTTGTGGGGCTTGTTGGTTAAGCTACCACCAATAGCAGAGGTTGGTAAACTTAGCATCAGCCTATCGTAAACAAGAAAGAGCTGATTCAACTAAAACTAAATTACGGGTCAAGACCAATATCAGAAATAATATATGTACCGTCCGGAAGTTTTTCCATTTTGATTATCTGGTTGTATTCATCCTGAACAAGCCCCTTGACTCGAA
>Ga0099364_10001842_pt1 | contig 34289 bp, 21 predicted proteins | sample TergutTh196P3_FD_73070 | JGI IMG/M metagenome (GOLD analysis project Ga0099364, IMG submission 73070) | Microcerotermes parvus P3 segment gut microbial communities from Pointe-Noire, Republic of the Congo - Th196 P3 | ecosystem: Host-associated > Arthropoda: Insects > Digestive system > Gut ... | reverse complement strand
GAGTTACCTAAATTGTGAAATAGACTCCGCCTGACACGGATTTTGTTTTGCCTATCTTGACAATTTTGCCACAAAAACATGTGGGGTACAACGAGGGCATTAGCCCCCCGTTGGACTCCCACACGTTTCGCAACCCAACGGGGGGCTAACGCCCCCCGCTCGCTGCGACGCACCCACTTTGTTTTTACACGCCCTACGCCCTGGACTCTGTGAGTTTCATGTACACTTTCATCCGCCGGGGCAGTAATATCAGCATTTTTACGAATGCGGTTCGGCGAACTGTTCCTGTAATCTTTTGTCAATCCCTCTCCGCCGAGTACCCTTCTTGCGATAGAGCCGTCAAAATCGTGTTCTTATGCTCAATGCCGAAAGCTTCGACTGTAACAACGAGTTCCGTTCCCTTGTCGCTGGTGCGGTTGATGTCCACGAATTGATTGTGCCGCAATTCAACAATGTTGCCCCGCTCCTGTGCAATGATGCCCGCAATACGGTACAGTTCGCCAGGACGATCCGGCAAACGGACACGGAACGTAAAAATTCGCCCCCGAAGACGAAGTCCATGTTGTACCAGCGACGAAATCGTGATCACATCCATATTCCCGCCGCTCAGTAGAGCGACCACTTTTTTGCCCTGCACACCGAGGTACTTGAGTGCCGCTGCCGCAAGCAGACCGGCATTTTCGACGACCATCTTATGACTCTCCATCATGTCCAAAAAGACGCCCACCAGTTTGGAATCTTCAATGGTTATAATGTCATCGACATATTGCATAATGTAAGGAAACACCACGTCGCCCGGCGTTCGGACGGCAACGCCGTCGGCAATCGTTTCCACCTTGTGCAGTGATGTAATCTGTCCGGACTTCATCGACGTTTTCACGCTAGCCGCTCCGGAAGGTTCTACGCCGACTATCTGAACGCCCGGTTTAAGCATTTTGGCAAGCGTTGCCAGACCGGCGATGAGACCTCCTCCTCCGACGGGAACCAGTATAATGTCCGTCTCCGGCAGGGCACGCAAAATTTCAAACGCGAGTGTTCCTTGACCGGCGGCTATATCGAGATCGTTAAAAGGATGAACGAATTCTAATTTATGTTCCTCGGCAAGTTTTAGAGCATGATCGTAAGCGTCGTCGTATATGTGTCCTTGTAAAATGACCTGTACGCCGTATGTTTTGGTATTGTTGACTTTAACGAGCGGAGTTGTTTCCGGCATGACAATCGTTGCTTTGGCGTTAAAGTGCTGGGCGGCAAATCCGATGCCTTGGGCGTGATTCCCGGCGGAGGCTGTGATGAGTCCATTCTCTCTTTGCAACGGTGAAAGGAGCGAAACCTTGTACAAGGCACCGCGAATTTTGTATGCGCCGGTCAACTGCATGTTTTCCGGTTTGAACCAGACGTCGTTTCCCGTTTGTTTGCTGAAAAACGGACTGAACACCAAGCCGGTATCCAGAATGACGTCGCGCAAAACCGATTCCGCCGCTTGAAATTTTTTGAGTGTAAGCATGTCTGACAGATTCTACACAAGTTGTCGGCAAAAAACAGAGGGCAAGGCGCAGTCATCACGGTTTGGCTGGTTGACTCCCTCTTGACAAAACATCATTTTGCTATACACTAGGGGACAGTTTATTGAACAAAGGCGTTCATCGGATGATACCAAAGAGCTCTTCCCATTGAGGGGCGGGCTCGAAAGGTGTCATGCGGTGAACGCCTTTTTTTGTCAACTTGCCAAACATAAAGGAGACTCACATGAATACGACAAACGAAACGCAAAAGGCATGGAGCGGAGTTTTCACCGAAGGAACCGACCAGCGTGTCGAAACGTTCACTGAAAGTATCAGTTTCGACCGAAGACTCTATGAAGTCGATATTCGTGCGTCCATCGCTCACGCCCGAATGCTCTCCGATGTCGGGATTCTGACTGTGGAAGACTTCCGGCGAATCGCCGAAGCGCTCGTTGCCATCCGACGTGAAATCGAAGACGGTAAGTTCGAGTACAAAACCGAACTCGAAGATATTCACATGCACATCGAACACGCTCTGATCGAAAAGATCGGCGACGTCGGACGCAAACTGCACACTGCCCGAAGCCGTAATGATCAAATCGTTACCGACCTTCGACTCTGGATGCGAGATGCCATCGACCGCATAGACCGTTGTTTGCACGACGTGCAATCAGCATTCGTCGGACGTTGCAACTCCGATTTCGATGTCATTTTGCCGGGCTACACGCATTTACAAAGAGCGCAACCGGTGCTTGCCCCCCATTATTGGCTGGCGTACTGCGAAAAGTTTCAGCGCGATCGAGAGCGGATCAACGATTGCCGAAAGCGGGTCAACATTCTTGGTCTCGGTGCGGCGGCACTGGCGGGAACCAGTTTGCCCATCGAACCTGCCCTGACGGCAAAGTACCTCGGTTTTGCCCGGCTTACGGATAATAGTCTCGACGCAACCAGTGACCGCGACTTCGTGCATGAGGCGGCATTTTGTCTGGTCGAGATCGCTCTTCACTTGAGTACGCTTGCCGAAGAATGGATTTTATGGTCGACTGCCGAGTTCAATTTTCTGCGTCTGCCGCAAACGTTTTGTACCGGCTCTTCCATTATGCCACAGAAGGTCAATCCTGATGTTCTCGAATTGATACGCGGCAAAGCGGCGAGAGTCATCGGCAATCTGCAAACGCTTCTCGTGTTATCGAAAGGACTTCCGCTTGCGTACAATCGGGACTTACAGGAAGACAAGCCGCCGATTTTTGATGCTTTCGATACGGTGGAAGCCGCATTGAGTCTTGCCGCTCCGCTCATTGAAGGAGCGGCTCTTCAGCGGGAAGTTATCCAATCGCGGCTGGAACTCGGTTATCTCGATGCCACGGCTCTTATGGAATACCTGATACAGAAAGATGTTCCGCAGCGCACTGCTCATGGAATCGTTGGTCGCCTTGTCCGTACCGCGATGGAATCTAAATTATCGCTTGCTTCGTTGCCGTTGGATGTTTTCCGTGAAATCTATGATGGTTTCGACGAAGGCGTGTTTTCGGTTCTCGGGGCGGTCAATGCCGTTGCTGCGATGAAGAGTTACGGTTCGACCGCACCGTCCGAAGTGCGGAAGCAGATCGATGTTTGGAAAGAGAAAATCGGCAGAGATCGAGTATGTGCGCCATAAAGTTGGGAATTACCCCGTTAATTACCCATGTTGTTCTTCGTAGCAGGCAGACTTTGTCCAGTCTGCCCTGTTGTTGTCCGCCGATGCATTGCAGACACTCAACAACCTCCGAAAATCAGTGCCGCCTCGAACATCCAGCGAAAATACGACACAAACCGACACCAAGTTTTCCAAAAAAACAGACAGAGCCAGAATCAAATCAAAAGGGTAGTTCCCAATTGAAAAGGGTGTATTCTTTGTGGATTCCTCTTTTTTCGTTTCCACTATGGAGATATCACGGCGGTTCCACAATGGTGCCGTCGACCATCTGCACGGTTCGGTCTGCGACGGCGGCGATGTCACGATCGTGCGTTACCAGGATAACAGTAAGTTTATGAAGCGTACACAATTGCCGAAGCATTTGAATGACTTCCTTCGCCGAAGCGGCGTCGAGGTTGCCCGTCGGTTCGTCTGCTAACAGGATTTGCGGTCCCGAAATCAATGCCCGAGCGATTGCCGTCCGCTGCATTTCTCCGCCGGAAAGCTCGTTCGGCTTGTGCTTCAAACGGTGTGTCAGACCGACTTGTCCCAACAGTGACTCGGCACGTTCACGATATTTTCGCCGTTTGAAACTGTATTCCAAAAGTCCGGCTCTAATCATCAGTGGTGAAAGAACGTTTTCCAATGCTGTCAGTTCTGGTAAAAGATGATAAAACTGAAAGATGAAACCGATGGAACGATTTCGTAGCCAATCCCTTCGAACAGAAGGAAGGGAGTCGATGCGTTCTCCGCCGAAGTAGATTTCTCCGGCGTCGGGCACATCTAGAGTGCCGAGCAGATGTAAGAGCGTACTTTTTCCGGAACCGCTCTGTCCGACGATGGAGACGAACTCTCCTTTTCGGACAGAAAAATTGACACCTTTCAATACCGGAATCGCCAAACGTTTTTTAGAATAAGACTTTGTAATTCCCTTTACTAGCAACATTGAAAAGGTATTTTGTGGTAAAATCGAAAATGGAGTGTAACGATTATAGACGTTTGAGGCAAGGTGAAACCCCGATTCTCAAAACGGTGTCGTCATCGACCGATGCCGAGACCAAGACGGACGGAAAAACGAAACAAACGTCAATACAATTATGATCAAACCTATAAAACTCTCCGGTAAAAATGTCCAAAATAATACACCAATACTCATCCCCCAAAAATGAGGAAATTGTAACCATAATTCCATAACGTAAACCCAACGTACCAATAATAACACAAAAACCGGAAGCAATAAGCCTAAACTGATCCAAAGCCAAACATGTTCAGAAATCCAATCCGATAACTTGCTTTCATGCGGCAAAGAAGTTAATGTTATCGTCCTAACCGCACCCTCTTCCGCACCGAAAAGATACTGCATCTCATCCGAAATACGTCCCTGCCAATAGACCGGCGAATTCAAAATCGGTACCGATTGCCTCTGCTGCACATCAAATGAAGTACCGAACTTTTCCGAAACACTACGATCCTTGCTGACTCGCAACGATTCTCTGGTACTCGCTCCCATCGTTTCTAAAAACAAACGGACAATTCCGGCAGTCTCCCCTCTGCCCGACGCCGCACCCAACGGACGAAGAATAAGATTCGACCTAACATTGTGCAACGACAACGGCAAATGCGCAACCTGAAAATCGACTTTGTCGGCGACCATATCCCACTCTCCCGACCAATGCAAGAACCAACGCCGTACCTCTTCCTGCCGGGCAGACAACGGAATGGAATCCAACACCCGAAGCAAATTGTATTCCCTAATAAGATTGACGCCGATCAACGTGATCTGCGAATCTCTGCCGGACAAAGGAGAATGATCGCCTAAATCGTTGACATGTCTCCCTATCAATTTTGGAGATAACAGCGTTCCGCCGCTCCAGTGCTGATCCAAAGCCGAAGCAACGTTAAGCGTCGGCAAATTTCCTTCAAAAGCGATCGTCCAAATGGTATCTTGTACCGCAACCCCTTCCAACGTCGGAAATCGCAACGTCGAAACAATCTGCTCACGTTTCCAGCGTCTCAACGGCTTGGAAAAGGGTGCACGGAATAAAATGTTAAGCCGCTGCGGATAATCACTAGTACCGATGTGAATCCGCCAGCGCCCTTTTTCTTCAAGCCGGGTGCGGTCGAGAATCGAACTCGCGGAGGAAATCTGTATCGGCTCATACTCCGACGGCATCTGCAAGATGAAATTGTCCTGTCCACGATTCCGCAAATCGACAGTAACGACGCCGGTCATCGAGCCGTCCCTGTTTACCAAAAAACTAATATCGTAAAGTAGAGCAGTGAGCCTCGACTCGTCTTGGCTTATCTTCGCCGAAAATCGGGTATCCTCTGCCCGATAGAGTAAACGAACAGAATCCTCGTTTTGATCCTCGATGGCTTCCAGTGAGTTCAGTTCCCAAGAGATCGCCGTCCCCTCCCGATTGAGCGGCAAATCGACATAAATCGCCGAGTCTAGTGAATCCATATTCCGTGCCAGCGGATAAACATTCGGCAATGCCACAGTCGCACCGGACGTGTCCACGGAGACCACTATTCTGAATTGTACCTCTTCCCGCAACGACTCGGTAGAGGTGAGCGTCAAAGTCGGCTGACCTCCTTGGAGTGCAATTGACCAACTTGTCGCGCTGGGTTCGACCATATGGATGATTCTACAACGGTCATCCCAGTGGAATGAGAGTGTTTCCAATTCTCCGCCGGTGATACTGCCGCTGAAATCGAGCGTCATTATCCACTGCCCCTCAATCTCTTCCAGCAACGATAACATCGTTTTACTCTCAACTTTTGGACGATTGGGAGTCAATGTAAACTGTAACGGTGTCGGTACAGATTCGTTTTCAGGTTCTACCGATTCTAATTGCTGCCAACTTCCCAGCGGTCGGGATACGGCAAATGACTCCGGCGCAACCGGTACACCGCTAGACTTCGCCCAGCCGGTCTGTTCAGAAGGCACGTCTACGATCACTGCCGAAGTGCGAAAAAAGTTCTGCAAGGACTCGGTCGTTTTGACATCGTCAAACGTCAGCAAGGGAACCGATTGCACCAGCGGTGCTTCTTGGACTTCTGACTCGAAAAAGCCGCGTATCGTAACGGTATAATTTCCGGTAACGGGACTCTTTAGGAATAAAACATATTGCAACGGCGGTGCATCGGAGACAATTTGCTGCACTCGGGATTCAACGGCAAAGCCTTGGGCGTTGCGGACTTCGATAGATTCAATTTGTATCGGTCGGTCAGTCGAAAAATAGTGACGGAACACCGGAGAAGGACTCGAAAAGTTTCCGACAACGTGGATTCTCGATTCATGGGAATCGAATTGTACGGACTGCGTAACATTCACTTCGGGGATCGGGTTCTTTGCGCGGATATTAAGCGTCCAAGTCGGCTCTGTTTGGGTGAGGTCGTAGGCGGCGTCGGGGCGCTCCCTAGACACTTCTTCCTGTCGGGCAAAGGCTTCAGCGGTGATTTCCCAAAAGGGATGAGTACCGAAGAGCGGCAGAGCAATAGAGGTAGGCGTACCATACCAACCAGCCTCGAATCCGCTGCTGCGTCCTTCGGCGGGCAAACCTAATTCGAGCAACGGGTCGGCAGAAACGCCTAGCATTGATTTGGTGATTCGCGACTGCAACGCTTGGAATTCGGGCAGACGAAGATTGCCTATCCCTTCAAACATGCGTTGGGTGCCATCGATAGTCCGAAAGACGAAATCGCGCCGGAGCGTGATCGTTCCCGAAACTGGCGATTGAAATTCGATCAGCGTTCTGTTATGCGGAGTGTCCCCCGACGGCAATTCCGCAGTGGTAATCGTGTGTTCCCGGCAACTAAACTGTCCCGAAGGAGACCAGCGAGGATCAGTCTGAATGATTAACTGCTGAATTTTTCCGCCGTCGATTCGATAACGAAAGAGTGCTTCCAATTCGATCTGCGACGGAGCGACTTTGACCCAAAAGAACTGTTCGACTTCGTTGACCAACGTTCCGTTTTGATTTGGACTATCGCCCCAGGAGAAGGAGAGTTGTTCGACCGGTCCCAATTCAGCCGTAAGCACCGGCGAGGCGGGACTGTTCGGCGTAACAGCACCCAGCGCGTCGGGAACGTTCACCGGCAGCGCATCCGGCGGAACGTTAAGCCAGAAGGAGGATTGCGGAACGTTCGGCACCGCAAAGGAGACCGCGTATGCCGTATCCTTACTGCGCAGCACCGCTTGAGGGGCAAGCGCAATCTCCAACGTGTGTTTGCCCGGCGTTTCGTTTTCGATTAAAAACGAGAGTGTTTCGCTCGTCGGTTCCTCTCGCAATACCGGTTGGATGGGTTGCGAATTCCAAAGGTATCTTCCCGGCACCGCTGGCAAATCCGGCAATGTAATCGTTGCGTTGGAAGAGTCGAGATAAATATCGTAGACCGCTTTGAAATCATCGGCACATTCGAGAGTTCCCAATGCCGTGCGAACAAGCGACCCTTGATAGACCGACTTGGTGATATACCAGCGCTGCGGAACCGTCAAGTGTTCCGATTTCGCATTTAAGAGCAACAGACTCAATTCCCAAGGCACCGAAACGTTATCGCCGATGGGTTGTCCATCTTCGTCAACAGGATAAAACACTCGGTAAGGTTCTCTGTGGACGGATTTCTCCGTTGGCTCAGGGAGAGGCTGTGCGGCAAGCGAAGCGGACAATCCCAGCAACACGCCGCACGTCAACACTAATCTGCCTGCAAGCGTAGTAGGAACGAATGAAACAGACCATTCTGTTGAATCACTGTGGAGCGGAAGTTCCGGCAGAGGTACCGCCGAAGGGAATTGCGCACGAATAAACAGAAAAGCGAAGGAGACCAGAACGCCGAGAAACGCTCCGCTGGGGATTCCAATATAACAAGGTGCGACGGATCGGGCGGTCAATTCAAAAGCGACTAACAATGCAAACAGAAGGATCGGAGAGGAGAACTGCTTTCTGCTGGTAATGAGAACGACGGCTAAAAAGGCGAGCCATTGTAACGCTGCAAACTTTTGACGATGGACGATGTAGAGCGGTTGTTCGGCTTCAATCGGCATTTCGTAGGAGTTCCAGTCCATTGTTAATGCGGAGCCTTGCATCACTTGTGCAGAGACTGCCCAGGGAATCGAGAATAGGGTCGTTTCCTGAATCCACCGCTTGGCAGGAATCCACTCCGGCGACGAAGCGGCGTCGAAAAATTCAAAGGGAACGATGCGGACACTGTGCCCCGAAGACGCAGTCGGAAATTGCCGATTGCGCGAAAGCGTCGTCGGTGTCGTGAGGGCAAGGGCAAACTCCCGACTCCCATCCGCCAAGGGGCGGATGGCGATCAGGAGGACTAATCCCGTTCGGTCAAAAAGTGTTTCGCGGACACTTTCGGTGTTGATAGAGGAAATGTTTTCTATCCGCGTTGATGGGGTAATTCCGAGAAATGTTAACGCTTGCTGGTCGATGAACAATTTTGTAACGGCGGAGCGTTTTATTTTTTCTTCTAATTGGAATCGAACAGTGGAGAGCAGCTTGTCGTTTCCTAGCAATTCTCCCCAGGTCGAAATCGGATTGTTTTGCAATACATCGACGACTTCATCGAAGAAGTATTGGGCGGCGGCTTCGGATTCTATTCGCCGTTGTTTTCCATACAGGGCGTTGTCCCATTCCGTCCAGAAGAAGGAACGGTACGTTCCCGTCAAAAGGTAATCTAACGCTTTAGAAAGTCTGATTTGCCCTTCGGGTTCTTGCACAGGATCGAGTGTTGTGCGGCGTAAACTGACATCGAACTCCGGCGGAAACCATGAAATCCAACTGCCGGAGAGAATCGGAACATCTGCCGAAGGAAAATGCGGACGCAACTTGCGCTGTTGAACCAGCGGCTGCTCCTGATGAGTATATTCGAGAGCAATGGAGACGAACCGCTGACCGACCGGCAGAGCAACGGCGATGGTTCCCGTCCCCTGTGTGGTCGGTTCCCGACCCGACTCGTACTGCCAAGGAATCTGTTGTGAATCCCGCCAAACGGCGGAAACATTCGTTGCACCAATTCCGAGTGGAAGCGTGATATTCAATGCCGATAGTCCCTGATTCTCCACTAAAAAGAGTGCCCTGCTACGGACGGTTCCTTCGGAGTCATACTGCGAATCCAACCGCAGCGACCACACCCAGGCGGTGTCGAATTGCTCCTCCGGCGTTAACCGCTGTAACAGGAGCGGTGTGTGCTGCGAGCGGCGTAACTCTTCCATCGGATCGTAACGAAACGCCGCCCTAACATCCTGATAGCGATCCAAAGCAGGCGGAGCAACCGGTATGGAATTGTGCTGTCCGCCGACAACGCGGTAATTGAAGTTTTGCGGAGAGACGAAGGTCAATTCGCCCTGCTGCGTCGACGCAAACGGCATCGACGCAAGCGGAATTATCGTCGATTCGGTAAGCGGAATCAATGACGTCGCTGAAAGTTCGACGGGTACCGACTGCAATTCCTCAAAACGGACTTCCCAAATCTCGCCGCGAGATAAGGCTTCGCTCCAGTGTTGCAGTTCGTAAGAAACCAATGTGTCCTGCAATTCCTCCGGTGTCATTTTTCTGACGCGTAGCGGTCGGGACAGTTCAGCATTGCCCGACAGCGACCACTGCCAGCGATCCGGCGTTTCGTCGGCGGCGGTGTCGTCCTCACCCGACGGCGTAAAATGGATGATCGCTCGGCTCATCGGCAAATCCAACGGTGTGCATCGGATATGAAACGTCGAAATCAAGCCGTCGTCTCCGACATGGACGTTGCCGGTAATGTTCGCCGTGAAGTTGGCACGCGTCCGTTCCAATTCAAAGCGAATATCTTGCGTTCTGGAATTCAGCGGATAGGTTCCGCCGAACATCTGTACGTGAGTATTGTTGCCGAATGTCAGCGATGGGGAAACACTGTACGTCGGCGCACTCACGCTAGATTTGAGTGAGAACTCCGTGAGATCCGGTCGGACAGCAATGTGTTGCTGCTCCGCACGCCGATGAGGCAACGCAAGCGGCGACAACTCCGCAAGACGGAATTGATGTTGAGAACTGTTACTAAACCGGCAAGACAACTGTAACATGATCGGCAACCGAGGCGTAAGCGCACTCTCCAACTGCACCGACAGTGTTTGAGGAACGCCTTCCAAGACATCCCAAGAAAATTCCGGCGCACTCTCGCCGGGACGAATGCCGCGGGCGTAAGGAATGACCGAATCGACAGTCCAATGTTCCGAAAGAGGAAAGTTTAACGTAAATCGTTCCCCATCGCTAACACTGCATTCCAAATAAACGGTTCCGCGAATTTCGTTGTCCCCCAAATCGATTTGGGCTGCACTGTTCACCGTAACCGGCGGGACAGAATAGACCACTTCGAGTTCGATGTGTCCATCATCTTGATATAATTGAAACACGTACAATTCTCTCTCTGCCCAGTCAGGTACGGTGCGAGACGCAACTTGCACCGCTTGATAACAATTCACATTCCGTGCCCGAAGCGGAGAATAAACGTAGACCGCACATCGGGTTCCCACCCAGAAAATATCGGACGACGTAACACGGACGCGCGGCAGCACCCAATGTTGTTCCTCTCGGAGCGGACCTAGGGACTCAATCAACAGTTCCTGCGGTTCCTCACCGGCAAAAGCGGAAAGATCAATTCGTGCTTCCGTGACGTCCGGCGAGAGGGCGGACTGCGTCCAAGAGGTAATCGTCCGGTCGCCGTATTTGATTTCGGTCGGACGCAGCGGCATTTCGAGTTCCAGTATCAATTCATTCGGTCGGGCATCGTTTCTATCGAAGGTGATAAATGTTTGCGTTTCTAATCCTTCCGGCTTTACGTGGTGAATAACCCGTTGATGGATTGCTGTCTTCGATTTTGCCGACGGTAATGTTTTGTCTTCCGTAATTGTGAGTGTTGTATTGGAATGGTGTCCCAGCAGAATCCGCCAAGTGCGGTATTCGTCCAGAGTATTATCCTCCTCGCCAGCGGGGCGCACGGAGTCCAACACGAGTCCCGTAGAAGAGGTCAGCGTCAGCGTCTTCGGCAATGCAATTTGCAATTCGATACTCATGCAAGGCGGCAGTTCAATATCGAAGACTGTTCCGTTGCGGTAGTCTTTCCGGCTTTGCAGCGACCATTGGAATTGGAGTTGATTGTACGAGTTCGAGTCGGTCGCCGAAGGAATTAACAGCCGATTCCCCCTCTCCGGTTCGTAGACGAGTAAAGCGTTCTCCCCTTCTGTCCCCTCTTTCTCTGCCCATTGTGCGGAGTGTACCGCCAGCGTCAGAGGTTCGAGCGGAATGGAGCCGCTCCCTTCGGTGCGTGGATGGAGAGTGAAGAAACCTTGTCCGCCGGTGAGTTGCCGACCCTCAAGCGTTGCCCGCAACACAATGTTGGAAAGATAGGGATGCTGGTCTCTTTGTTCATCCGACTGCTGTTCGAGTTGTTTGACGAGACGTTCAAACTCTTGCCGATTCATCGGCAGAGCGGGTTCGACCGTAAGGGGGCGGATGGCTTCCGGCGGAACGAACCATTGCCGCCATTCGCGAATTTCGATGGTGTTTTCCGCTGTGTTATTCTCTTCGGCAAAAGCGGCGGGGAGGAGAAAAAGTAAAGCGCACAAGACGCGCAGCAACGGGGCAGCGTTCACTCCCCGGTGAGCCTTTGTTAACGCGCTCCGAGCCGGGAGGCTAACGCCGCCCCGCTCTCGCTCTTGTGTGGTTAATTTGTTTCTCATCATTGACCATTATTAACAATCGGAGTTTCCGAAGCATCTCCGTTGGTGGAATCCATCACGACTTCATGCACCACCTGCGACGGCGGCGGAGTGTAGTAGGATTTCGACATGTCGTCCATCGGGAACGACGGCGGAATCCATTGATTAGAACGATGGAATATCCGATAAACGTATCCTGCGCCTAGTGCCAAAAACACGCCGAATGTCGCTGCTTGAAGCATCAACAATACAAACGGCGGTTGATAAAACAACACCGCGATCAACGCAACGCCTAAACCCAGTAATGACCCTGTATATCGGGACTGCGGTACGTAGATTAGTATCAAGCCTGTCAGCAGGGCAACACAGCTTGAGCCGAAAATAATCCGCGACCGGTTAACGATGTACAGCGTCACATTAGAAGGCGGTTGCAGATGGCTGAACACATATTGGCTCGATTCCGCAATCGACGGTTCAACCTGTGTAGAATCCGTTGTAAAACCGATGTCCTCCTTTCGGATCGAAGGCACCCGCCACCAAAACAAGCCGTTCCACGTCCAGTCATATTCCAACGTCCAGCCCAGCGGATAACTGACAATATGTTTGCTCTGCGGAAGAACGATTTGCCAATACTGATATTGAACCGTCGAATCAAAAGAGGGAAGGATAATCGGCACCTCAAATGGCGGCATCTCAAACGAAAAGCGATAATCGACGGATATTTCTACCGGTCGGTTGCGCTGTTCCGGCGCAATCGGGATAGTAAGCGTTCCTGTAAGCGAAATGTTCGGTTGAATCTGTTGCCGATCGACCCGCACAATGACCGGATGTTCCCGCGCCGCATTCGGAGGAAGTTGAATCATGACAGATTCATTCGTACTCCGTACAGTGTAGGTCGCCAAATCACGTCGAAATGTACCGGTGAGCCAAGTTTGCAGCCAGGCACGCTCGACCACCGTCGTTCCCGACACGCTTCGATCCAACGCAGAAACAAGCAATGCAATTCTGTTCGGCATATGGAGAGAGCGGTAGGACTCCGTTGCATTTGCCAATAGGGGACGAGGATCCCTGAAAGATTCCCAAATCAGCCGCGACTCCGTTTGCAGTTCCAACCGATAGCCCGACGGAGTGAAAAAATGGATACGGTGATCTGTTACCGGCACTTCCGTCGGACAGATAAAGAACATTGAAAACCGCATCGCGTCAACACCTTCGGTCTTCGTAAGCGGCGGCAGTGAATACTCAAAAGTCAGCGAGAATTGAAATCTCGGCGTAGGAAGCAGAATCATTTTCCGTACCCAGCCGTCGGGAACATTTTCCCAAGTGCTGGAAATCGTGTTTTGGAGTTGCAGCGTTTGGTTGTCCAAGAGGACTCTAATATCGTCGCTCGCCTCCAATGCTTGCGGAACTAAAAAATACAACCGCTCCACCGAATCATACGCCGCATGATAATGGACGTTTTGCGTAACCTGATTGAACTCATCGAGCAGCCGAACATCCGTTTGGATCCTGGTATCGACTTTCAGTCGTCGAAACATTACATCGGCAACGAAGACCGGGGCTGCCGGTTCGGTTCGGTAGTAGAGCGGCTCCTGTTGAATATCGGCAAAATCAGCGAGATTAAGACGCATCGGCGATTGCAGCATCTGCCGGCGCGACTGACGTGCTAACCCTACCATGCGTTCTTCGGACTCGGCGGTGTATGATTCATCAATCGGCAGTATTTCGACGTTGTTGTCCAGCACAATGGCGACCGAAGCGGTTTCCGTCCATGTCACCTGCTGCGGTTGAGGAATCGGAAGAACGAGACGATGCCACTCTTCCTCCTCCGTAGGAATGGTACGAAAAGCACGAAGTTCAATGTCAAAATTGCCGTCGCGAGGATTGTTGAGCGGAATGGTCAGTAAGCCAGCCGCATCTAAATCGACGCCGTCGATATCCACGAAATTCGACATGATCTCACAGTGCCATTGGGAATCGGATAACTGAAGGTAGAGCGTTTTCGCTTTGGAACCGCTCACCGTGTAGGAAAGCCGGGCGTCCATTGCAATGGCGCCTCGGCGCACGTGAAATTGATATTCCGGCTTGACGTTGATTCGAGTTCTCGGTTGTGTTACACGGACATTGAATCTGAACGGTTGCGAGATAAATTCGAATCGGGTATCGTTGGTCGAGGGGGCGACCGCCGGTGTTACGGCGGCAACGGTACTCTGCGCGGCTCCTTCCGTGCGTCGGACGCCGCGAATCATTTCCCAGTGCGGACGCATTTCCAGCGGAAAAATCGAAACATTGACAAAACCCGTCTGACGCTCCGCTCCGATAATTTCGAAGCCTGCCAGTTCCCGGGTGAAACCGGCGGTGTCCCCATCGAAATGTTGAGCGGCGTGTAACTGTATCGGTACGGGCCCCGTCGTTTTTTCCTGAAATTGAATAGTAACAATCGACTCCGCGTCCACGTCGCCGATGGAATAATTATTGGCAACGGCATGCCGGTCGGTCATCCCCCTGTCAAGAACGCAGCCTTGTGGAAGCCGAATTAGCAACCGGTCGAAACTACCTGTCGTGCTGCTGACGGGCAGCACCGCATCGTACACAGTTGTACCGGCGTCGATCTGTACACTAATGGTTGCTTGGTCGACGGTCAACACCGGTCGGTCATCGACGACTTCATCTTTTTTCTTTTCCCAGATAATCTCGGTGTCGGTGCGTAGCCCCTGAATTGTTAATCGGGTCGATTCTTGTTCGACATTTTCCTGCTTGTCGAGAAGCGTGCCTCGTATGACCGACGGGGTAATGTTCGTCATCGGAACTTCGAGGGACAACTGTGAACTGTTTGCTTGCGGAAAGGAGAGGGCAAGCCGATGTCCGTTGCCGTTATGCTGGACGAGAGGAAACCAAAGTGTAAGGGACAATGTATGTTCTTGAAAAATGTCCGGCTTTTTCGTCGGTTCTTCTGTTCCTTCAACTTGTTCTGTCGGCGGCGGTTCTGTTTGGGGAAGGAGAATGGCAACGTACTGACTTTCGTTAGGATCGACGACGATTTCGGCGGAGCCGGTGCCGGAGTAGCGGAATGGGGGGTTGCCCAACTGGTCGGTTCCCGGCAAAATTCCTTCTTTGAAGCCGAGGGGGATCCGTACTGGTTGGTAACTGGAGGTACGAAGTTCGATTTGTGTATCCACTTCGACGAATTTGCCGACGACTTTACCGGTTGCGGTAACGTTGCGGATAATAAATGTCGGCACAGGGGCTTGCCGTCTTTGATGGAGGAAATTATAAAGGTCGTTTAGTAGGTCGACTGACCAATTGCCGGTGATTCCGACGGCGTCGCCTCCGGGATCGACTAGTATAGCGGGCAGAGAAGTTTGTCGAATGTGGTGCGTATCTTGTGCGGCAACGTTGGTTAGGCAGAGTCCAACGCCGAGTAGTAGCAGCCATTGTACTATTTGCCGGTTCATTGTATGATACGCAAGATGGGGGCTTTGTCTATTATAATCGAATGGATCTGATAGATAAAGCAGTGAAACTACGAAAACTTTACCGATTAGGAAAACTCCGTCGGCAAAACCGGCACGGTCGGTGTAAACGTGCCGCTTTCGTCTTTTAGCGATTTCACTTGTGAAATGCTCGTACGCCGCACAGCAGAGCCGCAATCGTGAGATTGCGCAAAGAATTCGTTTTATTTGGGGTCTACCCTGTTGATTACCCATTCTTCTTTTCGTCGTTAGAGTTTGCCCATGTCCGCGGGCTTGCGTAAGCGGTATTGCAGTTCGTTTTTGCGATAAACCCTACCGACTGTACCAATTTTGCCGACTGTGGACAAAAGTCTCACTAAAATGGCAAATGTTTGCCGATAGTTCGGGAAACTGCGGTTTGTTTTATTGACTTCGGGTGAAAAATTTGTTACAACTACGCCCGGATGGATTGTCGCCTCGTTGAAAAGTTCATCGAAAAGTAGAGGAAATTATGAACCTGCTTGGAAAATTATTTATCTTTCTGATATTCATCGGCAGTATTATGCTTGCCTCTTTTTCCGTCGTTTTGTATTCCACCCATACAAACTGGCGTGAACTCGTTGACGGTAAACAAGGTCAGCCGGGACTCCGCCAACGGCTTCAAGACAAGGAAAAGGAACTTGCCGACTTGCAGAAGCAGAGAGACAGTATGGAGACGGCACTGAGACTCGAAATCAATAACCGAGCAAGTCAGATCGTCGCCCTAACGGAAAGAATAGGGTTGCTGACCCAAGAGAACGAAAATTTAAGGACGAAAAACACCGAGTTGGCAGATGATCTGGTACGTCAAGTTGCTGCCGTCGAGGCAGCGACCGAAGAGTTGCGGGTCATCCGAGGTCGGCTCGACGAACAGAGCAAAGCCCTTCTCACAGCCCAAAATGAGTGGGTCTCTATGTCCACGGAACTTGCCAAAAAGATGGATGAAGCACATGGGTTGGCAATCCAGCTCACGAGTTTTCGGGAGACGGCAAGCAAATTGGCTCATGATTATCGGAACGCCGTCGAGGTGTTGCGGCTCCACGGATTGCAGCCTGATCCTGCACTTTATCCTGAACGTCCGCCGACAGGGGTTCGCGGGTTCGTTACCGAAGTACGTCCGATGGGGAACGTTGAGATTTCTATCGGCACCGATTCCGGTTTAGCAAAAGGGCATCAACTTGACGTTGTCCGAGTACGGGACGGTCGCACCAATCTCATCGGTAAGATAGAAGTCATTGCCCCCGTTGCGGATCGTGCCAGCGCAAAGGTGATGCCGCAGTTTCGTACCGGTACGGTACAGGTCGGTGATGAAGTCATGTACATAGAGGTTAACGAACTTGTTGCACACTAAGGGAGATTCAACTAATGCTCGGAAAAAAAGGAAACAAGTCTTCCAAACCGCCGAAGGAACCTAAACAACCGAAGGCGCCGAAACCGCCGAAGGCGAGGGTACCGGCGGACATTTATACGTTGTTTTTGGGCTTGACGGCATTATTTTTGCTCACGGCGACGGTCGTACTGGGATTGAACTACTATTGGTATCTATCGACCGATCCTGCGGTGGTACCGATGAGTTCCTGGGAAAGGTAGATGGAGGGAACCTCTAATAAGGCTTTCGCCGGAAAGTTTCATACCCGTTGCCGTCATTACACCGTCCCCTTTAATAACAATACATTCCGGCTTTTGTTCAACGTTATAACAAACGCCGGAATGGAGCGCAGCGCAATGACGGAACACACGGCAATTTCGTTCGGCAGATCAGTAAAATCTCTTCTTTTTAACCGCAGAGTACGCAAATGACGCAAAGAAAAAATAACATCGGCTACTGTTTGCGATATATTACCTCTCGGCGAAAGCCTTACGTCAGCGTAGCGAACACTTCTTTTGCCGCCTCGATCGTTTTTTGGATTTCCTCTTCGGTAATCGCAGTGGACATGAAAAACGCTTCAAATTGACTGCACGGAAAATAAAAACCGCGTTCTAACATACCCCAAAAGAACCTGGCGTAACGCTCCGTATCGCAAAGCGAAGCAGACGTCCAATCGGTAACTTTTCCCGAAAAACTATTGCCGCTGGAACTCGTCGCCGTCGATCGCATGACCACACCGCCCGCCGCCGTCGTTTCCAATATCCTATCGCCGATGCCCGATTTTTCCGCACCCAAAAAGAACAACGTCATCATCGAACCGACCTGCTCGACATACACCGGCAAATCAGCATTATGCGCTTCATCTTCCAATCCTTCGGCAAGCATCGCCATCTTGCGCTCCAATGCATTGAACGTGTGCCCTTCAAGAAGCGTTTTAATCGTCGCATAGCCCGCCGCCATCGCCAACGGATTGCCGCTGAGCGTACCGGCTTGGAAAACTTTACCGACGGGCAACATATTGTCCATGATTTCCGCTTTTCCTCCGTAGGCACCGACGGGCAAACCGCCGCCGATCACCTTGCCGAGCGTAACCAAGTCCGGCGTAATGCTGAACCGCTGTGCTGCTCCGCCTTTGCCGACACGGAAACCGCTCATCACTTCGTCGAAAATCAATACCGCTCCGTGAGTCTGCGTCAAGTGCCGCAACTCATACAGAAAATTGGAACTGCCGATGACGCACCCCATATTTCCGGCGACCGGCTCGACGATGACGCCAGCAATATCACTGCCGCGTTCGGTGAATGTTTTGACGACAGCCTCGACGTTATTGTACGGCAGCAGAATCGTATCCTGTACCGTACCGGGCGTTACCCCCGGCGAGTCAGGCACTCCTAGCGTTGCCGCCGAACTGCCTGCCGCCACGAGGAGTGAATCGACGTGACCGTGATAATTGCCGATGAACTTGACTATCTTATTCCTACCGGTGTAGCCTCGGGCAAGGCGGATCGCACTCATCGTTGCTTCGGTGCCGGAGTTGACGAATCGGATTTTTTCGACGGCAGGAATCAGTTCGATGAGAAGTTTGGCGAGTTTGTTTTCGGCTTCGGTCGGTGCTCCGAAACTAGTACCGTTATCGAGTGCATCTTTGACTGCCATAACGACGGCAGGATGGGCGTGTCCTAAAATCATTGGTCCCCAAGATTGGACGTAATCGAGATATTTGTTTCCGTCGACGTCGTACAGATATGCTCCTTCTCCTTTTTCGATGACGATAGGTTTTCCTCCGACTCCTCCGAAGGATCTGGCGGGACTATTGACTCCGCCGGGCATTAGTGTTTGGGCTTCCGCAAAAATGGAACGGCTCTTCTCATGGTTTAGCATACAACGTATTATACAAAAAATTTGTAGTGATGCAATCGTAAAGAGATCTACGTTTCATCACGGCACTAGCAATTTCATCGCCCTATCCACTTTTAGAGTGACATATTGCTCTGGCGGTAAAAAAATTCACAGAGCCCGAAGCGGTAGTTCCAGTGCTACCGCACCGGGCTCTGTGAACTGCCTGGCTTACGCCACGGACTCTGTGAACTACCATACCATCACCTCCTCTCCCAGCGGAGCGGCATCTTGCCAATCGCCATTGTCAACGCCGGCTTCGCCAATCATCGGTGCCGGAATGGGCTTCGGATCGAAGTGAATGATCTGACCGATGTTGGCTTGTCCATTAATCGTTCCTTTGCCGGTCCAATACAGCGTCTCAATGTACCCGTGTCTATTGTCAAGGAAGCCGCCCGACATCCACAATTCCTCAACGAACCCCTCATTGTTGATAATTCCGTCGTAGTTCAGTGTGGCATTGTCAATGGTCCCATCGATGTTATTGAGACAACCGCCGAAGACTGATACATCGTGAATGACTCCGCCGTAGTTCTCAATGATGAACTGAGTATCTCTCCCTTTCTTGTCCACTCCCCATGGAGTGGTGGTCTTGCCATCGTAGGTGATGCACTTGTTATAGAGCTCCAAAGGTTTGTCGGCAGTTTGATTGCCGAAAGCCTTGCCATGCACGGTCGTCGTTCCCACTTGCAGGATAAAGTTTTCGATCACCACTGTGCTGCTTGGGGAAGTCGAGCGTTCGGCAAAAAGGGTGTCGGTGGTCACCCATAGGTTGTCGAAGTACGTGTTGGTGCCACCGGAAGAGATCTTGCCTCCTTTGTGGTAGAGGTTATCGATTCCCTGCCAACTAAACATTTTGGAGATATGAACTCCATCTCCAGCCACTCCTACCCAGTCGTAGTGCTGGTCATCGAGACGGGGGTAGCCCTCGGTGTACCACCTGCTATGATCCGAGCTTGTGAGCATCGGTTCTTTGTCGGTTACGACGCTTTCGAATACCGGCTCGTCTAAGAAGGGTACGTTGTAGGTTTGGTCGTTTGAAAATTGTGCGTGAGCAGAAGTGAATCCGCCGAGCGTAATGGCCGCCGCAAGGGCCGCCCCAGTCAGTGTTTTAAATGTAGCACTCATGATAGTTCTCCTTATATTAGGGGATTAAAGTTAGCGGTTGACACTGTGTCAACCTGTCTATTAGGTATATGGTAAAAGAGACACGAAATGCGACAGGGAAAATGAAAAATTTTTGGGAAATGTCGAAAAAGAGCAAAAAGAGCCGCAAGTGTAACGAAGTGAAACTTGCGGGTGCACCCGTAGGTTACGGCGGAGTACCGGCTACACCTACGGCTCTTTAGGGGTTAGCCTTTTGCAACCTCGCCGGTGGCGGAGCGGACAAGATAGGGTATAATGAGAGGAGTTAGAAGTTAGAAGTTAGAACAAGAGCGAGCGGGGGGTGTTAGCCCCCCTTGTGAGTTTGAACCAATACGCAAAACACCGGGGAGCTAACGCCCCCCGCTCGCTGCGCCGCACCCACTTTATTTTTACACACCCAATCTTCGTGTCTCTGTACCTCGTACTGCACTTTTTCTCTTGCTTTATGATATAATTGGAGCAATGTTTTCTTTTCGGCTATTCCTGTTTTTTGCAGCGTTTTTTTTGTTGTACCTCTTGGACGGCACCGTTCTCGCGCAGCGTAACCCGCCGCCGGAATTTACGACCGACTACACACTGCCCGAAACGGAAACGTCCGAACCGCTCCTACCCATTGCCCTAGAAAACACCGCCGCACTGGGAGTTTACGCCGCTTTTCTCGTTATCGCCGGACTCGCCGTGCACCATTGGCGCTCCCGAAAAATACTATTCTGCCTCGCCGTCTGCTCCGTCGTCATACTGGGCTTTCTCTTTTGGGGATGTCCCTGTCCCGTCGGAATGTTTCAGAATATCGTACAAGCATTCGCCGAGCCGACAGCAATCGTTCCCTGGATAGCCGTTCTCCTTTTTACACTGCCGCTTTTTGCCGCCCTATTTTGGGGACGAATTTTCTGCTCCGCCGTCTGTCCATTCGGCGCAGTTCAAGAATTGACGGCGTTCAAAAATCTGAAGATTTCCGATAGAGCAGAACATATTCTAGGACTTTTCCGCTATTTTTGGCTCGGCATCGGCGTCGTTTGTGTTATTCTCGGATTCGGTTACATCATTTGCCGATACGATCCGTTCGTTCCCCTCTTTCGGCTCACAGGAACTTATCCTGCCCTGCTTCTTACCTTGACCGTACTGGGAATCGGCTTTTTCATCGGACGTCCCTTTTGCCGATTCCTCTGTCCCTACGGAGCGTTGCTCGGACTGTGCGGCTTAGTAACGGCACGAAAAGTTACCATCACGCCGGGACAGTGCGATCAGTGCAAACTTTGCGAACATGTCTGTCCTTACAATGCCATTCTGCCGCCGACGTCTGAACCGACACCTCTCGAAAGGCGTACCGGTCCCCTGAAACTAGCGGGAACGTTTCTCGCGTTGCCGATGATTGTCGTCCTTTTCGCCCTCATCGGCGGTGCTGTTGTTCCTCGATTAGCACCGCTGCATCCCGACATCCGTACAGCAAGACTGCTTTATCTCGAGGAAGAACGCTGGGTGGAAACTTTCGGTTATTTTCCCGAAACAAGGGGACTTGTACAGGTGGGTACGCCGACGGAAGATATTTATCAGCGTGCGGCGGATTTGTCTCGGCTCTTCCTGTTTGCCGGTTTGGGACTGGGCGTTTGGATCGGTTTGGTCATTGGTGTTAAATGGATTTCGCTCACTCTTCGTCATCGCCGGATAGATTACGAAGTCGATCCCGCCCGGTGCTTTGCTTGCGGACGCTGTTTTTGGTACTGTCCCAATCAGAAAGAACAACGGTTACTGTTGACTGAGTCGCAAACGTAGGACGCGGCATTGCGGTAATCGCTATACGTAAGGCTACCGCCGGAAAGTAATATACGGTAAAACGCCAATGGAAACACGCATGGAATAGCCTCAAAAAGATTTAACACACCCTCTGATGACAATGCCCCCTATCTCCCCTCTTGCAAAAACGGGTAAATGCCCTAAAATTAGAGTACAAAAGCATGTGAAGATTGTACAATGGGCGTTAAAAAATACAGACCGAATACCGCTGGGCGACGAAATATGAGCGTCAGCGATTTTGCCGAACTAACAAAGGGTGCCGCTCCCGAAAAAAGTCTGCTCCTGCCGAAACGTAGAGGAAGCGGACGCAATAATCAAGGTTTTATCACCGTGCGGCATCGCGGCGGCGGACATAAAAAACAGTTGCGTAAGGTTGACTTCCGCCGAAATAAAGACGGTATCGAAGCGGTCGTCAACTCAATCCAATACGATCCGAACCGCTCGGCAAGACTTGCGTTGCTGTTCTATAAGGACGGCGAAAAGCGGTATATCGTTGCGCCCGAAGGACTGAAAGTCGGCGATAAAGTCATGAGCGGTCCCGCTGCCCCGCCGAACTTGGGCAACTGTTTGCCGCTGTCGGCGATTCCTCTCGGTTCGGACATTCACAATATCGAACTTCAACCGAATCGAGGGGCGGCGATGTGTCGTTCCGCAGGCTCCAAAGCCGTTTTGATGGCAAAAGACATCGAAGGCGGCTGGGCACAACTGAACATGCCGAGCGGCGAAATCCGCCGTGTGCCGGTGAAATGCCGGGCAGTGATCGGTGTGGTCGGAAACATCGAACACATGAACATCGTCATTGGCAAAGCGGGACGAAGCCGGTGGATGGGACGCCGTCCGCACGTTCGCGGTGCGGCGATGAATCCGATTGACCATCCGCACGGCGGCGGCGAAGGACGCACGAAGGGCGGACGTCATCCGGTTACGCCGACGGGAAAACCGACGAAGGGAACCTCGACACGCAAGCGCGGCAAACCGTCGAACAAGTCGATCATCCGCCGTCGTAAAAGCAAACGCTACGGAGTGTTGAAGTTATACTAAACTCAATCTCCGAATTTGTAGTGTTTCCGCACGGCTTCTTGGACGTTCCATGTGCAACTCATGCCCTGCGGAAAGACGACGAGATCGCCTTTACCGATTGTTACCGGTTCGCCGCCGTCGGGCGTTACCGTGACTTTGCCTTCGAGAATCAGGCAGGTCTCTTTTTCGTCGTAGTGCCAGGGAAAGACCGAAGGTTCTTTTCCCCAAGTTGACCAGGAACGGCAACCGAGCTTGTCAAGTGTCTCGGCGGAAGGATTCGACGTTACTTCAATTTGCATAACTTCAATTTGTATAGCGGAACAGTTCTTCGCTAATTAGATGATGTTCAATTCAGTATTATAATCAAGACAGGGAAATTTAACAGAGCTGACTAGATACTGATGGCAATAAACACCCTTGCCAACGGACGGAAAATGCGATAAAATGCAACAGCCGAGCCGCAATCGCAAGATTGCGCACATTTAGCCGGTATTCCGAGACGATCCAGATAACGGCTAAATAGCAACCGCCTCGACAGCCGGTTGCCTACCTTGAAATCATAAGTTATTGACCAACACGCGGAGAACCCTAAGTATCATCGGCGGCGGATTGGCAGGTATTGCCGCCGCTGAAGCCGCCTGCACTCAGGGGGATCGAGTTGCTCTCTTTGAGCGATCCGGTGTCCTCGGCGGAAGGGTAGCGTCCCTCTTGGAACCGACACAAAAACAATGGATAGATACAGGGCAACACCTCATCCTCGGTTGCTGTAACGAAGTCCTCGCACTAAACCGACGGCTCGGACTCGAACACTTTTTTACACGATACGACACTATTCCTTTTGCAACAGTCAAAAAACAGCACTGGACGCTGACCGCCTCATATTGTCTTCCGAAACGCTGGCAACTCCTTCCTTCATTTCTTACAATGCCGATGTTGTCTTGGGGCGAGCGGCTTAAAACGGGACTTCTGCTAAAAAAATTGGGCAACAATACACTGCCGGACATCACGATTGCGGACTGGTTCAAACAGCACAATGTCTCGCAAAATGCCCTGGATGCTTTTTGGCTGCCGTTGATATTGAGCACGTTGAGCGAAATGCCGAAGTACGCCGCAGCGAAAGCCCTGCAAAAGGTTATTCGTAACGGTTTTCTGACTGGACGTGAAGGAATGTCGGTACACCTGCCGACGGTGCCGCTGCGGACGATCTATAATGATGCCGCCGCCAAAACTCTTGCCGAACGCGGCGTGTCGCTCCAGCATCATAAGAGACTCTGGAGATTGCACTGGGAAAAGAAGAGTACCGAAGATTCTCCCACGATTACAGGATTGGAGTTTTCCGACGGCACATTTGAGCAATCAGACCGGTACATTTTTGCCATACCGGCTTTTCGACTTTGGAAGGTGCTGGAGGATTCCGGTTTGAATTCCGGTACAACGCAACTCAGTTTTGAACCTGGTGCAATTACAACGGTACATATTTGGTTGGAGCGTCCTCTATTGGTGCCGGGGGAACGTTTCTATGCTTTGTCGGGCGGCGTTGGACAATTTTTATGTGCGCCTCATGATGTCGAGAATTACTACACGGTTACTATCAGTGCGGCTCATCGGCTTTTGTCCGATTCGGAGCTGACGATGTGCGGTTGTGAAGTATTGGCGAGTCGGATATTGGAGCAACTTCGTACCACGTTTGGCGTACCGGCACCGCGGTTGCTGCATTGCCGGACGACGACGTGTTTTGAGGCGGTTTTTTCACCGCAGCCGGACATTTATGTTCAGCGTCCTATCTCTTCGGGATTGTTCATGAACGGCGTGATAGCGGGCGATTGGACGCAGACTGGTTTTCCTGCCACGATGGAAGGAGCGGTACGCAGCGGAATGACGGCGGCGACTGCAATGACGGAACCGTAAGGAAATTTCCGGTTGCAGCTCTGTTTTTACCGCACTCTTTCGGATATAATGCACAGGAACCATGAGAATATCCATACTGCTATTGTCGTTGCTGTTTACGACAAATTTCTGTGCGACGGCAGACGTTCCGAATGCCGTCCAGACCGCTGCGCCTTATCTGGTACGCATCGAAACCATCGGCGGACATGAAAAAGTCGGCAGAGAATTTGCCAACGAAGGAACCAGCACCGGTATTCTTCTCGATAAAGAAGGATACATCCTTACCGGTGCATTCAACTTTCTACACGATCCTACCTCGATTCTACTGGTCTTTCCCGACGGCACGAAAAAAGTCGCAAACAAAATCGCCACAGACCACCTACGAATGCTCACACTGCTCAAAGCCAACGATTTCACCGGCGGCGAAATGACTCCACTGCCAATGCGGAGTAAAGAATCTATCCGCGTCGGCGAACGTTGCATTGCGGTCGGTGCCGTCTTCTCTGCCGAGCCGAATGTTGCTCTGGGAATCATCAGCGGCAAAGACCGCATTTGGGGAAAAGCGATTCAAACCGATGCCGCCATTGGTCCAAACAACTACGGCGGTCTGTTAATTGATATGCAGGGCAACGCATTGGGCATTCCTGTGCCGCTGTCGATGATGTCGCAAGAAGTGGCGGCAGGGGCGGAAATGTACGATGGCGGGGTCGGGATGGTCATTCCCTGGGAAGACGCAATGACTCTGTTGCCGAAGTACAAGGAAGGCAAAGACCTGTTGCCAGGGCTTTTAGGATTCGGTTTCAAAGAGAACCAAACGTTCATCGGCGAACCGGTGATTGTGGCGGTGCGTCCAGATTCTCCTGCCGCAAACGCAGGACTGAATGTGGGAGTCAGAATCGTTAGAATTGACGGCGTTCCGATGCCGACGGCATTAGCGGTAACGAAAAACATCCGAAAGCGTTATGCAGACGAAACGCTTACTATTGTTTTTGCGCGTGAGGGGGCGGAACAGACGGTGTCATTAACAGCAACGGCAAACAATTGACCGCAGAGAGTCATTCGTGAACAAGCACAGAAATGGTGTTTAGGGAACCTCTAAAAATTGATTTTACATTTTGGTTTATGCGGTATGTTTCTTTCAGACAGAAGCCTCATACACCTAACAGTTCCCCTTTCTTTTGCCGGAGCATTTTTGTAGCGGCGTCAAAGATTTGACGAAACAACTCGTCCGAATTGAATACAAGGGACAATGGAATACCGCTTAAATAATCCTGCGCCCTCTGAATGTCCTGAGGATCAGAAGAATTCAACAACGTACACCAAGCCAAACCGGCAAGACCGAGAATCTGCTCCTCCGGATAAATACTGCCTAATTCAAAAAACTCCTGAAACAACGGAAAACTCTTGTCCGAATCGTTGTTGAAATAATAGTAACGAATCAACTGCCGTTTCGCCTTGTGCTGCCAACGATAGTTCTCTTCAGGAAAATGCTCAATGACCGCCTGCCAAGCCTCCGGCGATTGTACAAAACAAGCGTAAATCCACTGCTCCTCGACCGTAGATTTTTTAGGTATGTCCAGAGCGATTGATTCCGGTAACTCCGGCTTAAACCAAGTCCGATAAGCAAGTCCCGACGAAAATCCAAAAAGAGAAAAGAATACTATCACCAACAGAGCAGTAACAGTTTTGCCGAACCGGGAACGTCGCAGTTCCAGAGCCTGTTGCAGCGCACGTCGGGCAGACATGTTTGCCGGTCTCGATTTCGGCATCAAAGCGAGGTTTTCCGGCGTCATTCCTCTTTCCTGCAATGCAAGTAGAATGTCGTGAAAGTTTTGGAATCGGTTTTCCGGTTTCTTTTCGATCATCCGTTCTACGATGGCAATGAGTGCCGGCGGAATGTCCGGTCGTTGTTTGGCAAGCGGTGGCGGTTGACTGTTGACGTGTTGCAGTGCAACCGACAGGGCAGTTCCGCCCGAAAAGGGCGGTCTGCCGACAAGGGCGTGCCAACAAGTGATGCCGAGCGAATAAATGTCGCTGCGATGGTCGAGTTTATGTCCCTGTGCCTGTTCAGGACTCATATAGAGCGGTGTACCTAGCGTCATTCCTACTTCGGTCAGGACACTCTCGGTTTTTTCCGTCGCAAATTTTACGTGGGCTAGACCGAAGTCGGTAACTTTGACAAGACCGTCTTTTCCGATCAACACGTTCTCCGGTTTGATATCACGGTGAACGATGCCCGATTCCGCGGCGGTTTCAAATGCCGCCGCAATTTGCCAAAGAATGTTGATGACCTGCTGAATCGGTAACGCACCGGAACGTTGGATTTCCTGCTGTAACGTTTCGCCTTGAATGTATTCTTGGGCGATGAACCAGTATCCGTCGAGGCAATCGGTTTGGAAGATTTGGACGAGTCCGGGATGGTTGAGGGCGGCGATGGCTTTTGCTTCGCGGACGAATCGTCGGAGGCAGGTTTCGTCGTTTGCCAAGTCTTTTTTTAGGATTTTTAGAGCGACGCGTCTTCCGAGTGAGCGTTGTTCAGCCAGAAAGACTTCTGCTGTTGCACCGCTGCCGATTCGCCGGATGATATGATAATCGCCGAATTCACGATCCACTAGGTCGTCCATAGCGGGGATTATATCATATTTGTTCTCTTTGGGGACAGCGCACGGGGAACACGCAGGGCAACGGGTGTGTAACAATAAAGTGGGTGCGGCGCAGCGAGCGGGGGGCATTAGCCCCCCGTTGGGTACGAAGCGTGTTGGACATCCAACGGGGGGCTAATGCCCCCCGCTCGCTTGCGCAATGTTCCAATGACCAACTAATTTTCCTAATCGTTTCGTATTTTGGGGGGCGATTTTTTTGTTCCTGCGAGTGATGCGGCGACGAGTAGATTTTGGAGCCAGCAGTCGGAGTAAGATTTTCCGTTCAACCGCTCCGCCGGACAACGAACACCACCATTCGCCGCCACCGACTCCGGAGACCACAGCCAGTAATTGTGCAAAAGCGCCCAAGAACGACTACGCAAATTCGACGACGACAAATCGCCATGGAGAAATTGTTGATTGTGTTTGGACTTGTCGGCTTGACGATGATTATCGTGAGGGGAACGATATTTCACGACTTCCGAGATTGGTTGCTAAAAACACGTCCGAATACAAGAAGACCGTTATACATCGTACAGACCGTACACAAGCACCATTCGGAAAGATACAACTCTCAAACGCTCCCATACGATTCGAAGCCGCAGAAAAAACACAAGCCGTACGTGTACTACGTATAAGAAGGCAAATAATTTGATAAATTCCACAAATTTTTAGAAAATTTTTACCGCCAAGGCTGTAAGGGGTTTTGCGTTTCTTGCTCATACCAGCGGCTAACAATGCGGCGCAGCAGAGCCGCAATTGTAAGATTGCGCAACTTTGCCTACTCTTCCGGCAAGCGTCTCTGCTGTTGCACTTGCTCCAAAAACGTATCCCTTGTCCGTGTAACTTCCTTCCCCGCCGTTAAACACAAATCTATCGCCAACGCTTCCACCCGCCGACGCAATTCCTCAATCGCTTGCTTGAAACTGTCAGGATATGCAATACCATACAAGTCCCTATTCGGATAATCCTTGTCAAACTTTTTCCGATAAGTCTTGTTGACCGTCTCGTAAGAGGTTCGATACTGATACAAGCCAAGCCAAACGCCCTTGCCCTTGTTGTTGCCGTAAGGCGTTTGCAATGTCTGCCACTGTACAATGTTTTCGCAGTAATGCGTTAACTCCTCTAATGCCTTCTTACCCACTTTCGATAAATGTGACCAATCGAATTTATCAGCGTCGAAAGGGTTAAACCAATTCGGAAGAATAAATGTATCGGTTTCGCTTTTCACCGTTGTATATGCAGTCGTATTACTATCATGCAATAAAGCAAACAGTATACAGTCTGCAACTTCCTTGCGCGTTAAATTTCGACATGGTGCGTACAAAATATCCGCATCGCAGAGCCAGACATACGTCAGCGACTTGAACAATGCGAAACCTGTTAAAACACTCTGATAATTATCCGTTGTTATTTGATAAATTCTCGAATTACTGCCGGTAGTGAGAAACGGTCTATTGATGTGTTGGCAATCATAAGGAATGCTTAACATTGTCCCGATACAATTTGATACCAAACCTTTGTCTATAAATATGTTACCTCGCCCTTTTCCTCCTTGCGGAGTATAAGGTATGACCGCTCCACTCATCCTCGGCAGTTCTTTTGCATTTTTTAATGCCCGCTTGTTATTCGGAAAGAAGTATTCACGAAAAAGCAACCGCTCTTCGTCAAATACTAAAAACGTTTTGCGTTCACTCGTCGTTTTAGCGTCTTTGTCAATGATGTCATACGACCAATCCTGATTTTCATATTCTTTCGGTTTATTTATTCTATCGAGGAGTGAAAAGAGTATCGGAAATTCGCCGCTTGGAATAGAGGATAACTGTTTATTCTTGTCGAATTTTTGTTCCCTAAAATGTTCCTTCGCATTAAGAACATAACCGCCGCAAAAATTTGGTTTCCAAAATTGACGCATGGCGAGTGTATCCGGCTTGGCAATCCATTTCGCTTTAGAAAATAGACCGAGATAGTAACCCTGTTTCCCGAAATCCCGCTCAATGCGGTAAATGAACTGCATCGTTAGTTCGTTTGCCGATGCCCCCATCCCTTTTTCCTGCATTGCATTACCAATTGCCGTATTGCTCGTGCCGGGATCATTTTTGTTTCCGATTCCTCTTGCAACATCGACAAAGGGCGGATTGATGTAAAACAACCATTTAATTTTTTTCTGTTGCAAGTCCGCTTTTAATTCTTCCGGCAGTTTACTGACATGATCATTCAACCAATCAAACTGAAAGATTCCTCTGCACTTGCCTTTGAAGTAATCGTTGTCGGACAGCGAATTCACTTCGGCGATTCCCTTGTCAGAAAGATAGGTGTATTGCAGAGCATCTTCAGGAATAATGCCGTACTCTAAATTTCCGACACCGGCAGAGTTATCCCAAATCCGCCACGTACCGTCTTGCCAAAACGATTCGCCTAACTGTGCTTCAATCCGCTCCCACGCTAGTTTCGCAAGTTTATAAGGTGTGTAAAACGAACCGGTTGAGCGGCGTTTGTCCATTTCGCATAGTTCATACAATCGTCGGCGAATGTCTTCCGCCTCTTGACTGTTTGCGTCGAGTCGTTTCCATCGTTTTTCGAACTTGCGGTATTGACCTTCGGGAATTCGGTTGATTCTTGCACCGTAACTATCGAACACAATCATCAATCGGACACCTTCTAATTCTTGAGATGACGATACCATACCTTTACCGGTCGCATCTTCGTAGAAGATAAAAGCATTTTCGATATTGTTATTCTTCAGATAATCACGGACGATTCCTTCCCAGTCGTCAAACGCTTCGATAACATTATTCATATCGGCTTTTGTTGCTGTTGAATTTTTGCCCGGTCCTTTTCGATGTTGCGATTGTGTTTTACTTCGACGATAAATTTGTGCGTAAGAATGTCGATGCCGAGATGGTGTTGTTTGACATCGTCGGAGACTTCTCGGAACACATTGGCGTAAAACGTTTCGACTTCCGCTTCCTTTTGTGCGTTGCCGGGATGGTGGAGAAGTGTCTTTGCCATTGTGGTTGAAAAGTGCTAGACGAATAAGGCGAGATTATACCATAATTTCTGTTTTCTACCAATCGCAATTTAGGAAATTCGACGGAATCTCGTGAACGGTTACAAAATCTTTGCCCCCCCGTTATTGTGCTGCGCTCTTTAATAATTTTTGGAACGTGTAATGACGGCAACGGGTATGGAACTTTCCGGCGAAAACCTAATACTCTCCGAACTCCCGTGCCGCTTCTCCCATTGCCCGAAGGTTTTCAATCTTCGTGTCGTCTTGCATGATTGCCGAAGCATCGCAGATATATCCGCCGTCGCGTCCGATCCCTTCGATAATTTTACGGACACACTCCCGAACCTCGTCCGGCGTACCGAACGCCAGCAAATCGTTCGGAATGCCGCCGCTGATGCAGAACTTTTCGCCGACTTCCCGATGCACCTCGAAGATATCACCTCGGTCAACATGGTAAACGATGCTCTTCTCCGGCAGTTGCTTGGTATGTTTCAAATTAGGATTCCAATTTCCTTCCGCATAGAAAAGTGTTTGGATACCGTCTTTCCAGAGTTCTTCAATGATGTACTTCAACGTGGGCCAGAAAAACTTTTCGAACTGCGGCGGCGAGACAAAGGGCACGCAACCTCGATGGAGCCAAAGTCCGACCGGCAACGTCTTTGAAGGGTCGCTCGTGCGCTTTGCCATATACAAGAGATGCGGTGTCAGTGCTTCGCAAGCGGCGACGACTTTCTCCGGGCGGGTGTACATGTCCATACAGAGAGCTTTGTAACCGCGCAGTTTGTCAGCGAGAATGTCGAACGGTGCTTTTAATATACCGCAGATGGCGCCGGGTGTTTGCGTTTCCGTTTGCATTTTCGCACAGTGCGGACCGTACGCATTGAAATAATTTTTCATCGCTGCCATGCCTGTCAGCAACGTCATGTTGTTGTCGAACGTGTTTACTTCTCCCGGTGCTTTGACAGTATGCGTAACACGAGGCAGCCAACGATTTGCCAAAAAGCCGGTAGGGTCGGCAATGAGTGTGTCGTACTCATCATCATGCATGTAAGCTTCGTCTTCCGGCGGTTCGATGTACTGGAACGCAGACGTCGGCGGTATCTGTACGCCGGGCAGAGCGTAATACTTGATCGCTGCTGCTTGGACAACGCCTGACCAGACGTAAACCATGTTGGCGGGCGTTGCATCCCAGTCGAAGTCTCGGCAACACTTCAGAATAGCCTCAAAAGCCAGATTGTAATCTTGCGTAACATCTTGACAGGACATACCGGCATACACGGCGGTAACTTCGGCGGCGAAGGGACGGATCGGCACCCGATCCGGCTTGCCGTTGCGCATTGCCGTAGTGTAGCGTTCCAGACGCTGTCGATAAAGATTTGACATGCTGTTCATTATAATCGCAGTCTTTCGGAAATACAACAGGTATGTAATCGTCAGCTCCAGCGAGCGGGGGGCGTTAGCCCCCGTAGGGTTGCGAAGCATGTTGGTTCACCAACGGGGGGCTAACGCCCCCCGCTCGCTGGAAGGCTCGCTGGAAAGAAGACTCCACAAAATTTTTGACACACTCTCTACAATTTTTCGATTTCTTTGACGGAAAAGCCTTTGGCTTTCATGAGCCCCTTTGCGTCTCTTGCGTACTTTTCGGTTAAATCCTTTTTTTAACCGCAAAGAGCGCAAAGGTTTTTATATTAGAGTTGTTCGGAAACTGCCATTATTCGCGACCACCCCTACCCCTCCAAAGGAGGGGAACTGCTCAATTCCCCTCCTTTAGAGGGGTGCCCGATAGGGCGGGGTAGTCAAAAAAACAAGGATGGTGAGGTTTCCGAACAACTCTATTATTAGAGGTTTCCATTACTTCTCTTGCCTTAACCACAGAAAATCATTACCATTCCGCATCTATGTCCAATCTGGAAGACCACATCAGAACGATTATGCCCAGCCGCATCGTCGGCACCATCGTGGAAACGCACGGACTCACTATTTCGGCGGCAGATTTTCCTAGTCCGGTCGGAAGCATCGCCGAAATCGACCGATTCTACGGCACACCACTCACCGCCGAAGTCATCGGGTTCAAAGACGGACTCACAATACTCTATCCGCACAGCAATATTACAGGAGTGCAACGAGGTAATCGAATACGGCTGACAAAAACGCTGCCCTGGCTCCGCGTCGGCGAAAATCTACTGGGAAGAATCATCAACGCCGAAGGAAAACCAGTGGACAATCTGCCAATGCCCATTTTGAACGACCGAATCCTCTTCGATAATACTCCGCCTAATGCAGCATCACGTCCACGCATCGACTCGATACTCTCCACTGGAGTCCGTGCCATCGACGGAATGTTCAGTTGCGGACTCGGACAACGACTCGGCATTTTTGCCGGCTCCGGTGTAGGAAAGACCGTTACACTGGGTATGATTGCCAGATACACTGATGCTGATATTGTGGTGATCGGGTTGATCGGCGAACGCGGTCGGGAACTGATGGATTTTATCACTGATGAATTGGGAGAAGAAGGACTCAAGAAAAGTGTTATCGTGATAGCGACTAGCGAAGAACAAGCATTGATGCGGGTGCGTGCTCCGCTGACGGCGATGGCAATTGCCGAATATTTCCGAGACCAAGGTAAAAACGTGTTGGTTATGATGGACTCTCTTACACGAATGGCGATGGCTCAGCGAGAAATCGGTTTAGCGGCGGGGGAGCCTCCGGCAACGAAGGGTTATCCGCCGTCGGTCTTTGCAATGTTGCCTAAGTTAGTGGAGCGGGCGGGTCGCTCGGCGAAGGGTACTATTACGGCATTTTTTACGGTATTGGTTGAAGGTGATGATCGAGGCGACATTATCGGCGATACGGTACGGGGATTACTTGATGGACATATTTGGTTGTCTCGTAAGTTGACGTCTCGTGGACATTATCCGTCGATTGATCCAATAGAGAGTATTAGTCGCTTGATGCCGTCGATATGTGATTCTGATCATTTGAAGGCGGCGAGGGCGATGCGTCGTTTGCTTGCTGTTTATATGGACAATGAGGATTTGATATCGATTGGTGCGTATCAATCGGGCAGCAATCCAGAGATTGACCATGCGATTAAGATGAAGCCGCACATTGACAAATTTCTGCAACAGGATCGTGCGGAGCATGCAATGCTGAACGACACGCTGGAGAGAATTAAAAAATTGATGTTGGGCGCGTAAGGTTTCCGGAGCCGTAGTTAAAGGGTTGGGCACACCCTCGACTGGCGGCTCTTCATTTCTTCCGCCTTGCAACAATCGCAGTAGAAGTTATAATGTCGTGTCCGTATGTCGCATTCCAATTTGAATTTACAACAGTTATCGCAATACCTTCATCTGTCCGACGCCCAGGTTCGGAAGTTGGTCGATAAAGGTGAGATTCCTAGCCGCCGAGTCGGAGGCGAACTTGTGTTTTCAAAGGATGACGTACACCGCTGGTGGGAACAACGCATCGGTATTTCCGATGATGAAGAATTGGTTCAAGTTGAAAAGACCTTGAAAAAAAGGGACTCACACGGAACGTCAGGAGATGGATTTTCGTTGGCTTCGTTGATACCAGAGGGAGCGGTTGCGTTTCCGTTGTCGGCAAAAACAAAGGATTCGGTAATTCGTTCTATGGTGCAGTTGGGTGCCTCGACGGGATTGATTTGGGACACAGATACGATGGTGGAGGCAGTCAAAAATCGAGAAGAGATGCTTTCGACGGCGTTGGACAATGGGGTGGCGTTGTTGCATCCACGTCGTCCGATGCCGCACATTTTAGGGGACACTTTTTTGGCATTGGGCGTGGTGCCGAATGGTATTCCGTTTGGCGGGGCGTCGGGCTGGACGGATATTTTTTTCTTAATTTGTTCGATGGAGGATCCGATTCATTTGAGGATATTGGCACGTTTGAGTCGGATATTGACGTATCCCGATTTTTTGAGTCGATTGCGTGAGTCGTCGGACGAGTTCGAGGTTCGTGAATTGATATTGAAAACAGAGGGGGCGATTAGCTCAGTTGGTTAGAGCGTCTGGTTTACACCCAGAAGGTTCACAGGTTCGAACCCTGTATCGCCCATAGGCGTAAAGCCTTGATATGCAAGCGTTTGCGGCTTGTTGTGGTTTTGGAAAATTAGCATGTGGTTGTCCGAAAA
>Ga0099364_10001841_pt1 | contig 34293 bp, 31 predicted proteins | sample TergutTh196P3_FD_73070 | JGI IMG/M metagenome (GOLD analysis project Ga0099364, IMG submission 73070) | Microcerotermes parvus P3 segment gut microbial communities from Pointe-Noire, Republic of the Congo - Th196 P3 | ecosystem: Host-associated > Arthropoda: Insects > Digestive system > Gut ... | reverse complement strand
CGTGAAATATACAGATTAGTCAAATTGGTTCCATTTGCGCGCAAGGATTCTATCTCTTTTTTAAAGACAACCGGGTCAATAACTACGCCATTTCCTATAATATTTATTTTTTCGGGATGAAAAATACCGGACGGGATGGTATGAAGAATATGCTTTTTGCCATCAAATTCCAATGTATGTCCAGCATTTGGTCCGCCCTGAAAACGAGCTATGACATCATAATTTGGTGCAAGAAAGTCAACTGCTTTACCTTTTCCTTCGTCTCCCCATTGGAGACCTAATAATACATCTAACTTCATTATTTGTTCTATTTGTCTGATAATAAGTATTTTTATTATACAAAATGAAAACTGAATATAATAATTTCACAGAAAAACCTTTGAAACAAATCGCTCAAAGGTTTTTCAGAATATAACAAACGATGAAGTTCATTTAGAAAGCGCTGTCGCCCTTTCTTGTCATGTATGCGATTCTCAATGCGTTGCACATTCTCAATGCTTGCTTCACATCGTTAACCATACCCATTCTGACCTCTTCATCAATTTTAAGCGCTGTGGTCATCAACTTTTGGTCGTGTTCGCTTCTTTTTTCTCTTTCACTGGCGATAAATTCCTGTATTTCATCTATTTCACAGAATTTATCGTTCAACTGGACGCGTGTTGCCGTACCATGCACTCTTTCATAGGCAAACAAGGGTGCGCCGATATTGATATAACTTATCAACGCTTTGTTTTCCAACTTTTTTACTTCGGTTGCCATAGGCATTCTCTGCTGTACCATCACAGTCGCTTTACGCATACTGGTAGTTACCATAAAGAAAAATATCAGCATGAAAATAATATCCGGCAACGAAGTTGTTGCTAACTCGGGGGTTCCTTGAATAGTATCTTTTTTAAACTTTGCCATATTTTTTAAATTTTATCTATTACCACTCAAATCTCTTGGCTCGGCTTCTGAAATAGACATAGGGAAAACATCCTTGCCTACAACATCTTGCTGTTCTTGCGTACAGTCATCAAATTTTTGACCGAACCTTTGTATACAGAACTCGTCGCGCAACTCGCGTATTGCGGCTGTTAGTTCGTTTTGCACCTGCATATATATCCTGTACGAGGTGCCGCGGTCGTTCTGTAGCGAAACCACAGCGCCTATGTTAACCCATGTAGGTCCTAACAGTTCGAGGTCTCGTTGCTCCTTTTCAGGGTCTTCATCGCCTCTATTGTTGAGGTCGAAAAAGTTCTTTGTCATTTCGCGAAGCGCTCCAATCTCTGTAGGTTGACCCCTTACGCCCACTATGTTGTGTGAATTTATATTCACAACAAATACATTTCGCTCGTTAATCTTATCGCCCGAAGTATCATCAGTCCATGGCGGCAACATTCTTATCATTCCAAACTCGCTTCCCATAGTGGTTACCATAAGAAAGAAAATCAGGATGATAAATGAAATGTCAGCCATAGAGGCAGCATTGATACCGGGTGTTTTCTTCATTGCCATATCTTATAACTTTATTTGAAATAACGTGAAACAGAAGAAAAACATATAGCTAATACAGCGCCTATCAGCAACATATAAAACATGTATATAGCAGCTTCGACGAATCTCATCGTACCGGCAGCTACAGTTATATCCTTAATAATAAAATCTCTGTTATCTGTTAACAGAAAACATAAAAGAAAAACTGCCGCAGCAATACCAATACCGATAAATGCTGTTTTGGCGCCTTTCAGGTCTTGAAGCATCTGAAGCAGTGAAAATCCGACAACTCCGAGTATTGCTAATCCTATAGCAATATATGCCAATGGAATCGCAAACGATACAGAAATAGTTTCTAACATAATCTATTAATTTTTAGTTTTATACCTGACTAAAATATCCATAATAGAGATAGAAGCATCTTCCATAGTGTTCACGAGGCTGCCTATTTTGTTGAGCAGATAGTTGTAGAACACTTGCAGTATCATAGCGGTTATCAACCCGAATACGGTTGTCAACAGGGCTACCATCATACCGGATGCAACGATAGTGGGCGAGATGTCGCCTGCTACGGCAATATCGTCAAATGCCTGAATCATACCGATAACCGTTCCCAAGAACCCCAACGATGGAGCCAATGCGATGAACAACTGCAGCCACACCATACCGTTTTCCAATTTACCCATTTGAACGCCGCCATACGAAACGATTGCTTTTTCAATCATTTCGACGCCTTCGTCGTAACGTTCAAAACCCTGGTAAAAAATACTCGCTACGGGTCCTTTTGTATTCCGGCACACTTCCTTAGCCGCTTCTGCACCGCCGGATTCCAACGCTTCCGAAATCTTCTTCAGCAACTTGTCTGTATTGGTGGTTGCCAAGTTCAGATAGATTATACGCTCTATGGCAATAGCCATACCGATAATCAACAAAAGCAGAATCGGTGACATCCAAAATACGTCGCCTTCAACAAACTTTTCTCTAAATACATTGTGTATCTCAGAAAGTCCTTGCTGAGCAAACACTGTGGATGCGTTAAAGAGGCACATTCCACTAACTACAAAAAACGAAACAAATTTTTTCATGATAAAAAATTCAATTTTAGATTATAATAACAAATTTGGTTTTTAAAAAATTTAAATTTACAACAATATTTTTGAAAATTACGAAGAATTTTCAAGCGACAAAAATACAATAGTTTTTTGAAAAAACAAAAAAAAAAAATTTTTTTTGAAAAAAAATGCACTTTTTTTCGAAAAATGGAAAAAAAAAATATATTTTTGCCGTCATAAATGTAATACATATAATATAATGTAAGCACATATATGATGCGCCGCAAAACTCACGCCGTTCAAATCGGCGATATTCCGCTCGGGAGCGATTACCCCGTAAGATTGCAGTCGATGACCAACACAAACACGATGGACACCCAAGCCACTGTCGCACAGTGTATCCGTATTATCGAAGCAGGCGGGGAATACGTTCGTATTGCCGCACAGGGAGTGCGCGAAGCCGAACAGTTAGCCGTCATAAAAAAGGAATTGCATAGCCGCGGATATTGCAATCCGTTGATAGCCGACGTCCATTTCAATCCCAAAGTAGCCGAAACAGCAGCCCGAATCGTCGAAAAAGTGCGCATCAACCCCGGAAACTATGTAGATAAAAAGTTTTCAACGCCAAAAACATACGCCGACAGCGAATATGCCGCCGAGTTAGAGCGAATACACGAACGATTGACGCCCTTGATAAAAATATGCAAGGAATACGGAACAGCTATTCGCATCGGCAGCAATCACGGCTCGCTCAGCGACCGTATCGTGAACCGCTACGGCGACACGCCGCAGGGCATGGTGGAATCGGCGATGGAGTTTTTGCGTATTTTCGAGGCAGAAAATTTCAATCAGGCTGTTTTGTCGATGAAGGCAAGCAATTTGCGCGTGGTCATCGAATCGACACGTTTATTGGCGGAACGCATGACGCAGGAAGGTCTGCATTATCCGCTGCATCTTGGCGTGACCGAAGCGGGCGAAGGCGAGGACGGCAGAATCAAATCGGCTGTCGGTATAGGTTCGCTTTTGATGGACGGCATAGGCGACACGATACGCGTATCGCTTACCGAAGCGCCCGAAGCGGAAATACCGGTAGCGCTCAACATCCTGCAAGCCTGTCGCCTGCGGATGAGCAAAGCCGAATACATATCCTGTCCCTCGTGCGGACGCACACTGTTTGACCTGCAAACTACCGCAGCAAAGATACGCGAGCGCACCTCGCATCTGGCAGGATTAAAAATAGGCATAATGGGCTGCATAGTAAACGGACCCGGCGAAATGGCAGACGCCGACTATGGCTATGTAGGCGCAGCGCCGGGAAAAATTACCCTGTACAAACAACGCGAGATAGTTAAACGAAACATACCCGAAGATAAGGCTGTTGAAGAGTTGATAAATCTGATTAAGACAAGCGGAGACTGGATTGAAAATTAAATTTTACCAAAATTTCGAGCGCATATCTTTTATATTTGCGTCTTTGCGCAACGCTTCCATTGCTTCTTGCACAGAACGGTTTGAAAATGTTGTTGCCAGCCGTTCTCTTGCTTGTTCAACGCCAATTTCGTCGGGTTCAACAATTTGTTTTACAGTGAAAAGGTATACTCCGTTAAATCCCTTAATGGGGTTCGATATAGTTCCTTCATCGCCGTTTGTAGCCGCTGCTATAAGTTCCGGTTCTATACCTGCTCCGGGAAGCGAGAATGTAGAAAACGTTATGGCTTCTGCTGATTCGATGGGCAGGTTAAGTCTGAGGGCAACGTCTGAAAACGATTGAGCGGTCTGTATAGCCTCTGATAGTTGCGCTGCAATTTGCTCGCCTTTCTTTTCCTTGCGAACATTCATTTCAATTTCGAAAGAAACATCATTGATTGAAGCAAATCCTTCTTTGTTGATATTTTTTAAAACAGCAACTATATGTGCATTTTCAATAGTAAAGACGTCAGAAACGTCACCGCGTTTGGCGTCATAAGCCCAACGTACAATTTGCCTCGCCGACGGAAAGCCGGGTAATTGGCGGTCGTTTTCGCCAAGACGCGGCGCAGTGCGTTTGAAGATATTTTGTTCGATAGCAGCGTCGTCAAACTGTTTTTCTGTACGATTGTCTATGGAAAATCTGCTGGCTTGCGAAAAAATAAGATGTTCGGTTTGCGAACTCGGCGTTATTTCGCGTTCAAGCGTTGCTATTTGCACCTTTTTTGCTTCTCTGCCGCGCTCTGTAACCTGCATCACGATGACGCCCTGTCCGGGATAATTATATGTGGTAACTTCGCGTATTCGCAAATCGAAAAGCGATTCCTGCGGCGAACCGCGTAAACCTACTTCATGCATCCAGCCGATATCTCCGCCATTGTTTGCGGAATTGTTATCAGCGGAATATTTGGCAGCCAATCCTACAAAATCAGCGCCGCCTTCAACGGCTCTTTTGATACTGTCTGACAATGCAACTGCCTCGTTATACGAATCTTGTGTCTGCTCTTTCGGTACAAGAACTATTTGGCGCACTTTTACCGAATCAGGACGATTTTCCACTTTTGTCAAACGTACTAATTTCAATATTTCGCCGTCCTGATAGGGACCTACCATTGCTCCAACCTGTTCGTCAAACAATTCGGCAGCCTGTACAGGCAGTTGTTCGCGCGTCAAAAATCGCGTATCGGCAGTTGAGCGGTTCAGTCTGATAAATTGGAATGGGTCGGTTGATTGTTCAAATTCAGGTTTGATATTTTCTATCCATTCTTGCGCTGCTGCGCGATCTTCATCGGAAGGAACGACGTTAAATACAACGAACTCAATATCGCGCGAAGCGGTCTGCGCCCATTGATTTTTGTGTTTTTGGTAATATTCTTTTATATCGTTGCTCGATACGGTTATAAGGCTGTCGGGTATGGAGTTATAATTTTGAACGATGTAATCAAAATCAACCTTTCTGTTTATTTCCTGATTTTCATTTTCAGCAATGAAATCGGGAACAAAAATGCCTTTACCTATCAAATCGTTGTACTTTTGCATGTAACGTTCGTTGAGAATGGCTCTTTCTACAAATAGCCAATCGGCTGCCGCAGCAGGATCGGAATCTTTGTAATTCAGAAACTCTCTCAACGCCGAACGGTCAAATTCGCCCGTTTGCTGATTGTTAAACGCCTGTATCTGCCGGAGAATGGGCGGTGGATTGAATCCAAAGATAAGGTCGCGGAGTTCTAATGCAGAAACCGTCAATCCTATGCGCTCATACGTCTGCTCCATAAGTATTTCATTGATAAATTCACGCCATGCATGGTCGTGAGCCATGTCTCTCATTTGGTCATTGAGTTGACCAAACTGTTGTTGATACTGGTTGGTAACTTCATTGATTTTCGTTTCCAACAGCCTCACACTAAATGTTTTGCCGCCTACTTTTGCGACGTCTTCAGAGTTGCGCATTCTGCCTCCGCCGGGAAGGATAAAATCGCCGAGTACAAATGCAAACAACGCAAGACCTATTACTATTGCAATGACCCCGCCTCTCTTTCTAATATCTTCTAATACTGCCATTTACTTAATTTTTACTATAAAATTTGACGGCGCAAAGATACTAAAAATATAAATATCAACAAAATTGAATGACTTTTTTTGATTTTTTTTATATCATTCCTCCTGAAAATGCTTTTTCAATTCATTCATCAGCATTTCAGGCGCGCGACGGGGGCGACGGGTCTTGGCGTCCACAAAGACCAATACCGTTTCGCCTGTGTTCACTAATTTATCCTGTTCGTTGTAGATTTCGTAAAAAAAATGAATTTTTGCCATGGGCAGTTCCTTGATTATCACCCGTAGACGCAACAAATCATCGTATCGCGCAGGTTCAATATATTTGATGCTCAACGAGTGAACCGGCATCAGTATTCCGGCTTCTTCCATCGCACGATAGGTTAATCCTACGGAACGCAACATTTCTGTGCGCCCCACCTCGTAATACAGCGGATAATTGCCGTAATAAACATAACCCATTTGGTCGGTTTCGCCGTAGCGAACACGTAGTGACGTTTCAAATGTATACATAACTGATTGTTCAATAATTAAGTTTTTTTCCATTATACATATTATTTAAGCGCAAAGATAGGAATTTTTTCCATTATAACATATAATGAATGGAATTTTTTCTACTATAAAATAATTATGTAAACAGGTCTTCATCTCTTATCAACAGCAGGATAGCCGACTGTGAAGCGATGACGTATTTTTCGCCGTTGAAGATTATTTCGTGTGCTGCGCTTTGCATGTATACCGCCAGATCGCCTTCGCGCGGCTGTATCGGCACGTATTTTACCTCGTCGCTTTTGTCTTTCCATGGCTGGTCCATTTCGGCAATAGCCGGAATAGGATATCCCGGACCTACTTTGATTACGTAACCGCTTTGCAGACGTTCGTTTTCCTGCACGCTCGGCGGAAGCAACAAGCCTCCCTTGGTCTTTTCCATAGGCGATTTGGGCTTGATTAGAACGCGGTCGCCTACTATGATGAACTTTTTAAAATCGGTGTTGTCTATTTGTATGGACATGATTATTTTTGATTTTTGATTTTTGATTTTTGAATGTGACGTATCAACTTTTTGTTTTAAAATTTTTTAATAATTTTTCAAACCATTTCATTTGCTCTTTGGGGGTCATATTGGTATTGTCGAGTTCAATGGCGTCGGGGGCTTGGCGGAGCGGGTTTTCTTTGCGTGTTTGGTCTATGTGGTCGCGCTTTGCTATGTTTTGGTAAACGTCATTCCAATCGGCGGGCATACCCTTCTGTATCAACTCGTCATAGCGGCGCTGGGTACGTATTTGGGTACTTGCCGTCATAAAAATCTTTATGTCTGCGTCGGGGAAAACGTTTGTACCGATGTCGCGTCCGTCCAACACTACGGCTTTGCTCTTGCCCATTGCCTGCTGCAAGGAAACTAACTTTTGGCGAACTTCCTTGATGGCGCTTACCGGACTTACCGCTTCAGATACGGCAATCGTGCGTATTTCGCGCTCGACGCACGTATCGTTTAAAAAAGTTTCGTTTTCGCCTGTTTCGCTGTTTCTGCGGAAAGTGATATGAATATCGTCTAAACGGCTGTTCAACGCGGGAATATCAATTATTCCGTCGCTAATCAGTCCGTTTTGCAGGGCAAACAGCGTAACAGCGCGATACATGGCGCCTGTATCAATATAGGCATAGCCTAACTTTTGGGCAAGCGCTTTGGCGAAGGTGCTTTTGCCGCAGGATGAAAATCCGTCTATGGCGATGATCAATGGAGGCACGGTAATCGTTTTATATAATGCGAATCAAGGTTTAAATTTTTTGCAAAAGTAATCAATTTTCCAAACATTTCAAACTTTTCGCAAAATTGTTCAAAATTATTACACGGAATATGTTTTTTAGTTCACGCCAAAAATTTGCTGCGCAAAAATTTTAACGCCTTGCCCATTTGCGCCTCAACAGTTTTGATGGAAATGTTGAGTTTGTTGGCTATTTCTGAGTATTTCATATTTTCGAAACGGCTCATCTTGAATATTTGCTTGCATTTGTCGGGTAGTAGTTCGATGGTTTCGTGCAATTGTCGGTTCAAATCTTCCAATTCGAGCGAATCGTGTAAATCGTCTGCTATATGGCTGTCTTCGGGAAGAGTGTCGATAGACACAAAAGAATGTTGTTGTTGCACGAACCGGATGCTATTACGACGAATGGCAGAGGCTAAATATGATTTGACGGAATGTTCGATATGCAATGTTGCGCGATTTTCCCACAAGTACACAAACACATTTTGCACTACTTCGCGCGCAGAATCCATGTCATTTGTGTATTTTACGGCAAACAGGCACAGTGTGGCATAATATTTTTTGAACAGCAATTCGAAGGCGTGCGAATCGCCTGCCCTGATACTGTCCAAAAGCGCCTTATCTAACACGTTTTCCATCTGCTTTTATATTCATTTATATATTAGACATTTAAGCTTCTATTTGTTATCATATTGAACATCATATTGAACAAAACCAGTCACGGCACAAAGATACTCTTTTTTTGAGTATACAAAAATTCTTTTCAAAAAAATAAAAAACTTTTTACATTCGAATAAGGGTATCCCCCTTTTTTTTGTTCTTAATAGTAACACATCATATTTTTTATGTTGAAAGAAGTATCTGATATCAATTGGGATTTAGTTGCCAAGCATCTTGCCGGCGAAACAGACGGCGCGGAAGAAGAGCAATTGGCGGAATGGATAGCCGTCAGTGAAGCCAACCGCCTCTATTTTGCAGACTTGGAACGCTGGTGGCAAAATACGGGGCGTTTAGCGCTATACGGCAAGGTTGATGTAGCTGCCGACTGGAAGAAAGTGAAGCAGCGCCTCAAACTGTATGAACCCGCGAGACGAATGATGGCTCCGAAAAGGAATATTTTCGAGCGCTATCCACAATTGAGAGTAGCGGCAGCCTTGGCTGTGATGCTGGTGATTGCGGGGAGCATACATCTCGGAATACGCAATGATAGCAAATCCGAACAGGTAGAAATGACGGCTTATAATATAATGTATGTTCCTGCGGGACAACGCTCGCAGATTGTACTTACCGATGGAACGTCCGTTTGGCTAAACTCGGGCAGCAGTTTGCAGTTGCCTGCAAATTTCGAAACCGACATACGATTGGTAAAGCTTGAAGGAGAAGCCCTGTTTGAAGTGACTGACGACCCAAATAAGCCCTTCGTAGTACAGACGCTTGAATTGGAAATAACGGTTTATGGTACTTCGTTTACCGTGACATCCTATCCTAATGACGCCTCCGAAGAGGTGACGCTGATAAGCGGCGCAGTAACTGTGGCTGTTTTGGATGGAAGTAGTGAATTGGAGATGTTGCCGGGACAAAAACTTTCCTTTTTGCGCGAAGAACGTCGGTTCTTAAGATACCAACGGGCTGACATTGAAATGGAATCTGCTTGGCGCGACGGCAGAATGGCTTTTGATGACCTGCCATTAAGCGAAATAGCCAAAAAACTCGAACGTCGATACGGACTTACAATCCATATTGAAGACGAAAAAATTGCACAGTTGCGTTATCGCGGAGTGTTCCGAAGTGAATCGTCGCTCGAACAGGCTATTAAAGCGATACAACTGACCGCAAAATTCAAGTATAAAATTGAAAATGATGTAGTTACCATTTATTAATCAAAAATCGTAATGCCTATGGATAAAAAAAAAGAGAAGAAGTAAAAAGTAAAAAAAGCCGGACACGCGCAGCAACGCAAGCCCGGCAAAATGAATTTTATAATCAATCAACAGCGGAAAAGGCTAAAAATTTGAACCGCCTTTCACCGTTAAATATTAATTAAAAAAAACAGACAAATATATGTATTTTATAAATAAAATAGTAAGTAAAACCAAAAAAAAATTAGTTAGAATAATGAAAATTTCAGTTATTTTATTATCTATCAACCTGTTGACAATTTCGGCAACAGCGTATTCTCAAGCTACAAGGTTTAGCTTCGAGATGGAGAATGTGACCATAGAAGAAGTTCTGAAAGAAGTGGAACGCACGAGCAACTTCACATTTCTTTACAGAATCGGTTTGATTGACGTCCAGAAAAGAGTGAACCTGAATGTAACAAATGTAACTGTGGAAAATATTCTCAATCAAATTTTTGAAGGCGCCGGAATAAGTTTCCTTGTGCTGGAAAATAATTTAGTGATTTTGACGGAAGCCAATGACAACGCTATTAGCAAAGTCTTGCAAGGCTTCACCGTTACCGGAAGGGTGACAGACGAAACCGGCGAAACGCTGCCGGGAGTTACGGTAATGATAAGAGGAACCCAGCAAGGAACATCTACCGATGTAAATGGAAGATATTCCCTGACGGTTCCCGATGAGAACGCTACTTTGGTGTTTTCGTACATCGGATTTGCCACGCAGGAAATTGTTGTTGGATCTCAAAGAATGATTGATGTTACGCTCACTGAAGGCGCAAGCGCAATAGAAGAATTGGTTGTAGTCGGTTATGGTACGATGCGCAGAAGCGACTTGACAGGTTCGGTGGTAAGCGTAAATATGGCGGGTAAAGAAATGAATGCCAATGTAAGCTTGACGCAGGCGCTACAGGGTTATGCAGCCGGTGTGAATGTCGGTAGCGGCGAACGTGCCGGAGAATCGGGTTCAATATCTATCAGAGGACAGTCTTCATTTTCTGCAAGTCAGGAACCCCTGATTGTATTAGACGGAATTATTTATAATGGCGACCTGAACGATATTGATGTGAGCGATATAGAGAAGGTTGATATTCTAAAAGACGCAAGCGCCGCCGCAGTATTTGGTTCGCGTTCGGCAAACGGCGTAATAATCATCACTACAAAGAAGGGACAACATGAGAAGCCCATGTTTAATTTCAACATGTACTATGGATTTCAGAACATGGCTCCAAACCCCCGAACGAAAGTGATGAACGGCGATGAATTTGCAATACGGTTAGTTGATTATAATTATTATCTGCGTGATTTATTGCCATGGTATAGAACAAATCCTACCAGCGCCGCCGACAGACCCGCACGACCTGATATTACCGATAGAGATTTAGTGTCAAGAAGTTTGCGTTCGTTGGAAGAACAGGAAAACTATCTTGCAGGACGCGAAATCAACTGGATTGATAAAGTTTATGGCACAGCTCCTATTCAGAATTACAATTTGAGTGTTTCCGGTATGACCGACCGCACAAATTATTATATTTCCGGGGCTTATATCAAACAGAATGGTATCATTTTGGGTGATAACTTTAACCGTTTTACTTTGCGCGCAAATTTTGAAAACAAAATAACAAGTTGGTTTACAGCGGGAATGAACGTGCAATTGTCGCGCTTGGACTATTCCGGATACTACAACAATAGCGAGACAGTATCAACGGATGGTTTTTACAATACCGCTGCTATGAACTCTGCGTTGCGAGCAAGTCCTTTGGCAAATGAAAGAGATGCAAATGGAAATTATCCGATATTTCTGGCGGGCGAAACCATGCAACGACATCCATTAATAAATCAATATGTTGATGACGTAGATCTTGCAAACAGGGTATTTTATGTGATATCTGCGAAAATTGACGTTCCGTTTATTCAAGGTCTTCGCTACGAATTGAATTATTCGAACTCTTTTTACAATCGGAAGTTAGATAATTTTTTCCCTACAACCACATTCGAAGGTTCGGTGTTCAATAACTATGCCACAAAAAATCGCTACGAAGGCAACGAATGGTTGGTCAACAATATTGTATCATATTCGAAAATTTTAAACGACGTTCACAGTATCAACGCAACCTTGTTGTATAGCGCAGAAAAGAGAGAAGGAGAAGGAAGTCCCGGAGAAGCAGCCAATCTTACTCCCGGTAGCCGTATGATTTCGTACGGATTCCAGAATCCTCTTTTAGGAGTTCATGCTATGCAAATGGGCGAAACACAGTCGATAATGTCAAATGCTTGGGAAGAATCCAGCATTGCCTATATGGCTCGTTTGAATTATGCTTATGACAGTAAATACTTGTTAACTGCCACTTTTAGAAGGGATGGTTATTCCGGATTCGGTAAGAATAACAAATATGCCGATTTTCCTTCTGTATCGGCTGCGTGGGTGCTTTCAAGAGAGGCTTTCCTTGGCAACGTCGGTTGGCTTGACCATCTAAAAATAAGGCTTTCTTACGGCATAAACGGTAATCAGGGTATTGGTCGTTATGCAAGTTTAGCAAGAATTAGCAGTGACCCGTCTGTTTTTGGAGGCAGCACAGCAGTGGGCGTATATCCTTCATCAATGGGCAATTCAGATTTAAGATGGGAAAAGCCTGCTTCTACCAATCTTGGGTTTGACATAATGATATTCAATAACCGTATCTCTGCCGAAATTGATCTCTATAACTCCAATACCAGCGATGTGCTTGTTAGGAAAAACCTCCCGCAGATATCAGGTTACAGCAGTGTATGGGCAAACCTCGGAGGCGTGAACAATAAAGGTATAGAAATAGGTCTGAATACACGTAATATTGTTAATCAGGATTTCAGGTGGACTACAAGATTCATGTTTTCATTGAACAGAAATAAGATTACCGATCTCTACGGCGACGGTACAAAAGAAGACATTGGTAATACATGGTTTGTAGGCGAACCTTTAGGCGTGCTTTATAATTATGAACTTGATGGCGTTTGGCAGGAAGAAGATCTCTTCAATGGTACAATTTATCCGAATTATTTTCCGGGAATGTACAAGATCGTAAGTCAGGATGAGACAACCGCTCTTAATGCTAATAAAGACAGGAAGATTGTAGGCTACAGCGTGCCAAACTATCGTTTCAGTATCAGCAACGATTTCAGTTATAAGGGTTTTTCTTTGAGTATATTCATCAATTCCATTCAGGGAGGCAATAATTATTATATGGGTAACGCCTATGATATAATTGCTCCGGCTTCGGGAGGCACAGATTTCGCAATACGCGCCAATAGACCTGCTATTTATCCATACTGGAGACCCGACAATCCGGTCAATAATGTACCTGCCATGTATTATTCGCCGCCGTTAACTCCGGCTTATTACATGTCAAGGAGTTTTATCCGTTTGCAAGACGTTTCGCTTTCCTACAATATTGACAAATCATTGTTGGATAGATTCAATATCAACAATATGCAGGTTTATGTCAGCGGTAAAAATCTCCATACCTGGACCAATTGGCCCGGATGGAGTCCCGAAGGTAATTTTACCCCTTTGATGAGAAGTTTTATCGGAGGTATAAGAATGAGTTTTTAACCAATAAAAAAACATAAAAAATGAAAAGTTTCATAAAAAATTTTGATAAAAGTTGCCTGTTATTGGCAGTAAGTTTCGCCCTTATGGTTTCCTGCGGCGATAGTTTTTTGGAAGAGAAACCCAAAAGTTTCTTTACACCCGATAATGCCTATTCACAACCCGCGCATATTGAACAGGGTATTGTGGGATTGCATCAACAGATTAGACCATGGTGGACTAATAACGCAGCTACAACGTCTATCATGTTTACCCTTGGCACCGACCTTTCATATCATGGCGAGCAGCCTGGAGGCGGCACCATGATGAACTATCTCAACAATCTGACGCCAACGGCAGGCGCCGCCACTTTTTGGAACAGGTCTTACAGCCTTATCCAAAGTGCAAACGTGTTGATAGAAGCAATCAATAATTCGAGCGATGATATTTGGGCAAGTACAGGCGAAAGAGACGCGCTACTTGGCGAGGCAATGTTTTTCCGCGCTTTTGCTTATCGTAGTCTTGTCGTTCTTTTTGGCGATGTGCCAAAGGTAATTGAGGCTATAGATTATCCGAAAACAGATTTTGTGCGCGCTCCAAAGTCCGAAATATACAAATTGATGGAGGATGATTTGGATTTTGCTTCAGAGCATTTACCTGTACGCGGCGCTGAAAAGGCGCCGGGACGCATAACACAGGGCGCAGCATGGCATTTGTTGAGCGAAACATATCTTATACAGTCAAAATTTCAGGACGCCGTAAATGCTGCAAGCCGCGTTATCAATGACTACGGTTATGGGCTAATGACGCGAAGGTTCGGAACAAAACTCGGAAACGATGTTTTCGGTACGGGAGACCCTTATTTTGACCTTTTCGGATATGGAAACCATAACTTAGCGGAAAATACCGAAGGAATATGGGTAATACAGGTAGCTCCCAATGTAATCGGAGGGACAGACAATCCGAGCGAAAGAATGTATGGAGCGGCTTACTACCGTACAGGAAATACGCCGGATGGTTTTCTGGCATTTCGTGGAGAATTTGTAGAAGGAGCATACACCGGTCTTTGCGATACGCTTGGCAGACCTGTTTCTTGGAACAGACCAACAAGTTACGTCACTCACACAATATGGGGAGGCGATAACTGGAACGTAGACCAGCGGAACGCAGAACACAACATCAAGCGAAATTATTATTTTGACAATCCTGCATCTGCATATCACGGACAGAAAATAGAGTGGTCGCTGTATGAAGAAGCCGGAGTGACCAGAAATAATGAGATGCAGGACTCCATTGAGTTTCTTTTCCCTTACTTTATTAAAATTGCAGCGCCATTAGAGCGCTTCACCGACCCCGCGCGTTCGGGAGGCGGAATAAATCATAAATGTCTCTACGCCTTCAGGCTGGCTGAAACATATTTGATACGCGCCGAAGCATATTTGGGGCTTAACAGAACAGATTTAGCTGCAGACGATATTAACGAGGTACGAAACAGGGCGCAGGCTATTCCTGTAGCCCCGGAAGAAGTAACTTTGAACTATATTCTTGATGAAAGAGCGAGAGAACTTTATACTGAAGAATGGAGGATGCTCACTTTGATGCGGCTTGGAAAATTAGTTGAACGCGTAAGGGAATATAACGACAATCCGCTTCGTCCCGGATTGGGTATTCAGGATTATCATAATTTATGGCCTATTCCTCAAACGGAAAGGGACAGAAATGATGCAGATTTGATGAGGCAAAATCCGGGTTATCCACAATAAATTAATAAAATTAAAGACAGCAGTGCGCTGTTGCTGCTGTCTTTTTTCAAATTTTAAGAAAATTCCTGTCAAATGAAATATAAGAAAGATAAGAAAAACATAATTTTGTTAGCGGCTATATGCCTTTTGGCTGTTAGCCTCAATGCCTTTTCACAGTCTAATAATCTGAAACTATGGTATACCAAGCCGGGAACCGGCTGGTTGGAATCGCTGCCTTTGGGCAACGGACGAATAGGAGCAATGGCGCTTGGCGGCGTTTCCGAAGAGCGTATCATTCTGAATGAAACCACACTGTATTCGCGGGAATCGCCAATTTACGAAACTTTGCCCGACATAACCCGTCACATCGATATCCTGACTAGAATGATACGAAATGGCGAATATGCCGATGCAGACGACTATTCAACCAAACATGTAACCGGTCCGGCAGTCCCCTGTTATCAACCATTGGGCGATATTGTTTTCCGTTTTTCCGGACAGGACGATTACACGGATTATTCCCGCGAGTTGGATTTATCTACCGCCACTGCTAAAGTAAGTTATAAATCCGGCGGGACAACCTTTACGCGCGAAGTATTTGCGTCCCACCCCGATAATGTGCTGATTATAAGATTGAGAGCAGACAAAAAAGGACGGTTGAACTTCAAGATTCTGATGGAATCGGTGCATCCTGCCACTCAATTATCGACAACGGCAAGGGAGTTAAGTTTTAGGGGACAGGCACCCGGACTCGCATTGCGTAGGACTTTTGAGTGGGTCGAAGAATGGGGACAGCAATGGAAATACCCTGATGTTTGGGACAAAGACGGAAAAAGACGAACTGATGTCGATTTTGCGCGCGATGTGAGAACAGGGGAACTCATTCCTGTGATATACAATGGCAAGGGAGTAAAATTTGAAACCAAAATACAACTTCTTCAATGCGATGGACAAGTATCGGCAGATAGAGACGGTTTGACGGTAAAAGATGCGCAGGAAGTAGTTATTGCTGTTGCAGTAGCCACAAGTTTCAACGGATACGATAAAGACCCCGTAACGGAAGGATTAAATCCGGAAACCTTGAATCAAACTACTCTTTCCAAACTTAACAGGCGGTCGTATGCTCAAATTCAGCGCACTCACATTGCTGATTATCAGAAGTTATTTAATCGAGTTTCGTTGCAGTTGCCCGATCCTCATGGTAAAAGCAATCTTACGACCGATGAAAGGAAGACGAATTATTCGCTTTCAGACGATCCTTCATTTGCTTCGCTGTATTTTCAGTATGGTCGTTATCTTTTGATATCGTCTTCGCGGGAAGGGGGGCAGCCTGCAAATCTGCAAGGTCTTTGGTGTGTAGATGTTATTCCTCCATGGGGAAGCGCCTATACTATCAATATAAATATGCAGATGAATTATTGGGCGGCAGAGTCTACCAATTTGAGCGAGTGCCATGAGCCGCTGTTCGGTTTTTTGAAGGATGTTTCGGTAACAGGCAGACGTGTAGCGCGTGATATGTACAAACTTCCGGGGTGGGTTCTTCATCATAATTCGTCACTTTGGCGTGGAGCGCATCCGGTGGACTGGTATGGTTTTATTTCTTTTTGGCCCATGGCGGGCGGTTGGCTTTGCCAGCATTTGTGGCAACATTATCTCTATACGAAAGACGTTGATTTTCTGCGTGAAACGGCTTATCCAATTATGAAAGGCGCCGTACAGTTTTATAACAGTTGGCTTGTTGACGACGGCAACAGACGTTTAGTTACTCCTGTGAGTAATTCCCCCGAAAACCAGTTTTTCTACATCGATGAACGCGGGCAACGAAGGGCAGCAGGAATGTCTATGGCTTCTTCATTGGATTTGGCAATCATACGTGAATTGTTTCAAAATACGATTGACGCTCAAAAGTTGCTTCAGATTGATATTGATTTTTCCCTTGTTCTTGCCGACAAACTTGCACGCCTTTATCCGTATCAGATAGGCGTAGACAACCAAAAAGGACAGTTTCTTGAGTACTTTAAGGAATTTTACGAATCGCCGCCACGTCACGACACATCGCCTTATTATCCGCTGTATCCGGGCAATCAGTTTACGCTCGAAAAAAACACCGAACTGACGCAGGCGGTCAAAACGCTTATGGAAAATCGTACCGTAGCCCGAACTGCCGGCGGCGGCTGGGTTGGCGCATGGTATGCTGTTCTGTGGGCGCGTTTGGGAGAAAAAGACAGAATCCCACCCTATCTTCAGGCATTGATTAGTAGAACCCATCTTAACATGTTTGGCGGCGGCGGCTCTGTTTTTCAGATAGATACAAATCTTGGATATACGGCAGCCGTAGCCGAAATGCTACTGCAAAGCCATTCGGGAGAGATAAAACTTTTGCCCGCTTTGCCTGATGTATGGCATTCGGGAACTGTTACCGGTTTATGCGCCGAAGGCGGTTTTGAACTTAACATTACATGGAAAGATAAAAATCTTGTAAGTGCAACCATTAAGAGCAAAATTGCAAATAGCGCAAAAATCAGGTACGGAGAAAATGTAATTGAATTGGATATGAAACCCGGCGAAACAATTCGGCTGGGCGATAAACTTAATCGTATAAGATAAATCTTTTAAAAAATAATAATTAATTAAAATGAAAAAATGTAATTTAATAATATTAATAATCTTTGCCTTGTCATTATTGGTAAGCGCCAATAGCCTCGCAGAAAGACCCAATCTTATGGCGGGAACGGCAAAAATAAATATTACCCCAACCACAGAACCTGTTCACGATTCTATCTTCGCCCGATGTTTGATTTTGGCTGTTGATGGGAAGCGTTTTGCTATTGTTTCGGTCGATCTGCCAAGTTTGTCGAGCGAAATGTTGAAAAGAGTTTGCAAGGAACGGTATGGTATCGACCATCTGTTGATTTGTGCAACACATAATCATTCAGCGCCTTTCAGATTTTCCAGAACTAATTATTCAGCGCTTTATGAGGAGAGGGTTCTTGAATGTGTCAGGCGCGCTTCTGCCAATATGTTTGAGGCAACTATCAGCGCGGGGCGCAAAAGTTTCCCCCAATTGGGATTTATACGCCTTATTGTTCGCGACGACGGTCATGCGCGCGAATCGTGGTTTTGGGACGAACGCCACAGTTATCTTAATCGCGAACGAATACCCTATGGTCCCGTAGACGATGAAGTAGGCGTTTTGAAAATTTCAGATATAAACGGCAATCCGAAAGTGATCGTTATGAACTATGCCTGCCATCCTGATGTCGTTTGCGATAATTATGAAATATCTGCCGACTATCCCGGCGCTGCTGTTAAAAGAGTTGAAGAAGCCTTTGATAATAAAGTTAATTGTTTGTTTGTGAACGGCGCTGCCGGCAATGTGGGACCTCTTTTTACCGTACCCAGAAGATCTGGTCCCGACGACCCACTCAAAACCGATTATACACAAATGGACAAGATGGGAGCAATACTCGCTCACGAAACGGTACAAGCGGTTAAATCAATAAAAGAGTACAGTAATAAGGAAACTTCAATAAAATACATGGAAGATTCACTGCAATTTACAGGCAGATTTGATAAAACGTTGAAATACAATGTTCATATCGCTACCATGCTTATCAATGAAGAGATACTGATAGCCTTTTCGCCGGGAGAATATTTTGTAGAGTTAGCGCTTGATTGGAAAAAGAAGATGCAGGGTGAAGTACCCTATTCCATGTTTTTCGGGTATACATGGGTAAAAGGCAGTTCGCCCGGGTATGTTCCCGACATTAAGGGCGCAGCGCTTGGCGGCTACGGAGCCGACCAAGGTGAAAGATTAATTGAAGTTGGCGCAGGCGAAAAATTGATGAACCGACAGTATGAAAATTATTTTCGGCTTACAGGTCTGATGCGTAATGAACCCGGACCGTCAGGGTTTACCCGTGGTCCAAGATGGAGAGTAGAACTTGTTCAATAATAAATATTTATCATGAAAATAATAAAATTTCTTACATGCTGTATAGTAGTTGTCGTTATCTTCGGCGCGTGTAAATCAGACGTTGAAACGGCATATAACTATGTAGATCCTTTTATAGGAACGGGCGCCCACGGACATACATTTCCCGGCGCTACAATCCCTTACGGAATGGTGCAACTCAGCCCCGACACCCGAACGCTCGGATGGGACGCTTGCAGTGGATACCATTATTCCGACAGTTCGATTATCGGTTTTAGTCATACGCATTTGAGCGGAACTGGAATAGGCGATTATGGTGATATCCTGTTCATGCCCTTTTCCGGTGACATTAAATTGATGGCAGGGGATGTAAATGATCCCGATACGGGCTACAGGTCAAGGTTTCAGCACAAAAACGAAAAAGCGACGCCCGGATATTATTCCGTAAAGTTAGACGATTATGATATTGACGTGGAACTGACCACTTCTACCAGAGCGGGTTTCCACCGATATACGTTCAATAAAGGCGGACAATCAGGCGTCATCATCGACCTGACCCATACCATACATGGGCATAGAAATCCCTTGAATGAAATACGAATCATCAGCGATACCGAAATAGCAGGCGCCAAAGTTACAGATGGCTGGGCTACCAACCATCATGTGTACTTCCATGCAAAGTTCAATAAACCGTTTACATACAAGTTGATTGATACCGGTGAAGAGGTATCGGGCGTAAAGACAATCGCTTCAAAAAATGCAAAGGCGGTTTTACTTTTCGATATGAAACCGGGCGAAAAGTTGATGGCAAAAGTCGGTATCTCATCGGTTGATATTGACGGCGCCAAAAACAACCTTGAAACCGAAATAAAAGACTGGAACTTCAACAGGGTCGTGTCCGACGCTAAAAAACTATGGATCGAACAGTTGAACAAAATACAGATTGAAGGCGGAACCGAAGATGACAGAACAATATTCTATACTGCTCTTTATCACTGTTCTATGAGTCCTTATGTATTCACTGATGTAGATAACCGTTACAGAGGATTGGATCAAAAAATATATACTGCCGATGAAGGATTTACCAACTATACTGTTTTTTCATTGTGGGACACCTTTCGCGCTTTCAATCCTTTGCTGACCATTATTGACCCCGAACGCGTAAATGATTTCGTTCGCGCATTACTTTGTAGATACGACGAGGGTGGCATACTTCCAAAATGGGAATTAGGAGGAAATTATACAGGTTCGATGATTGGTTATCATGCTGTTTCAATGATTGTTGACGCTTATATGAAAGGGATTCGTGATTATGACGTAGACAAAGCCTACAAGGCTTGTATCGCTACATCGCTTTACGATACAACTAACATTATTTTTCCCTCGTTAGTTGTAAAAGAAAAGTTGATGCCCGACGCCCGTAAATATTACAACGAGTTGGACTTCATTCCTGCCGACCTTACCATAAAATCGGTTTCCGAACAGTTGGAATATGCTTATTGCGACTGGTGTATCGCTCAATTAGCCAAAGACAGAAACGATGCAGCCGTCTATGAGGTTTATTCGCAACGCGCAATGAAATATAAAAATATTTTCGACCATTCCACAGGTTTTATGCGCGGCAGATTTTCTGACGGAAGTTGGGAAACGCCTTTCAGACCAAGAGCGCCGGGCAGAAGTTACGTAGAAGGCAATGCGTGGCAATGGAACTGGTTCGTGCCGCACGACATCTACGGATATGTTGAACTGATGGGTGGAACAGACATTTTTATCAACAAATTGGATTCATTGTTCTCTATTCCATCATATATCCCCGGAGAAAGAAGAATGGCAGATGCAACAGGTTTGATAGGACAATATGCGCATGGTAACGAGCCAAGTCATCATGTTACACATTTGTATAATTATCTGGGACAACCATGGAAAACCCAACAATTAGTTGATTCTGTTCTGTACTCTCTGTATTTTAACGACCCCGAAGGACTTTCCGGCAACGAAGATTGTGGACAAATGTCTGCATGGTATGTGTTGAATGCCATGGGCTTTTATTCATTTTGTCCCGGCGAACCGGAATATTCCATCGGTCGACCTATTTTCGACAAGGCTACAATAAATCTTTCAAACGGGAAAAAATTTGTGATAGAAGCGAAAAATAATTCGAAAAGCGCCAAATACATACAGTCAGCAACGCTTAACGGAAAACCTTTGAACAGACCATGGTTCCTTCATACGGATATTGTGCAGGGCGGAACGCTTGTATTGGAAATGGGCGGAAATCCAAACTCGGGATGGGGAATAATTAAATAATAAACGACATGAAAAGCAAAATATATGTTATCATTTTATTGATTATTACGTTCTTCTGCATACCAACATGCACGCAGGAAGAATATCAATCAGGCGCTTATTATCAGGTTGAATATCAGCCGTCAACGGAAATAGATGGATTGCAACTTGGCGTCACCTACACGTTGTGGATACCACAAGGAGTAAAGACCGTCAGGGGCGTCATTGTTCACCAGCATGGCGCGGGCATTCCGGCAGCCAAATCGGGAATGACGGCGGCATACGATTTACATTGGCAGGCGTTGGCAAGAAAGTGGGACTGCGCGTTGATGGGTCCTTCCTATCATGTAGAAAATAACGCTGTAGACGATACTCCCGGCGGAGCGCAATTATGGTTTGACGCCCGCAAAGGTTCAGACGTAACTTTTCGTAAATCGTTAGATGATTTTGCAGCAATGTCGGGGCATTCGGAATTAAGTTCCGCGCCATGGTGCTTGTGGGGACATTCAGGAGGCGCAACATGGGCGCACGTTATGGCTGCGCTCAATCCCGACAGGGTCGTGGCTTTGTGGTTGCGTTCAGGGACGGCAAATATGTATAAGCCCCGTCCCAATTTTCCCGATCTTCATATTCCTGAAGCAATTTATTCAATCCCTGCGATGTGTAATCCCGGGATACAGGAACAAGGCGTTATATGGGACGGACAGTTGGAAATGGTTATGGAATACAGGGCGCATGGCGCTCCAATAGGTTTTGCCCCCGACCCGCTTACAGGTCATTGGTGCGGCGACAGTCGTTATCTGGCGATTCCTTTTTTTGACGCTTGTATGTCAATGAGGCTGCCCGAAAAAGGAAGCAAAACGCAAACATTACGTCCCGTTGATATGAATATTGCTTGGTTGGCGCCGTTACTCGGCGATACGGCTATTCCTGCGGCTTTATACGAGGGCGAAATAGCCGAATCTGTATGGTTGCCCAACGAATTGATTGCAAAGATGTGGGGGGAATATGTAAAAACGGGGCAGGTTTCCGACCATACCCCGCCACCGGCTCCGTTCAACGTAAAGGTCGTCGGAAATAAGGTTACATGGGATGCCGAGGCTGATTTTGAAAGCGGTATAGGTCATTTCATCATATTGCGGGATAAAAAATATTATGCAAGGGTACCAAAAGAACCGTTGCTGCGGTTTCAGGTGCGTCCATTATTTCAATCGGGATATATCAACTCATACAACGATTCGCCGGTAGACCCCGTACCCGAAATGAGTTTTATCGATTCGTTGGCTATTGGAAAACATCGTTATACGGTAATTTCAGTAAACAGCGTCGGATTACCGTCATTGATTTCCGATGGCGCAACACCTTTACCATCTCAATTAGAATCTCAAGTAAATCATTAAATAACAATTTATTATATTTATTTTTTTTAAATTCTCATTATTTTTTTAATTTTTTTAAATCATTAATATCATGGATAAAATAGTATCGAGAAGGAATTTTTTAGGAGCCGCCGCTCTTGGAGCTGGCGCAGCCATGCTTCCTTCTAACTTGTTGTCATCGGAATATTCCGAATTAGACGAAAAATCCGTTCAGAACTGTCCTCCCTTAAAGATAGGGATGATGAGCTGGTTGTTCGGAAGCGAATGGGATTTGGACACGTTTATTAAAAACTGTACCGAAACAAATTATCTTCACGCGGAATTGCGCACCACCCATAAACATGGAGTTGAGGTGACGCTCAATAGGTCTCAACGTCAGGAGGTAAAAAAGAAAATTGCCGATTCTGCGCTTGAAGCCATAAGTTTAGCCAGCGAATTTATGTATCATTTTCCTGACCAAAGACTTTTGCGGGAAAATATTGAAGGTACAAAAGTATATCTGCAATTGGCAGCAGACGTAGGCGCAATAGGTATTAGGGTCTTTCCTAATGACTTACCTGACGATGTTCCCGAAGAAAAAACAATGGAACAGATAGGGAAAGCGTTGGCAGAAGTTGGGAAAGTAGGTAACGATCTGGGGGTAGACGTGCGCGTTTGCGTGCATGGACGCAAAACCAACCAGATACATGTTATAAAGCAAATAATTGATTATTCGGAAAGCCCTTACGTATACGTCAATTGGAACTGCGAATCAAACGACCTGCGTGGAGCCGGATTTCACGCAAATTATAACATGATAAAAGACCGTATAAAGGGTATTCACCTGAAAGAATTGCGTACAGAAACATACCCCTATCGTGAATTTTTCAGATTATTGCGGGCTGATGGCTACGACGGTTATTGTAATTGCGAAATAGGCAGAATAAGTTGCGACCCGATTGATTTCATGCGCTATTATCGTGCATTGTTCCTTGCTTATCAAAATGTAATTTAATATTTGAACACAATGGAAAGACGAACGTTTTTAAAAAAAACCTCAGCTATGGCAGCAGGAGCATTGGTCATTCCTTCTTTTTCTTCTTTTAGAAATCCCTTGGGATCGAACGATACTGTCAATATTGCCGTTATTGGTTTAGGTTCGACAATAAAGATTGGAGGAAAAGGAAAACAGGATTTGGAAGGATGGTTGCGTACCGCAGGCGTGAAAGTAGTTGCAATATGCGACTGCGACGAGCAAATTTTAAGAGAAGAGCAGGAAAAGTTACAGAGAAACGGACATCAGGTAAAGGCTTATAAAGATTTTCGCGACGTTCTCGGCGACAAGGATGTAGACGCCGTAAGTATCACAACACCCAACCATTCACATGGAGTAATCAGCGTAATGGCTTGTCAGGCAGGTAAACATGTCTATTGTCAAAAACCGGCATCACACAATATTTTCGAAGGCAGAAAAATGGTTGAAGCCGCCAGAAAATATAATCGCATAGTGCAGATTACCTCCAATATGAGAACCCAAACCTATGTGGATGCTTATCAATGGACGCGCGAAGGAAATCTTGGGAAAATTCTTTACGTGCATGGAATAAATTATAAGCCACGGATGAGCATCGAAACAGTTGCGGCTCCTGTGCCTGTTCCAAGGTCGGTAGACTATAATTTGTGGGCTGGTCCGGCTCCAATGTCGCCCGTTCACAGGAAATATTTCCATTACGATTGGCATTGGATGTGGGAAACCGGAAACGGCGATTTGGGAAATATGGGAATACATTTTCTTGATGGTTGCCGCATGGCGCTCGGAATAGGCGAACACCCCCGACGAATAATGTCTATCGGAGGACGGTTAGCATATGCAGATGACGGTGAAACGCCGAACACGCAGATAATTTATTTTGACTACGGACAAATACCGGTCATTTTCGAGGTTAGAGGACTGCCCAAGGATGCAACTTTTCTAAAAAAAGATTGGGAAGTATTAGGTTCCGTCAGTATGGACAGTAGCTACGGCGTTACAACGGGCGTTGTTGTTCATTGCGAAAACGGCTATCTCGCAGGAAATAGAGCGTTTGATGCATCGGGAAGATCAGTCAGACAATTCAGCGGCGGAACAAATGAAGGCGATAAAAACAATTTCATCAGAGCAATAAAAGAGAACGACTGGAAACAGTTGATTTCCGACGTCGAAGAGGGACATCTCTCTTCTGCATTGATTCATTTAGGCAATACTTCGCATATTTTAGGTAAAAGTTCCAATACCAATGAAATATACGAAAAAATTTCCGGCATACCTTCGCTCATGGAATCATTTGACCGTTTCCGTAACCATCTCTTCTCAAACCGAATTGATTGGGATAAGGAAAAGATAATCCTCGGTCCGATGCTTACTTTTGATTCAAAAACAGAAAAATATGTCGGCGAATTTTCAGCAGAAGCAAACAAACACCTGTCGCGTGAATATAGGAGACCATTTGTTGTTCCTGAAAATGTGTAAATAAAGAGGATAGAAGGCGTAAAGTCTCTTTGCGCCTTTTCTAATTCTTTTTTTTGAAGTTTGCCAAATTGAGAAGTTTGCCAATTGATTGAAACAGAGTCATAATCTGTACAATCCATAATTAATACCGTCATTCTTCCTTTTTTTATGCCATCAGCAGCGAGATAGCGCAACTTGGGCACAAGACATAAAATTTAGTTAAAAAAACGAGGCAAATATTTAGTGAGTTCAACAACAGGATTATCTTCTTCATCAAGAGTTTCTGCTATCAGTTTCAATTTTCCGTCAAGTTTTCCATTTTTGAGGTCTTCAACCAAAACATCGGATAACCACTGATAAACAGTTGTATTTTTAGGAGCGTCTATGTTAGAGCGAATAATAGTGGGACCTTCTTCAACACTGAATACCTGACCTGTATACATATCATACGCAAAATAGTTTGAAAGACCTTGTTTCGGTTGTCCTCTTTCATATTGTGCTATTATTTCATTCCAATCGTAAGTGAATGTATTAAAAAACAGATACCTGTCTGTTTTAAAATGAATCCCCATAACGACAAGATTTTTTTCATCGAAAACAGAAGGCGTCCGTACAAAGAGCGGAGTTAAGTTTTTGTCCTGTGTCAAAAGAAAAATCGTATCCGAAGACCTGTCGGCAATAATGAAATCTTGACCATATTTGACATTATTTGCGGCGCTAACTCCAAAAACCATGATTCCTCCACTCGGAATTCTTAATCTATACTTGTCTGACACTCTTTTAGGAAATGATATATCCAATCGGGAAAGAATACTACCATCTTTTTTTGAAAGAAACACGAATGGCATTCGTTGATTTATTTCATCAGCAGAATAATTTTCACTTTCATGATGACCATTGTATGCTAAAAGGGTTTCATCGTCAAAATTGTACAATTCAGTAATCCATGATTTAGGCGGAAAATAAAACTGCCGAAGGAATTTACCATCTATCGACGAATATACTGCGCATCTATTTTTTAACAAATAGTCAGCAACAAAAATTTCTTCTCTTTTTTCGTCAAAAACTATTGAATTAATGGATAAATAATCTATTCCGCTGTTACCCTTGTGGTTAAAATGTGAAACTATTTTTCCGTTGCGGTCAAAGATGAAGATATCCCCTCTTTCTCCATTAACGCCAACAATGTAATTATCTGATATGTACCTTACTCTAAAATCTTTATCAGCCAATACATCTTTTGTAGTTTCCAAAGGAATAAATTCTTTGTCGTTTTCGTCTACAAGAAAATCCTTCACAGGATATTTTTTTGTAAGGTCAATAGTGGGTACGCCCTGAAACGGAACGCTAACGATAGTATCTTGAAGCGAGATTTCTACATTTCCTTTCGGATTAATATTGAAACAACCTTGCAAAAAAAGGCAACATGCTATTATCGATACAAGCCCAAACTGTTTCATCTTGACAAATTGCTAATCATCAATCAAAAATCAAAAATCAAAAAATGATTTACGTTCCAAAATCATCAAACGCCAGCATTTCCTTCGGCACGCCGAGATTGTCGAGCATCTTAACAACAGCGGCAGCCATCGGACCGGGACCGCACATGTAGTATTCTATATCTTCGGGCGCTTCGTGCTTGCTCAAGTAATTGTCGTAGATTACCTGATGGATAAAACCAGTGTAGCCTTTCCAATTATCTTCGGGACAAGGTTCGCTCAACGCAATGTTGAATGTGAAATTTTTGAATTTCTTTTCTATTGCGCGAAAATCCTTTTCGTAGAAAATTTCGTTTTTCGAGCGCGCTCCATACCAGTATGATACTTTTCTGTCGGTTGTTTTGAGCGTGTGGAAGAGATGGAACAGATGCGAGCGCAGGGGCGCCATTCCCGCGCCGCCGCCGATATACAGCATCTCGTTTTTTGTGTCTTTGATAAAAAATTCGCCGTAAGGACCCGAAACGATAACTTTGTCGCCCGGCTTGAGCGAGAAGATATACGACGAGCATACGCCCGGAGGTATGTTTGTCCACGTGTTTTTGGCTTTGTCCCATGGCGGGGTGCAGATACGTATGTTCAGCATCACGATATTTCCTTCTGCGGGGTGGTTTGCCATCGAATAGGCGCGATAGGTCTCTTCGGTGTTATCGATTTTCAAATCCCACATGTTGAACCTGTCCCACTCGCAGCGGAAACGGTCTTCAATGGCTATATCCTTGAACGTCATGTTGTATTTCGGCACGTCAATCTGGATATATCCGCCGGAATGAAAATTCAACTTTTCACCTTCGGGCAGTTTTACTACAAATTCCTTGATGAACGACGCCACGTTATTGTTAGATACTACTTCACATTCCCATTTCTTAACTCCGAGAACTTCTTCGTGAACATGTATTTTCAGGTCGTTGCGCACTTTCACCTGACAGCCCAACCGCCAGTCCTGCTGCGCCTGTTTGCGGGTAAAGAAACCCACCTCGGTAGGGAGTATCGTTCCTCCGCCTTCCAATACCTGACATTTGCACATGCCGCATGTTCCTCCTCCGCCACATGCCGACGGAATAAATATTTTACGTTCTGCAAGCGCGCTCAACAGCGACGAGCCCGGCGCCGTTTCAAACGTTTCCGTGCCATCGTTGATGTCAATCGTGACATTTCCCTGCGGAACTAACTTCTTTTTTGCATAAAGCAACAATGTTACCAATGACAGTATGGTTATCAGAAATACAACCATGCTGGTAAAAATTGTGGTTATTTGTGAGGCTAACAAAATCATTGTTTTACTATATTATTATGTGATATTTTACTATTTTTCTATTAACTTTTCAATTGTATCAACAAAAACGATTGCTTGTTTGTACAATTCTTCTACTGTTTCCTTGTCGAAGTATATAAAATCGGCGTAGTCGCTGCTATTTCTGTGGTCAAACAATTCTATATAGAAATCGTTTAATTCAAGCGATAATTTTTCAGTTTTCGTGAAATGCAGAGCTAACATACGTATTACCCCATTATGAGTTTTCGTTACTATTTTTCGACTTATCAATAAAGCATACGCCGCATAAAAACAGGAATAGTATAATCGATTGACCGCAGTACTCAACATATCTTTTTCAATGAGAAATGGTATTTCACCTAATGTGTTATGGGCTTTTTCTATACGGTATTCCACAACCGCATCTCTTTCTTCTTTTGTCATCATAATACAATTCCCTCCTTCATTACATTGTGATAAAAAGGCGTTATTCGCATATCCGTTTCCCAAGCCTGTTTGGTATAAACCATTACGCTGATAACCGTGTCGGTTTCATATCCTATATGATAGACAGGATAAGCAATTTGTTTTCTGTCGTTTTGAGTAACTTTTTCCTTATCCAACAAAACCAACACGTCAATATCACTGTCTTCGTGCGCGTCTCCCCGTGCTTCGCTGCCATAAAGTATCGCAGTAGCGCCGGGAGGAGCAACTCGATGAAATGTGTGTTTTACTAAATTTACTATCTCCGGTCGTCTCATATAACTAAAAACTTGAAACTTGAAACTACAAACTTGAAACTACAACTGTATTCCCATGAAACTCATAAACGCAATCGCCATCAGCCCGCACGCTATAAACGTTATCCCCAGACCTCGCAGAGGAACGGGAATTTGCGAATAACTCATTTTTTCGCGTATGGCAGCAATGCCTATTACCGCCAACCACCAGCCAATGCCCGAACCAAGCGCAAACGACGTTGCCTCGCCGATATTGGCAAATTCGCGCTCCTGCATGAACAGACATGCTCCCATGATGGCGCAGTTCACCGCAATCAGCGGAAGAAAAATCCCCAGCGCCGAATATAGCGCAGGCGAAACTTTTTCGACAATCATTTCCACCAACTGCACAAAAGCGGCTATTACTGCTATGAACATGATGAAAGTCAGAAAACTCAAGTCAATTTCGGCAAACGACTGACCTAACCACGACAGAGCGCCCGCTTTTAATATGAAGTTTTCCAACAGATAACTGATTGGAACAGTGATTATCAACACAAAAGTTACTGCTATTCCAAGCCCCATCGCTGTTTTCACCGTTTTGGATACTGCTAAATACGAGCACATGCCCAAAAAATAGGCGAAAATCATGTTGTCGATAAAAATCGACTTTATAAATATATTAAAGATATTTTCCATTTTTGATTTTTGATTTTTGATTTTATTTCAACATTTTTCTATCTTCTACATCTACTAAAACTTTCATCTGTTGAATGGCAATCCGATTTAGTTTTATCAACCTTTCGCTTTGTGAAAGTCCTTCGTTGATTAAAACGGCGTTCAGGCTTTCCATATTAGAGAGACAAATCAATTCGTTAATTGTCGCATAATCACGAATATTACCTTTCAGGTCTGTGTTTACTTCGCGCCATTCTTTTGCAGTTGTGCCGAAAAGCGCAATGTTAAGAACATCGGCTTCGCTGGCATAAATTATTGATGTTTGATGAGGTGTGAGTTCTGCAGGGATTAGATTATGTTTTATGGCGTCAGTGTGAATATGATAGTTAATTTTTGCCAATTCCCGTTTTGCGCTCCAACCTACTGTTTTTTGTTCTTCTTCCTTAAGGCGCTGAAATTCTTTTACTAACAACAATTGAAATCGAGGGCTTATCCACATACCAAAATGAAACGCAATGTCCTTGTGGGCATATGTTCCTCCATAACGACCGGCTTTGGCAGTAATTCCGATTGCAGATGTTTTCCCAACCCACTGTTTTACAGAAAGAACAAAGTTATTACTTCCCGCTGAATTTTTAATTGTACCGAATTCGGTATAATTAAAATCCGGGTTGAATAATATTTCCCATTCTCCAATGTACTCGATTGTATTTTTCAGGCTGAGCCACTTAATGATAATATGTTCCTCCATCTGGCTGTGTGCCATATCTGTAAGAGAAATATAATCAGAATCTTGTATCTGGATAACTCTTATATCTGTGCCGTTAACATTTATCTTTGCCATTTTACATTATTTTTTTACTTCACCTGTATAAGCCCTTTGCACCCAGATAAATACGCCTACAATAATCAACGCCATAGGCGGAAGAATCATCATGTTGTTATTTTGGTAGCCGAACTCGTAGAACGACGGCGGAATAACGCGATAATCCATCAAAGTACCCGAGCCGAGCAACTCGCGGATAAAGGCTACTAAAATCAAGAGCAGACCGTAGCCGGCGCCGCTTCCGATACCGTCTAAAAACGATGGCAACGGCTTGTTTGCCATCGCAAAGGCTTCCAAACGCCCCATGATAATACAGTTTGAGATAATCAATCCCACGAATACCGAAAGTTGCTTGCTAACCTCGTAGGCATATGCCTTAAGAATCTGGTCTACAATGATTACCAATGTTGCAATGACAACCAACTGTACGATGATTCGTATACTGTTTGGTATGAAATTGCGGATAATTGAAATTATCAGGTTTGCAAATCCTGCGACGGCAGTAACCGAAAGAGCCATAACCAATGCAGGCTCAAGTTTGACCGTTACGGCAAGCGCCGAACAAATACCCAGTACCTGTATCGTTACCGGATTGTTCGTTAAGATTGGTTCAAATAACGGTTTTAGTTTTTTTGATGAAAATACGCCCATATTCAATTCGATTTAGATTGTTTAAAATAAGTTTGATAAGGTTCGAGGCTGTTGCGTACCATCTCCTCAAGCGCTTTGCTTGTGATGGTTCCGCCCGAAATGCCGTCTACGGTATGGTCGTCTTTGGTATACGTTCCGGGTTTTTCAACTTTGACGGAAACGAATCTGCCGGAGGCGTTAAAAAGTTTCTTGTTTTGAAAACGCTCCTGAAACCATGCCGTATTGATTTCGGCGCCTAATCCCGGCGTTTCGCCTGCGTGGTCGAAAGTAACGCCGCGTATAGTATTCATGTCGGCGCTTTCCAATGCCACGTTGCCCCAGATGGGACCCCACAAGCCCGCGCCTCTCACAGGAATAACCACATACGATTTGCCGTTCAATTCGGCGCGATAGAGCAGCAGCAAACGTTCATTTACAGGAATTTCGTTCTGCTTCTTCAAAAAACCAAGCAAATTCATCTCAATATCCTTTTCTATCTCGCCCACTTTATTTCCATTGGACTTGATAACAATACCTTCCTTGATGTACTGGTCAAATTTGGCAAAGACGTCGGCTTTTGTGGTTTCCACGCCTAAAGCAGCCAAAATATTCTGCTGACGCTCAACTTCGATATTCTCTTTCTGCTTGCCTTCCAGCGAAAGCGCCGTAAACGACAACGCCGCCGCCACCACCAGCACTAACGCCGATGAAAAGCAAAATATGTACAAATTACTGAACTGTTTCATATTATTATTTAATACTATTATTTAATACATCTATTTAATAAGCCTATTAATGATTTAACTGTTTCTATGGCAACATTTTGAGTAAGCATGTTCTGACCTCCTGTACTTTATTTAACTCTTGCGAGGTAAACTCGCTCTTACAAACTTTATAAACATAGTTCATAAAATCAGGATTTTGGTTTGATAATTGAAATTCGTTGAAACTTGCTAAAAATTCCATTTTATCTTGTCCCAAATCAACGCCGGATTCTTCCAGCAACTGCACTATTCTGTTCACTGCCGGCGGCATTTCGTTGCCGTCATGTTTTTTTACCCAAATGGCTTTTGCCAATTTTTCGAGCATCAAATGCGCCCAAAACAAACAGTGCAAATAACGGTCCATTGCGAACAGAACGCCTACTGTCGTCCAATCTTCCTCCGCCGTATTCATCCAAAAATCAATATGTTGCTCTTTTGTTATCATACATTATATATTATTGTGCAATTTCTTTTACTGTTATTCTATTCATTCTTCGTTTGATATTGGCATCCACCACGTAATAATCAATCAGCGGAGCGAAGGTGTTCATCAGCAGTATGGCGAGCATCATGCCTTCGGGATAACTTGGATTCAGGACGCGTATCAACACCGCAATGAAACCGATAAGAAATCCGTAAATCCATTTACCTGCGCCTGTTCGCGAGCCTGTAACGGGGTCTGTAGCCATGAACACTGCGCCGAATGCAAAGCCGCCCATCAGGAAATGATAGTAGAACGGCAACTGCATGTATGAGTTTGCGCCCCACAGATTGAACAGCAGCCCCATAACAGCGCCTCCCGCAAACACTGAAATCATCACGCGGAAACTTGCAACGCCTGTGAAAAGCAGTATTGCGCCGCCAATCAAAATCAGGAGCGTCGATGTTTCGCCGATACTTCCGGGAATAAGCCCGAAAAACATGTCGATAACCGAAGCCGTTACCTGTTCTCCAGCCGTAGCCTCTGCTAATGGCGTTGCGCCGCTGAAACCGTCTACTAACCGTCCGCCGCCTTCAACGCCCGACACCCAAACCTTGTCGCCCGACATTTTCGTAGGGTAAGCAAAGAAAAGGAACGCCCGCGCTATCAATGCCGGATTCCAAATGTTCATCCCTGTGCCGCCAAATATTTCTTTGGCAAACACTACCGCGAAAGCCGTAGCCACTGCCACCATCCACAACGGTACGCCAACCGGCATGATTAACGGTATCAACATTCCCGAAACTAAAAAACCTTCGTTTACTTCGTGTCCGCGCACCTGCGCAACGGCAAATTCAATACCTAACCCAACCCCGTATGACACGATAATTATCGGTAATATTTTCAAAAATCCGAACCAGAAGTTTTCAAATATTGTACGCGTAATTCCGAACGCTTCTGCGTTCTGGTATCCTGTGTTCCACATTCCGAACAGCAGCGTAGGTGCAACCGCTATTAAAACTACGGTCATAGTACGTTTCAGGTCTGACGCATCGCGAATGTGCGCGCCCTTACGTGTTACCGTATCAGGCACAAACAGAAACGATTCGAACGCGTCGAAAGTCGAATGAAACTTTTCGTACTTGCCGCCCTTCTTGAAATGCGGCTTGATTTTGTCTAAATATCTCCTTAAAGGACCCATCTTATACTGTTTTGAGTTTTATTTTAAATTATATACTGTTTACGACGCATCTTTTACGTGTTTTACGCATTTTATGTGTTTTGGGGGTTGTCCCAAATACTCGCACATTTCATCATACGTCAGGTTAATGATTTCTTTCGAAATTTTTTCCTTTATTTCGCGGAAGCACTTAACCGTGTCAAAATTTTCAATGATTTCAAATTCCTGTTTCATAACCAATAATATCTTTAGGTGAACGAATTTCTATGGGAGGGTATCCCATTTTTATATTTACATGATTATATCCTCTGATCCTAAACACATTAACAATATGTTTGAAGTTCCAACTAATCAAAATATCTGCATTATTAACTGTGGCTGTTGCTATATGAACACAATCGTCAAAACTGGTTTCGCCAACAACTCCTTCATTTATATATTCTTGAGCCAACTCATTTACTTCCGAAGTAACAAATATCATTTCTAAACAGTACGACGGCAATTGATTGAAAAAATCTCGAACCCTTTGGGGCGCATTTACCAATTCTTTTACAGTCAAAGATGAATAAAGCGCTATAAATTTAGCCTGCAACAATTCATCGAAAAGCATATCGCTCTCTGTTTTAAACACTTTATCAAAAACACCACCAAACACAGATGTATCTAAATATATTTTCATCATAACGGCAAATTCAACTCATTTCCTTTATCATCATATTGATACCATCTCTAATGATGGACTGCACTTCCGTTTTTGAGGTGCATACAAATTCGCAAAGCGCAAAATCTTCTTCTGCAACTTCGTAGATGCCCAATTGTTCCATCTTTTCTATTTCGCCGGCAAGTATTGCCTTCACAAGATGTTCGGGATAAATATCCATCGGGAATACGCTCTCGAATTGCCCTGTCATTACCATTGCGCGAGGACCGCCGTGATAGTTGGTGTCTAATTTATATTCCCTGTTGGGAGTGAGCCACGATAAAAATGTGCGTCCTGCGCTGTATTTCCCAAGTCCCGGCATAGCCCAGCCCAAAAACTCGTAATAATCGCCTTCGGGAATGACCGTAACCTGACTGTCGTAGAAACCGAGGTATCCATCGGCGGCTATATGCGTACCAGTCAGAACATTACCGCTGATATAGCGTACAGACGTGGCATGCCGCGTCTCTACATTCTTAACGTATTCAGCAAACGTTGTCATTCTGCATCCGCCTGTTACCTTATAGTAGCGCGGATTGT
>Ga0099364_10001840_pt1 | contig 34349 bp, 28 predicted proteins | sample TergutTh196P3_FD_73070 | JGI IMG/M metagenome (GOLD analysis project Ga0099364, IMG submission 73070) | Microcerotermes parvus P3 segment gut microbial communities from Pointe-Noire, Republic of the Congo - Th196 P3 | ecosystem: Host-associated > Arthropoda: Insects > Digestive system > Gut ... | reverse complement strand
ATATGTGGTGGGTGGAGGGTGTGGGGGGGGGGGGGTGGGGTGGGTGGGTAAATTTATTATTTCTAAATTTTGCCCCAGAGACGAATTTTTTGTTTGTCTGTGTTATATTTGTTTTCATGGTGTAAATGTATCATACCAAGAGTGGATTGTCAATATCCACGCCTTGAAACAATCCCCTTTATGGGTTACCCTATTATCATGAAAACAAACCCTGTTGCGGAGTATTTAACAGCTGTTAAACCCGAAAATATCAATTCAAATCTTCTTGCGTATATCTGCAATTTGTCAGAAGTTGCCAAGATAGCCCCGGAAATTGCGGCATCCACCGTAAAAGAGCTGGAGAACCAGCGGACTCGCCTTAAATTAATTGCCAGTGAAAACTACTGCTCTTTAGCAGTACAGCTTGCAATGGGCAACCTTCTTACCGACAAATATGCCGAAGGCGTCCCATACCACCGCTTCTACGGAGGGACAGAGCATGTCGATGCTATTGAGGCTCTTGCGGCGGAAGAAGCGTGCAAACTCTTTGGGGCGGAGTATGCCAATGTTCAGGCACACTGCGGCGCGGATGCCAACCTGCTTGCGTTCTGGGCAATACTTAGTACACGCATAGAAAACCCAATGCTGGAAAAATGGGGACAGACTAACCTTTATAATATTACAGATGAACAATGGAATGATTTGAAAGCCGCTCTTGGCAATCAACGCCTTTTGGCTTTGGACTATTATTCCGGCGGGCACCTTACTCATGGGTATCGCTATAATATTTCTGCACGAATGTTTGATGCTCACACCTATTCTGTAAGTGAAAAAGACGGATTGCTTGATTATGATCAAATTGAAAAACAGGCAATGGAATTAAAACCATTAATCCTTCTTGCAGGATATTCCGCATATCCCCGTAAAATAAACTTTAAAAGAATGAGGGAAATTGCAGACAAAGCGGGCGCAGTCTTCATGGTGGATATGGCTCATTTTGCAGGGCTTGTAGCGGGCAAGGTTTTCACGGGAGAATACGATCCTATCCCTTGGGCGCATGTTGTAACAACCACAACACATAAAACATTGCGCGGCCCACGAGCCGGGCTTGTACTGAGCAAGACCCAGTTTGCGGAAAGCTTAGACAAGGGCTGTCCCTTAACAATGGGCGGTCCGCTTCCTCATGTAATAGCCGCAAAAGCGGTTGCCCTAAGAGAAGCCAACTCCCCTGACTTTAAACAATACGCTAAAAAAATAGTTGACAACTGTCAGGCTCTTGCCGCTGCCTGTATAAAAAACGGATTGGAAGTCCTTACAAACGGAACAGACAATCATTTAATATTGATAAATGTTGACAAGGCCGGCTTAACAGGCAGACAGGCGGAAAGCGCACTCAGTGAATGTTCAGTAACCGTTAACCGCAACAGCCTTCCCCGTGATCCAAACGGCCCGTGGTATACATCGGGGTTGCGCATTGGTACGCCTGCCGTGACATCACTTGGCATGGGAGAGGCGGAGATGGCAGAAATTGCCGGTATTATTGCGGATGTTGTAAAAGGAACAAAGCAAGCGCAGGATAAAAAAGATCCGTCAAAGAGCAGCAAGGCAAAGTACATAATTGATGAAGGCGTAAAAACAAAAGTACAAGAAAGGGTAAAAGCGTTAATGGAGAAATTCCCTGTGTACCCGGAACTGGATTTACAATTGCTTAAGAGTTTCTTTGTTTAAGAAAGTCAATAAAAATATCAAATAAAATTACATCCAGCTTGTGGTGTTTTTCAATGAACTCTTTCCGCATTAAATCAATAGCTCCTTCAGGAGTTAGCGCTTTGTGATAAACCCGGTGCGGATCTGTAAGAGAATCGTATACATCAACAATTTCCAAAACTTTAGCGGGAAAGTAAGCAAGCGCCTGATAATCCATCATTGGTTCTAAATCATAAGCAATAACAAAATCCTGTTTTGCACCCGGGTTTAGTCTCTTGTATTGCTGAAGATACGCACGGAAATAACCATATCCGGTAGAGTCGCCATAATATTCATGATGATACCCTGTAATAAGACCAGCTTCCATTGGATAGTTTGTCTTTTTAATAACAGACTTATAACCGGCTTTTACATGTTCAACAACCTTATCACGATCATAATTCCCCTCACCTTCATGATATTCAATGGCAGCTGCTTTTCCAATATCATGAATTAAAAAACCAACCGCCCACTTATAAAACATATCCGGTGAAACCGCTCTCATACCTCCCAGAAACACATGCTCTAAATCAACATCATCCGGAGATATATGCGGAAGTAGTGTTTTGTAGAAATTACGGTATTTATCAGCAAATGTTATACGCAATTTTTGAATTGCACTGGATGTTGTTACAAGTTTATTATAATAAGTAAGAAACGCTATTCCATTTAGATAAACTCTGGTCATATGCTGAACAATGGTGCCATTGGATTTTTCTACCAAGGTATTCATCATCTCATTACTAAACACATCTTCTGCCATAAGCTGCGCTTGTAATTTAACCATCTCATGGGTAGAATCCACAAATTCCTGGGTAAATCTTTTAGCTTCATCGTCCGCAAGAATCATTGCTTCTTCCATAGCGGCATGATTAATTAACGCGGCATCTTTGGCAGTATCTACAAGCGCTTCAGTAATAGTATGAGAATCTTTAGTTTTAACCACAAGTAGTTCATTTAGTCTTTGCTTTTGCTTTATTAAATGGGTAATTTTTGCCTGGGTGTTCATTTGGGAAATTGTTTCATAATCACGGCCATAACCAACTTCAACTTCCAATTCTTCCAGTTCTTCGTCATTATCTGAATTATGAGAATCCGATACAACAGGAACAGGTTTTTGTTCATTTGGCAAAGTTGGCTTTGCCGGACCTGCTGATTCCGGATTGTCCCAGACACCCGACAATTTATCAGCAGCTTCCTTAATTTTTTTTAAATCATCCCCGCTAATATAGTATTCCCAGGCTCCTTCCTGGTGCCAAAAAAAATCATTATTATCATGTAAAACCTTAAAAGACATAAGGCGTCTTTTACCAGTTTCCTGATTAATGCATAAAATGGGAATTTGTTCGTTTAATATAATATGAATATACAACCTGCTGGTACCCTTTTGTCCAAGCGATGCCCCCGGGGAAGCAAGAATATTAGATAAAAGTATTGTAGTTTCTTTGTTTTGCATATCATAATATTACACAATTTTCTTGCTATTGCCTAGAGGCCTGTAATAAAATATAATTCTTTATGGTTAATGATTTGTCCGTTGAATTGACAGATATTCTGTTACAAACAGAGCTTACATGGCTAATTAGGGTATGTATTCTGCTTTTGTGTATTCTGGCTCTTGCTTTAATTATGCTAATACGCAAGCAGCATGAAGGTAAACGGCTTGAGCAACTGGTAAAAAAACGTACCAAAGAACTGGAAATTGCAACAGAGGCTGCTCTTGCCGCTTCTAATGCAAAAAGCGAATTCCTTGCAAATATGAGCCACGAAATTCACACGCCTATCAATGCTATTAACGGAATGACCGCCATTGCACGATCCTCCGGCGACATTAATCGTATTTATGATTGCCTGGATAAAATAAAGTCCGCATCCAATCAACTGTTAGACCTTTTAAATGCCATTCTTGATATGAGTAAAAACGGGCAGGTTAACCCGGCAGCCACAGAACAAACTCTGGTATTATCAGATAAAGAACCATCTGACTATGATTTTAAAGATAAAATCATTTTATTGGCGGATGATGTACTTATTAACCGTGAAATAGTTATAGCTCTTTTAGAAGATACAAATGTAACAATAGAATGTGCAGAAAACGGACAGGTTGCCGTAGAAAAATATTGTTCAAATCCTGATCATTATAATTTAATCTTTATGGATTTACAAATGCCGATAATGGACGGATATGCCGCAACCCGCGCTATCCGTGAATTTGAAAAGGGGCTGGTAAATACTCTGCAAGAGAGATCGGGTATCCCAATAATAGCAATGACAGCAAACGCTTTTTCTGAAGATGTGGAACACTGTCTAAGAGAGGGAATGAATGGACACATTGCTAAACCTATTAGGGTAGAGGAAATGTTAGCTATTGCGGAGAAGTACTTGAGTTAATTGCTTCTACAATTTCTCCAATTATCTTGTCCGCGTCATCATAGGGAACCTGGCAAGTACCAACCTGCTTATGACCGCCGCCACCGTACCTTAATAAAAGGGATCCAACATCTACTTTGGAAGTCCTATTAACAATACTGTGTCCAACGGTAATTGCAACATTGGCTTTATTGCGGCCATCAACAATCCACACAGAAATATTTTGTTCAGGATACAGAGTATAAATAATAAAGCGGTTGCCTGCAAAAATAGTATCCACATTCCTAAGATCAATCAAAAGAAGATCTCCAATGGGTTTGGTGAATTGATTTATCATTTTAATAAATAATTCTTTCTGCTGATAATATAAATCCAGCCGTTCTTTTACATCTGACATGGCCAGAATATCGTATATTGATTTTTCAGAACAGGCTTTGGCTAAAATTAACATTAGGTCATAATTGCTAATTGTAAAATTCCTAAAACGACCAAGACCGGTACGTGGATCCATAAGAAAACCTAAAAGCACCCACCCTTTAGGATCCATAATTTCATCCCGACTAAGATCACCGGAATCGACTTTATCTACATAATGGATCATTTCCGCAAATCTGCCAAGTTTGGCATCTCCGCCATAGTATTCATAGACAACACGCGCACAGCTGGGCGCCGCTTTGGACACGCCTTCAAAATATGAATTGCCCAATCTTTCAGATTCACTTGAATGATGATCAAACCAAAGTTTACAGCCTTTGATATATGGAATATTTGCCAAAATATCATTATCAGTAGCTTCTACAAGACCATCTTGTATATCCTTGGGATGTACAAATTTCCACTCTTCAACAAGCCCTAAATAAGACAAAAGGGCTCCGCAAGCAAGACCATCAAAATCGGATCTAGTTAGTAATCTCATATATTAATTATACACTATGTTTGCCCTGATTGTAAACCATCTTATCATAGCTTCTGCCCTATTTCCAAAAGAATTGCTAACCCTATCCCCCATACCGGGGACAGAGGATGCCTTTGCCATACTTGCGGCATACATTAGAAGAGAATCACCGCAATCAAAGATAGCCATTATGGTTATTAGGTTATTTCTGCCAATTACAGGGATTATCCCATAATTTAAGGGAGTAGCATTTTCCTGTATAAAATAGATACAATTGTCTAAAATCGTATAATTGTATCGATATACGTTATCCCCAAAGGTAAGGTCTTTTTGCCTTGCATATATCGATACTGATGCAGGCAGGGTACCAAAAACGGGGTCTGGAAGCGGGTTTTTGGCGGCAAGGTTGTCTATAACCTGTGAAGTTTCAAAAAAGGTGCGCATAGTGCCCCGGCTTGCGGAATAGTACTGAATACCAGCCAAAGAGCTGATAGCTAAAAGTTGATTGAAAATTCCGGTTTTCTGCGTATCATCCCAATTACTAGGATCTGTGCGGGCAGTTTGCGGCTTATGGTACAAATAAAGCGTTTCTACAAGGACTGTGGGCTTTAAGTTGTTCATGGCAGTATTAACAACCTGGCGCAGATCGTTGTCAGCGGGCATCAATCTTGGCGCAGGGTTCCTTAGCTGTGTTTCTAATATCGATTCATTGTTCTGCCTTAGCTCTGTCGCCCTGTTTGGCACCAGTTCTTCCAGAGAAAGTGCAAACACACCCGAAACCACGGATAATATTGATAAAAGTAAAAATACGCTTCTTTTCATCGTTTTTTTAGTCTTTTAAAAGTTATTTTAAACCTCTAAAAAAGACTCTTACCTGCTTATATAAACCATCGCCTTCGCTTTTGGTTTCAATATCATTAATGTCGTTCAAAGTTGTATGAATAAGCCATCTGTCAAAGGGGTTCATGGGTTCCAGCAAGACAGAGTCCCGTGTTTCACGCACTTTTTCCGCAACATTATAAGCAAGGCGTACCAATGACTCTTCTCTGCGAATACGATAGTTCTCCGTATCCAGAACAATCCTGACATCATCCTTACCAAGCCTGCCGGCATAAACATTCAAAAGCATCTGAATTGCGTCAAGGTTTTTTCCTTTCTTTCCAATTAATATTGATGAATGTTCAGAATCGATCTTAAAGCCAATTTTGTTCTTATCACGGAACAGGACGGTAACCTTGCCGGGGTAACCCATGCGTTCAATTAAGCTTGCTGTGAAGTCCGCCATTTTTTCTTCAAACTCGCCCTGCGGAGGCATCTCTCTGCGTGAAAGCCCGCTTAACGGTAAACGGTTATCATTTCTTCTGTGCTTTGCATTATTTCTTGGTCTTGAGGATGGTACGGAGGTGCCAGTCATCGGACCCGGAATGCCTTTGGATGAACCAACGGCAAAATCTCCAACATGAACCTTTATTCGTACAAAGCCTTTTTTGAATAATCCGTTCTTTTGAGTTTCCAGAATCTCTACATCAAAGTCGTCTTTTTCAAGACCAAGTTCCCCTGCCGCCCTGTCAATTGCTTCTTTTTCGGTACGGCCTTCAAATTCAAATTCCATATTTTAATCTCCTTAGATAAAATGTTTTATCTTCTTTTTTTCTTTTTTGGCGCAATTACATATTGCGGCGGCTTTACAGCCTGTTTTGCAGCCTGCGCATCCGGCGACAGTGCTTTTGCCTGTTTGTATTTATTAATAATTATCTGTTGTACCAAAGTAAATAGATTGGAGAAAATCCAGTAAAGTAATAAACCTGACGGCACATTGTACAAGATAAAGAAGAACGCTATTGGCATTATATACAGCATCATCTTCATTTGACCGGGTGATTGCTGTCCCGGTGTCTGTGTAAATTTACCGTACATTAATTGAGAGCCAACATAAATAAACGGCAATGCTCTAAGCGCTGTCCAGCCAAGAATTGGCAGACTAAAACCGTCCGGGAAACTTACAATGTATTCTGGAACGGAAAGATCCGGTATCCAGCCGGGAATAAAACTTGCACCCCGCAGATCAAAATGATTGTTAAACAAATTGTACATTGCAATGAAAATTGGGATTTGTAAAAGCATGGGAAGACAGCCTGAAAGCGGATTATACCCTTCTTTCTGATAAAATGCCGCCATTTCCGCGTTTAATTTTTGAGAATTACCTTTATATTTTTCCTGAAGCTCTTTAATTTTGGGTGCAAGCTCTTGCATACGCGAGGTTGCTTCCGAACTTTTTTTAGTCAGCGGAAAGAAAAGAATTTTTATTATTAATGTAAGCAGAATAATAGCAACCCCATAATTGGGAATTATTTTATGGCAAAGAACAAGAAGCCATTTTAAGAGTGTTTCCAATGGAGCTAAAATACCGCGCGAACTTGCCATTTCTGTAAGGCTGGATTCTCTAAATCCAAAGTCATTTAAACCGGTATGGTAAACTTTAAGCACATTTTCTGATTTAGGCCCTAAATAAAATTTGTAGGTATCCGTAACATTCCGTTGATTCACCGCAGGACGAATAATGCTGAGCCGTGAAGCTGAAGGCACTCCGGGTTCTGAAGTTTCTGTAAAGATAACAGAAAATTGTGCAAGATGGGGAATTGCAATAAAAGTAAAATACTTGCCGGAAATTGCAGCCCATGTTGGGCGGGTATCTATAATATCATTTGCTTTTGCGTTTCTCCGTTTGCCGTTTGTGTATGTATGATATTGGCGATAATCATAACGGGCATCCAGTTTTTCAAACTTGGGACCAATCTGCGGACCAAAAACCAATGTGTAAGCATCGCCTGAAAAATTAAAACCGGGTACATTAGGCTCGCCTTCCAAAGTAACTGTCAATTCAAACATATAATCATTTGGTTTAAAGTCATAACGTTTAGTTAAACGGAACCTTGCATCCGCGCCCGGAACAGAAAAATCACGGTAAAATTCTACAGTATGCTCCGATACTCTGTTCACATGAAAAAGACTGGAAACAGGGTACGCCTCCCTTCCGCCAAACGCAATTGAAAAAGCATGTGCTTCTTTGTCGCCGGCAAAAATCATATCGACATTTTCATCATGGTCAAAATGATCTTTTAACTTCCAGGAGACCATATCCCCGCCGGCATTTGTAAGAACAATGGTAACCACTTCCGTTTGTATTGTAATTAACTCTGCTTGCGGAGTATCTTCATCAATGAACACTGCATCCATCACCTGTGTAGGCAAGGCCGACTGTTCACCTGCAGGTTGTGTAACAACCGATTCCCCGTTTAAAGTTTCCGCAGGCTGCGTATCAGCTGCAACTACTGCCGGCGGAACAGATGACTGTTCATGCGGCGTAGGAGGGGGCGGCGGAGCTAATGCATTCTGAATAACAAAAAAAGCAATCAATACAATGGTAGAAAGCACCACCGCTAAAACTGTATTTTTTTCCATTTTACTTCCTTAAAAATTATTAAGCTTAGGCTGCATAATTTGACCATCAGGGACAGGATCATAACCGCCCTGTTTTGTAAATGGATGACAACGAAGAATCCGTCTTATTGCCATTCCACAGCCGCGCAAAAAACCGTGCTTGGTAACCGCATCGTAAGCATAAAAAGAACAACTTGGATAATACCTGCATACCTTTGGAAAATGAGGAGACACTGCGTATTGATAAAATCTGATTAACACAAGCGCTATATACTTCATTTAAAAAAACCTGCTTTTTTATAAAGGGACTGGAGCTGCTCCATCCTATCAGACAGAGTCATTTGTCCGGATTCAGGATAAAGCAACAGTATTAAGTCGTAGCCGCTTAAAATCCGCTCTTTGACCAATCTATAAGCTTCACGCCCAAGACGCTTGGCACGGTTTCTTGCAACGGCACCTCCGAATTTTTTACCTGCGGCAAATGTAAAGCAAATACGGTTATACGGCAGATTATTTGGCATAACAATCAATTTTGATCCTGCCTCATAATACCGCTTACCCTTGCCAAAAACTTCCCGAATCCGGCTCCTTCCCTTTAAGTGTTCTTCCCGACAAAAAGTTCTAATAGGGCTTTTTCTCGTCAGAAGCTGTTAACTTTAACCTGCCCTTTGCTCTACGGCGTTTTAAAACAAGCCGCCCGCCCTTGGTTTTCATGCGGGCACGGAACCCAAATTTACGGTTCCTTTTTACTTTACTGGGTTGATAAGTTCTTTTCATTATATCTTCTCCTAAAAGGTAAATGACGATGTTATATTCTTATATTAGAATTTTTCTAAATTTATGTCAATAGGCGTGGTCACGATTTAACGCGGATTTACACGGAAAAAGACGCTGATTAACGCGGAGATATTAGCTAGTCAAGATAGATATATCTACCCTAGAAATCTTAAAAATTTAAAATTTTAATATAACTATGAGAGGATAAGACATCTAAGCTCTCATAGTTCTCTGCGCCTCCGCGCCTCTGCGCGAGGTGAATTTGTAACAATCCGCGTTAATGCGTGGGCCCGTCTGTGGAAAACTTGTGCAAAAAGCATAAAAAATCAAATTATTTTCAAAAACGATAAAGCAAAACGGCACTTCCGCACCATATATAGGCGGAGGAAAAACATGAGTGTGATGGCTTATATGCCCTATGGGGCGGGCGGAATTATTATCCGGGTTGAGACGGATATTCGCAGGGGGATTCCCGGCGTGGATATTTCAGGGCTTGCGGAAGGGGCAGTGCGGGAAGCCCGTGAAAGAGTGCGGGCTGCGTTTAGAAATTCGGGGTTCAAGTTTCCGCAGGACAGGGTTTTGATCAACCTTGCACCGGCAGGGCTTAAAAAAGATGGGGCTTCCCTGGATTTACCTATTGCCCTTTCTGTTATGGGGGCGGCGGAGCTTGCCCCGGTTCCGGAAAATCTGCTTGTTATGGGCGAGTTAGAGTTATCCGGCAGAATACGGCCGGTGCGCGGAGTGATTGCCGCTATTGCGGAAGGGTTATCCAATGGTATAACCGAGTTTATCGTTCCTGCGGAAAATGCGGGAGAAGCTGCTATCTTGGCAGGTAAACAAAATAAAAACGGCGCAAACTTTACCGCTGCCGAAACCCTGCAAGAAGCGGTGAATGCCCTCTTTGTCAGGGAAGAAACAGGAACACTGCCTATTTCCCAAAAAGCGGCGGGGTCACCTGTGGCGTTAAATGGTACTAACTTTGCAGGCAACTTCTCAGGAGACTTCGCCGATGTGCAAGGGCAGGCTATTTACAAACGCGCCATGGAAATTGCCGCTGCCGGGGGGCATAACGCGCTTGTTTTTGGACCGCCCGGTGCCGGAAAAACCATGCTAGCTAGGCGCTTACCGTCGATCATGGCTCCGTTGACTCCCAATGAAGCGGTGGAGGTTACAAGACTGCATAGCTTGGCAGGGCCGGTACTTTCCGGCAATGGCGGTGAATCCGGGTTTATTGACCGCCTGGTTACCCATCCTCAAATGCGCAGTCCCCATCATTCGGCAAGTGCAGAAGGAGTCCTTGGCGGCGGCAGAAATCCCCGCCCCGGAGAAATATCATTAGCTCATTTTGGAGTGCTTTACCTTGATGAAGCCCCGCAGTTTCGTATCAATGTACTACAAGCATTACGAGAACCGCTGGAAGACAAGATAATCAGTATTTCCAGAGCGGAAGGTCCTGTGCATTTGCCGGCAGAGTTCCAATTATTAATGACGGCAAACGCCTGTCCTTGCGGCAAGCTGGGTATGAAAAATTCAGATACTGCCTGTTTCTGCTCACCGGAAGAGGTTAATCGCTACTGGCGCAGATTTGGCGGCGCTTTGCTTGATAGAGTGGAAATCCGTGCTGCCGTCCTGCCGCCTAAAATAGGGGAAATGAGGGGACATTCTGCGGGTGCTGGACAGGAGGAAAAAAGCGCGGTAATAGCCGAACGAGTCAGGGCAGCGGTGGAAATACAAAGACATCGGTATAAAGGGACAGATATTCGTAGGAATGTCATGCTTCCTGCGGGGCTTGTCCACAAGTTATGTTCCATGAATGAAAAAGCGGAGAACGCATTTTATAAAGCCGTCTCCAAACTAGGGCTGTCCGGCAGGGCTTATCATGGTGTATTACGGGTTGCCAGAACCATCGCTGACCTGGAAGGCAAAGAAATCATGGAAGTTGAGCATATTTTGGAAGCCGTTCATCATCGCCGTCAAGGGGAAGACCCTTGGGAAATCCTGAATATGTTATGTTAGGAATTGACTGGTTTAAATAAATCGGATACACTATTAAATATGAAAAAATATCTCATACTATCGATGTTTTTAATCTTTGTTCTAGTACTGAGTGCTTGTAATACTACTCCCAAACCTCAGGAAGAAATCTTTGAGCCTTCACTAAGGTCACCCAGCATCTCCATTGGTGAAATTGAAGTACAGTTTAACAGATTATTTCCATTGCCCGGAATAAGAAAAATTACTCCAAAAATATTTTATTATCCGGTAGAAGATGCAGTCTGTCTTCAATGGAGAGTAGATATGATGACATATCATCAATTTTGGAGCCGTGAAGGAAGAGAATTATTTTTATCGGCATTGGATCAATATAAAGAAGACTTTGAAATGCGTAGTTTTGGTAATAATTCAAGAAGAGCAAAACGGCATTATGGCGTAACCAAAGGTTATATTTACTGGCAAACTTATAGTATTGCTGTTCTGGCAAGGGCCAGCGTAAATATGGAATTGGGCTATGTCTTTGTGGACAGAGTGCCGTATTTTATTGCAAATCAAAGACAAGCCGAATACATAGACCCCATGTCGCTGGACAATTACAGAGAACTTCCGGAAATGCCAATTTATTTTACAAGAGCACAGGCTGATTCTCTTGCAGAATTATTTGATCCTGAATTCCTTGCCAGTGTCGTTATAAACATTCCATCCAGCATAATGGATATTGATATCGATGAATATTAGTAAAGAAGAAATGGATAATTGTACCAACCTCCTTGCCGCTTGCCGTAATGAAATGGGCAAGAGAATCATAGGACAGCGTGAAATGATCGATGGGCTTTTTGCGGCTCTTATTGCAGGTGGACATATTCTTTTGGAGGGTGTACCCGGTCTTGCAAAAACTCTGGCGGTAAAAAGCCTTGCGCATATAACGGGATTGGATTTTAAAAGAATTCAATTTACTCCCGATCTTCTTCCGGCAGATCTTACAGGAACTTTAATTTTAAATCAGGCTAGCGGTGATTTTACAATCAGACGCGGACCGGTTTTTGCAAATGTAATTCTTGCTGATGAAATTAACCGTGCGCCTGCAAAAGTGCAGTCTGCTTTGCTGGAAGCAATGGAGGAAAAACAGGTTACAATCGGAGAAAAAAGCATTCTATTGCCTGACCCTTTCTTTGTATTGGCAACGGAAAATCCAATAGAACATGAAGGTACTTATAATTTACCGGAAGCAGAATTGGATCGATTCTTAATGAAACTCCTTGTTGTTTATCCTGCGCCTGTAGAAGAACTGGACATTGTAAAAAATTCAGAAAAACCCGCAGCTCCGCTTTCTGTTGTTTTAAATGAAAAAGCTCTGGCAAGTTTAAGAAAAACAGTTGAATCAATTTATATTGATGAAGAAATAACAAAATATATAGTATCTATAGTTACCGCAACCCGCCCTGCGGCAAACACTTCAAGGACTGAAGGTGTTTACCGTTATGTGTCATTCGGTGCGTCTCCCAGAGCTTCTATTGCCTTGTACAAATGTTCACGCATTTATGCAATGTTTCAGGGGCGGCAATTTGTAAGTCCGGAAGATGTAAAACAAGCGGCTCTCCCTGTACTGCGGCATCGCATTGTGCTTTCTTATGAAGCGGAAGCAGAAGGCATGGACGCAGATGCCTTAATTTCCAGAATTCTAAACCATATACCTGTACCTTAATTAGGGGAGTGGGAGTAGAGATGGAAACCAGTGAACTTCTGCGTAGTATTACCACTTTGCCCGTTATCTCTACCGGGTTAGCGGAAGAAATGCTTGCGGGGAACTTCCGTTCTATTTTTAAAGGGCAGGGCATGGAGTTTGATGAAGCACGTCATTACCAGCCCGGTGATGATATTCGTTCCATTGACTGGAATGCAAGTGCACGTTTTGGAACGCCGTTTGTAAAAATGTACCGTGAAGAACGGGAGCTTGCAATTTTTTTGTTAATCGATATTTCTCCCTCTATGCACAGGGGTAGTATTGTTCGTCCGGGTTTGTCTCCTTATGAACAGGCGTTACTTTCTGCAGCGTTAATTGCGTTTTCTGCCGAATATACGGATCAGCAAGTTGGCGCTTTTTTCTTTGACAGGGATATGAAGGTTTTTCCACCGCGAAAAGGTCGTCACAATATAATGAAAATAATTATGACGGGCTTGCAGTATCAAAATAATGATGTTACGCGCAAGAGCCGTCATGGCAGTAATCTTGCGCAAGCTCTTACAGGCGTGCAAAGACTTTTAAAAAAAAGGTCATTGGTAGTTGTAATTTCTGATTTTTTTAGCATGAATTGGGAACAGGAACTAACAGCCTGTTGCAGAAAACATGATTGCATTGCGCTTAGGATATGCGATCCTCGGGATATGCCTTTTCCGGGGTTAATTACTTTAGAAGATCCGGAGACCGGAGTCCGCATGGAAGCGCCGGCAGGCTTAAGTAGCTTTCAGGACGACTGGGCAGAATGGCAGATGGAGCGCTCCGCAAGCTGGGAAGCTCAATGCAAAAGAGCGGGAGCCTCTTTTTTAGAACTTAGTACCGCACAAGATGCGCCATCAGCATTGATTAAATTTTTTGGAAGCAGGAAAAAACAATGAGCAATGCCGCAAAGAAACAAAAAAAGAATTTTAGAATCATTTTTGTATTTTTTGTGTTCTCTGTGGTTAATGGTATTTTTGCTCAGACAAATGCTCCGTACACAATTCCAAGGCAGATTTACATAGGAGACCCGGCTGTATTGGTGGTTCCTCTTCCTGCCTCAGTAGAAAATCATTCTGATATTGCAACCGCTACAGGTCTTCCAAGGCACAATTATATTGATTTTCATAAAGTAACTTTGGAGCGGCGCACTAATTCTTCAAGGCTAATAATTGAATTTACCCCGTTTGCCACGGGAGAACTTGAACTTCCGTTAATCGAAATTAGCGGTCATTATTTTCCGGATTTAAAAATTACCGTGAATTCTACAATTAATAGAAAGGAAGCAATTACACTTTCCTCACCTGCGTCTTCTTTAGCAATGCCGGGAACCGCATTTATGTTTTACGGATTTATGGCGTTAATTGTTTTTATTTTGTTATTTGTTATTTGGTTTTTTGCAAAAGGCAAGCGATTAGTATCAATATGGAAAGAAAAATGGAAGTACTGGCGGCTTTTTACAAATATGAGGCATGCAGAAAGACGACTGTACAGGGCTTTGTTAAAAAACACTGATAAAAGGATTATTTTAAATAAGCTTTCAGAAGAATTCAGGGCTTTCCTCTCTGTTTTAACAAAGCAAAATTGTCGCGCAATGACTGCTATAGAAATTAGCGGTCTAACATTGCAAGGCAATGTTAGATTACCGGAGAGCTTTTTTACTCGCTGCGACAATTTCCGCTTTTCCGGCAGCGGTGCGGAAACAGAGGATATTCTTTTGCTGTTAAAAGAACTCCGCAGCTTTATTGATGCCGTAGAAAGTGCGGCTAAAAATGCCGGCACAAGGACTATATTATGAGTTTTAGTTTTGACAATCCGGTTTTAGCCATAGCGGGTTTTATAATAATGTTAATTACCGCTTTTATATTAGCTCAACTTAAAAATCCGTTTTTTGCTGTTGTTCCTCTTGGCGCTCCAGGCGGAACTCCATTTAAAACATCACGGTCTCAGACCGGGATTGGCGGTCTTGTCAAACTTTTAAAAGTGTTGGAATACGTTGGTGTTCTATTATTAATATTAAGTGCCGCTGACCCGGTTGTAAAAACTTCAGAAACCGTCTGGTTAAACAGAGGTGCGGATATTGTCTTTATTTTGGATATTTCCCCAAGTATGGCGGCATTGGACATGGACGGTTCAAACAGATTCAACACGGCAAGAAATTTACTTTCTGCCTTTATTCAAAAACGCCCCGGAGATAATATTGGTCTTGTGGCTGTAGGTGAAGATGCCGCGCTCCTTATTCCGCCAACTTCAGACAGAGATGCGTTAAACGCACGCCTGAACCTTTTACGAATAGGAGATCTTGGAGATGGAACAGCTCTTGGAATGGGGCTTACGGTTGCCGCTTATCATTTGGATAAATCAACTGCAAGGCGCAAGGCGGCGGTGATCATCACGGACGGTGAAAATAATGCGGGACACATTCACCCGGAAACTGCAGCCGCTGTATTGCGAGACATGGGAATCTCCTTTTATGTTATTGCCGTTGGTTCCGCAGGTGAAGTGCCAATAGATTATCTGGATCCATTTACAAGAATACGTCGGACAGGTATTTTTGATTCCCGTTTTGACGTTACAAGTCTTCGTCGTTTAAGTGACATTGGTGGCGGAACTTTTATTTTTGCTCCTTCCGCAGATGCATTTGCCGCTGCTTTTGCTCAAGTAGATGACGCAGAATTAACGGTGCAGCGTTCACGTATCATTCAGAAAAGGCAATCTTTGTTTTTACAATTTTTTATCCCCGCCGTTTTATTGCTGGTAGTGGTACGATTCATAAGACAAAAAATACTGGGGGCGATTGTATGAAAAACATAATGCTTCCGCCGCATCTAAAAAGAAAATTAATAGCATCCTCTATTTTATTTTATTTGTTTGTTATTTTTTCAATTATTGCTTTTGTAAATCCTAAGTGGGGTACAAGCTATGTCGAAACGCAATACCACCGTGGTCTTGATGTTGTTTTTGCAATTGATGTTTCACGTAGTATGGATGTCCGCGATGTTGACGGTGAGCGTCAAACTGGGAATATGCGGACTTCACGCCTTGAACGCGGGCTTTCAATTACAAAGCAGGCAGTTGTATCCGTGCCGGGCTGCCGGGTTGCAACTGCCATTGGCAGAGGCAGGGGTTATTTATCTGTTCCTCTTACCTACGGCAATGAAGCCGCATTAAACTTCTTTGAATCTTTGGATGGTTCTTCCATGACAGGAAGAAGCACCAACCTTCAGGCGCTTATTGAGTCTGCATTAGAAGCTTTTCAGGAATCCTCCCCCGCGCGTAAAGTTATTGTACTTATTTCTGATGGAGAATCTCACTTTGGTGTAATAAGAAACGCGCTTAATCAATGTATAAGGGAAGGAGTAATTATAGTAGCGGTTGCTATTGGCAGTGATGTCGGTGACTTTGTACCGGGTACTGAGGTGTCGGGTATGAGAATGTCAGGCATGGAAATCAAACAGGACGATCCGCCGCCCATTAGCGGAAGAGACACACAGACTATGCGTATGGCGGCGGAGAGAACGGGCGGCGTTTACATTGACGGAAACCGTGAAGATGCCGCATCGATCTTAACTACACAATTAGTATCGATTATGAAGGGACAAAATGTTAACACTGTAGAAAATATGTTAACTGTAGAGAGCAACAGACAGACAGAGCCAAGACAAAGAAGAAACCTTTTTGTAATTCTAGCAATCATTTCATATGTTGTGTCAAAGTTTGTGCTGCGAACCAGAAAGTCTGAGCACTTGCTTCGCAAGGGGGTGGATAAACTTCTTGTTTCCGCCGCATCAATATTTATTTTTATTCTATTGTTTGCTTCATGTACAGAAGGGAAACTCTTGTTAATGGAAGCTAACTTTTTATTTTCACGCGGAAAATATGATGAAGCGGGAGTAGCTTACTACAAAGCCCTTGGTCATGAGGATGCTTCTCCGTACGCGGAATACGGACTTGGCATAACTTATCATTTCATGGATGAAAACACGGTAGCCTTAAGCCGTTACGCCAATTCTCATGAAAAATTAATAGGGCTTTCCGGATCTGAACACAACGAGCTCCGCTATCGGTTGCAGTACAATTCCGGGATTATTTATTTTGAAGAGGGAAATTTTGATGCTGCTGCTGCCGCTTTTAGAGAAGCTTTAAAAATTGTTCCATCAAAAGTAGAAGCTAAACGAAATCTGGAAATTAGTTTGATGTCTATAGCCAGAGAGACTTCTCAGGAAAGACAGCCGGAACCCGGTCATGAAGAAACAAAAGAGATGCTCTTTCAGATGATACAACAGCAGGAACAACAATTCTGGCAGAGCGGAGAATGGGCCGAGGAAAGATTCACCGGAAATGACTGGTAGGTAATACTAGCTATCCGTTAATAACTTATATACCTCATCCGGGGTTTGGGCTGCCAGCAAATTATCACGGAGCTCTTTATCTTTCAGTTTTTTACTAAACCAGGAGAGTGTTTGCAAATAATAAGCGTGTTGGTTTTGAGCGGCGGCAATCATAAATACCAAGCGTACCGGCTCATCATCCAATGGATTAAAATCTACTATATTAACGCGGCTTATCCCAACTGACACTACAAGGTCTGTTACCGAAGAAAGCCGCACATGGGGAATAGCTATCCCGCAGCCAATAGCCGTACTCATAAGTTCTTCCCGTTTAAGGATTTCCGCAGTTAATTCCTGCCGGTTTTTAATCTGGGGAGCGGCTGCAAGGTTCCCCGATAACTCCAAAAGCACATCTTTTTTACTTGTGTGATTCATAAAAAGTATCCTGTGCGGAGAAATTAAAGCCTCTGGCATTATAGATTGTGTATTATTTACATTACTCATATACATAGTATATGCCATTTAAACGGCATATACTAGTTATCCGATAGACGACATTAAAACGTCGTTTATCGCGCAAGGTAACTAAACACCGAACAGATGGTAAACAGTTACCGGATGTGCCTGTTGCGCAACTTTAGAATTTGCCAGAATATTAATATTGAACATAATAAATATGTAAATTTTAATATTCCAGTCAATTTTTTAATTTTCTATTGGCTAATGTCCTTAATTTGCAAGATTATCCTATACCTGTTAAGCCAATAACATAACTCCATGCTATATGTTATACTGGGTGTAAAGGAGATAATTATGATAACAGAAGAAAAATTAACAGAATTGGCTGAAGAGGCCAGGAAGGCCGCAGACAAGGCATACGCGCCCTATTCAAATTTTCGTGTAGGCGCTGCACTTTTGTGCGAGGACGGATCTATTGTTACGGGTGTTAATGTGGAAAACCGATCATACGGGCTTACTATCTGCGCTGAAAGAAACGCCATCACAACAGCTATAACACAAGGCAAGTGCTGTTTTCTGGCATTGGCGCTTTCCACGCCGGACTCCAGTACCCCTGTAGGTCCTTGCGGAGCTTGCCGCCAAGTACTCAGCGAGTTTATGTCTCCTAATTCCCCTGTCCGTTTTGGCGGCAACAGCACGGAAACTATTGACACTACAATTGGAGAGCTTTTACCCTTGGATTCCTTGCATGATTTAAAAAAATAGAATAAGATGCATTATGTCGGGAAAAAACATAAAGGTACGGGCAGTTGTTATTGTCTCTCTGCTTTTTTGGGTTTATTTTTTTATAGCTGCAAAACCTGTCCCGCGTGAGATAATTCTTACCACAAAATGGATTAGCTCATTTGGAACAGAAAACCCCATCTATCTATTAAATTCCTCTGGTAGAACCAATCCTGAAGGTTTTGCAAGCAGTCAGCTTTTCCCCTTTACCCTTGGGTATCATTTTGGTTATATCGATACATCAGGACATTTTGCAGTAAACAGAATTAAAACAAGCGACATAGGCCTTGGTGAAAATATGTGGACAGAATATTCGGCGGAACCGTCAAGCATCGAAATAAAAAATATTATAGGGGAAACAATAATCAATATAGAAAACACAAGAGGTTATCCCGTTTTGTTTGACAATAGAATTTTTATTTTAGGCAGTGAGCAAAATTCTTTGTCAGAAGTTGATGCTAACGGCAATGTAAAATGGACTTATGAATTTGGATCGATACTTACCGACATGGATGTAGCAGCTGGCCTTGTTGTAGCGGCTTCTGTTGATGGAATTGTGGAAATTCTGGATTCACAGGGAAAACGAGTCTACTTTTTTCAGCCGGGCGGCTCCCGTCTGGAAGCAATTTATGGCTGTACAATTTCCAGAAATGGAGCGCGTATTGGAATCATCTCCGGTTATGATCCGCAGCGTTTTTTGCTTCTTGAAAAATTTGGCGCAGAAGATGGAGAGTACAGGGTTGTTTATCATGAATTTTTAGACAGAGGATACAGACGGCCTGTTAACATTCAATTTATAGATGAAGATAGGCGTGTTGTTTTTGAACGGCAGGGGGGAGTTAGCTGTTATAACACAAGATCCCGCCGTAGTATTTTTATTCCGTTAGAAGGTGAGTTAGCTGCCATTGATAAATCCGGGGATAAAGGAATGTTGTTCTTAATTACAAGACATATGTATCAGCCCATGCAAAAAGAGCTTATTGGTATCAGGCTTCCCAGAGACAGAGGTTTTTCCGGTTTACAGAATGAGGTTTTTTTAAAAGCGCCGTTTAAAAGCGAAGATGTTTATCTTGGCAGGACACAAACCGAGTCCGGGCAGTCAATGTTAATTGTAGGCGGAGGCGCCGCTTTAATCTCATTTGGATTGGAGGAAAAATGAAAAAAGGTTTAATTACAACTTTGATTGTTTTTTTATTTACAATTACTTTAGCCATTATCAATCTTGATGCTATGAGTTGGCCAAGTGAAGACGCGGTATTGATTCGTAACTTCGGGTCCAATGACAGAGGTACACCTATTCTGGGAATGGTTTTTTCCGGGGGAACAAGCGTACAGGCCGCTGAAAGAGGGGAGGTTGTTTATACGCGCAGTAAAAACGATATTGGTTCCCGCTTGCCGTCTCCTCTTGGCGCGTGGACAGCTGTAGATCATGGAGATGGATTGATCAGTATTTACAGCCGTTATGCTGATCCTGCAGAAGGAGGAGAAGTTACTCATTCAACTTTTGTAGAAAGAAACCAGCAAATTGCGTATCCGGGAATTTCCGGCTGGTCATCCCGTGATGGTTTTAAATTTATGATAATTGACAGGCGTGAAAGACGATGGGTAAATCCTGCCATGATTATTACGCCTGTGCAAAGATTGCGTAACCCGCAAATACTTTCCGTTGAACTAAAAAACGCGCAGGGACAAACTATGTTATCTAGAAATATAAATCAAGGCCGATACACTGTACTTGTAAATACAATAAGCCCCCCTGCAGTATTTGGAGTGCCGGGAATTAATCTGGTTCCTCAAAGAATTACATGTCTTGTAAATGGAGCAGAGGCTGCTTCTTTAAATTTTGAATCCTTTTCCGCGCGTGATGGAAGCCTTATGGTTTATCGCAACGGACTTGTTTCTGCAAGGCAGATTTATTCCGGGTTTCCGTCATTTGAAGCTTCCGAAGCTTTCTTTACACGCGGACAGGCAACATTGGAAATTATAGTACAGGACATAGCCGGCAACACATCAAGCTCCATCATGCGCCTTACTGTGAATTAGTGATTAGTTGTTAGTGGGTAGTGATTAGTGAGTAGAATGGTGGGGGGCAACTTATATTTAGGTTTGCTTCTTTTATAATTAAGCGGCTGGCGTGTAACATCAAGCGTTTGACGCCTTCTTTTCTTATTTTTTTATTCAAGGTAAAGTCTCCGTATTTGTCGTCGCCTAGGATTGGGTTGTCTATTGATGCAAGGTGGCGGCGGATTTGGTGCATTCGGCCAGTGCCTAGTTCTATCTCCATGACAGAATAATTTGTGCCGGATAATTCCCCTGTTTTTATGACCTTGTACTTTGTAAGAGAGCTTTTCATAACTCCGTGTACTTCAAGCTGTGTTTCAATAACCCCTTCTTTTTCTTTGGGACTGCCGGCACAGACAGCGGTGTACTGCTTGATGGCTTTGCGTTCGCCTTCCATGCTGCTGCCCAAATAGCGGGAAAAGCGGGCTGCCGCTTCTTTTGTTTTTGCCGCTAAAAGTATGCCGGAGGTGTCCTTGTCCAGCCTGTGAACTAAAAGAGGGGCGGGCTGCAACAACTCAGCCAGGATTTTGTCCAGAGAGGTTTTTACATTTTTTCCGCCCTGAACGGCAAGCCCTGCCGGTTTGTTCACAATTATTACAGAATTGTCTTCATAAAGTATATCTAAATTCTTCACAATGAACGATAATTATAACATGAAACGAATAATTATTTCACTTATGTTAACCATACAGGTTACGGTTTTTGTTTTTGCAGAATCTATGCGCTCGCCCACTTGGGGCTTTTTTCTTGATCTTCCGGAGGGTTATGTATTTACAGACGGAGACGGCAGGGATCGATTTTCTTTTTCAGGACCTATGGGTTTAAAATTTGACTTGGTTATTTATGATGGCAGATTTGAATCGGTACAAGATTTGGTTATTGATATTAACAGAAGGCTTTCCAACCGCGGAGAGGGTGATTTTTTTATGTATCAGGATAAACAAGCGGCTATAATGGAGTTGATTTTTGATGATTTTACCGGATACGCTCTTTGTATTGAGTTTGCGCCTAAAAAAATGATGGCGGCTCTTGCTTATGGTCCTTCAGATGTAAAGGATATTGATTTATTTCACTTGTCCGCCTTGGATTCAATTGCTCCCTCTGTGTCGGAACGATTAAGTCCCGGCCCGATAATGCACTATAGTTTTCCGCGCGGTGCGTTAAAAAACATAACTCTTGCTGGAGGAATTCCCGCAATGATTTATGAAAACGATGCTGAAGCCGCACAGGTTTTAATTGAAAGGGAATTCGCGGTTCTTACTGCGTATATCAATACGGATTATTGGCAGAAGGCGTGGTACAGGTACTACCGCTTTGTTTTTAGGGATTCATTTGACAGAATTGTAAATCCGGCATTTGCTTTGGCACGCGCATGGGGCGGCACGGAAGCAAACACACCACAGGCAAAAAGAGCATTTGCCGAACGAGCTTTGACTTTTGTGCAGAACTTTAAATATGAGCGTGATTTAACCGGAAGCGATTTTCTCAATCTTGTTACTTCTATCACGGAAGGAAGAGGCGACTGCGACCCTCGTGCGATGTTGTGGGCTGTTATTCTAACTTGTGCGGATATTCGCGCCGGGATTATGGTTTCACACCAGTACAGTCACGCTATGGGAATGGCGGATATTGAGGGAACAGGCGCCCGCTTTGATGCTTTTGACGTCCGTTGGCTGGTAGCGGAAACAACCGCAGATGTAGAACTTGGTATGATAGCGCAGGATGTGAGTGATCCTCAGCATTGGATAGGAGTGGTGTTTGAATAGGTGCTGGACACAAGCGGGGTCAGGAGCGGGGTCACGACTGACACTGATTAACGCAGATTGAGCACAGATTTACACAGAGGAAGAATTTAATGATTAAGACTTGGTCTACACCAGTGCATGGTTTTGAAAAAGAGATAGTTCCGTGTGTACTTTGTGGGGGTTCTGTTTTTACATCTTTCCTGAACTGTGAAGGTTTTGGGTATGTCCGTTGTAAATGCGGACTTGTTCAGATGAACCCACAGCCAAAAAAAGATGACATTCATGCCCGCTATTCTGATACTTATGGAAAAGATTATTTACAATATGAAATTGATAATGAAGCCGCATTTTTAAAATTACAGCAGCTTGCGTTAAAAGATGCAGGTTTTATTGATACAGGGCATCAAAAAACTTTTCTTGATATTGGCTGTGCAACAGGTGCGTTACTTGAATATCTAAGAGACTGCGGTTTTACCGTAACAGGTGTGGAAATCTCTCCCAGTGCGGAATATGCTGTAAAACAGCGCAAGCTGGATGTCAGATCATTGCCATTGGAAGAAAATAATTTTACAAATGAACAGTTTGATATTGTTCATGCTTCACATTTAATTGAACATTTAAAAGACCCTCATGGATTTTTAACAGAAGTGCGGCGCATTCTAAAACCAACAGGTTGTTTGTACATTACCACTCCCAACATAAGCGGTTTTCAAGCTCATCTTTTTGGAAGCCACTGGAGAAGCGCAATTTTTGACCATATGTATCTTTTTTCCAAAAAAACATTAAAAAAATTATTAGAAACCACAAGCTTTAAAATAAAACACATTCGCACTTGGGGCGGCTTAGCTGCCGGCTCTGCACCAAAAATAATAAAAAAAATAATAGACTTTTTAGCAAAGTATTTAGGCTTTGGTGATGTCATGATAATTAAATGCATAAAGACAAATCATTAAAATTCTTCCTTTGCGTGCTTAGCGGCTTTGCGTGAGGCAATGAATTTGTATTACTTCTTCCGTCTGAACACTCTATAATTAATATTCGGAAAAAGGTTATGTCTTTTTTCCAGATTTGTCAGCCATTCGGTGCTGATATAGTTGCTTCCCAGGGCTTCATAGATTGTTGTAAAGTTGCGTAAGCAGGCTTCTGTCTGTAAATGTAAACTGTCACTGGCTTGCGCAAGCAAAATTTCACGTGCAGCCTGATTTAATGCGCGTTCTTTTAATCCAGTGTCGTCGGGGAACCGTTCCGCAAGCTCCGTCATTCTTTCCATTGCACGGGCAAGATGGCTGAATAGGCGGTCATTGGTTTTGTTTAACCACGATTCCGCATATCCATTTACCCCATTCGAAGAAAATTCCGGGACAACAACCTGCAAAGAAGAAAGTTCTTGTTTGTAGATATATTCACTTGGGTTTATAAATTGAAAATCTCTGTAATGAGATGCCATACGGAAAAGCGTTTCTAAAAACTCAAAACCCTCATGCCAAAAACGCCCAAAGTTGTCTGCACTGTTTGCATGAAGACACAAGGGCGGTTCTTTCATATATTTTGACGCTTCTTCCAGCCTGCCAATTGTTTTTTCTAAAAACATTCTGACATGATCCTGTATCATGCCGGAAGCTGTCTCAGGGTTATAAACGACATCTGATTCTTTTGACCAATATTTGTAGCCTGTTTTTCGTCTTTCTCCTTCTGCACTTAAAAACGGTTTTACTAATTTTGGAGAAAGCTCATAACCCGCATCAAGATTATTGTTGCGGTAAACTTTGTTGCAAGATATTTTTTCAATCTCATGCAGTGAATAAAAGTCTCTTCCCAGAATATATGTACCGCCGTTGGTTTTTACAGGGTAAAAACATCCTTTTTCCGGAGTTGGTTGTCCAAACAAAAGACCATGTGTTTCTAAAATGGTGTAGCTAAAATTATAAGCGCGTAAAAAAGGTTCCGCCGCGCTTGTCCACCCAAAACAAGGCAGCCAAAACCCTTGTGGAGTGCTTCCAAAGTTTTTTCTGTAAATGGAAACAGGTGTTTCCATCTGCGCTTGTATGGATTCCGGGTTATCTCCAATTAACGGTAAAAATGAATGTGTTGCACATGATGCAAGAATTTCCAGCTTGCCTCTTCTTCTGTAAAAATCAAAAGCTTTTAAGATATTTTTATCATAACGTTCTGTGTAGGTAATTCTTCTGTCTATTATTTTATTGTAATAAGCTTCTGCAAGTTTGTACATTTCAGGTTGATCAATTGTCCGTTTTTCCAGTTCATGTTTTCCAAATTCAATTTGCTTGTCAATATAATATAAATATTTATTCTGTAAATTTTCATCACATAACATGTGGCATAATACAGGGGATAAAACCAAAGCAAGGCGGAAAAATATATGGTTATTTTCCAGCCTGTCCAATACCTCCAGTAAAGGAAGGAGAGTTTCTGAGATTGTTTCAAAAAAATCGCTTTCTTCTCCGGTAAAAACCGATGCTTGCGATAACGCTTCTTCCTTGTTGTATCCTCTTACAAACGGAAGATGAGCTTCCAATACAATGGATGTTGCATATCGGAATTCCATATTTTACCCCTTTGCTCCAATTACGGGCATTTCCGCAATTCCGGACTGGCGGATTAATGGATTTTCTTTCATGGATCGTAAATCATCATTTGTAATTAAGCGTGGAAGATAAAAAACCCGGGATTCTGCAATTTGATGTACTCTTTCACCGCAAGTAACTTCCAGTCTTATTTTATAGCTGCAGGGCAAGTTTGGCTTGTCCAACAAGCCTGCCGCAGAATCCGAAAGTTCTGCAAAACCTATGTATCTTGAGGTATCGGTAATATCGACGGGGACTGTAAAGGAGTTTTCATTGTTTATGGAAATAATTTGCAGGCAGCATCCGTTAAATTCAGGATCTTTTTCATAAGCTTCCCTGTCAACCTCCTTAATTTCCCAAAAAACAAAAACCCAGAGCGGGTCTCTTGCAAGGAAATCGACATAGGAAATATTGTAATGTTTAGGCAACTCCGCTGTATCATGACGTGAAGTATCGATCTTTATATCTTCTTTTATTTGTTTTTTATTATCATCGACATCGATGCTGGTGCTTTCCAGTAGTTCACTAATTATAAAAATCCTGTCCAGTTCCGGCGGGATATAAAGCCCGTAACTGTCAGCCAGCTTGATAAGCTCAGTAGTGCTAAGGGACTCCATGTATGAGCGTGTCGGTACTGGGCTTTTTGAGTTTTTTTCCATAACTCATTTGATTGTGTAAAAAAAAAGCATTTGTGTAAAGGGGGGCACCACTAACACCAATTACACTGATTGAAGATGATTTACACAGAAAGTGATTAAGAATTTAATCAGTGCTAATGGGTGACCACGCTTAGGAGGGGGTTAGAAATCCAGAAAATACAAGTCTTCTATATGCTTAATTAGACCTTCACGATTTTCAAGCATAGTAAGACCTTCTCTGGCAGGAGTGTACCTGGAATCGATATTTAATGCTTCTCTCCAACGTAACTTGGCATCTGCGGTATTTCCGCGTGTATAGGCTTCCATCCCCAGAAGGTACAGTTCATCCACTCTATACGACATTTGCTTACGACCTTTATCGCCTAAATCTAATCGAACTCCTAAACTAATCCTATTAAGTGGTCTAAACTGAGTAGGTAAATCAAGGGTGTAATTAATATCTAGGGCAACACTGTCAATAATTATTGCACTACCTATAGTAAAACTGCTGGTTCCGGTTTTAACCATAAGACCTGTTCGCATGGACAAAAAGCTGTTAACCTGTACAGAAAGACCAAGAGCCCCGTATGGCAACTCAGAAAGCGCAGGTTCTAGAATATTAAACGGGTAGAAAAAATCAAAAGAAATTATCAAAGGTCGAATAGGTTTGTACGCAATTGCCGCATTAAATACTGTGGGTAAAGTTTCTCCCAATGCTGGGAGCCCCAGATTTTTTGCAACAAGGGCTATGGACATATTTCTTTCTCTTGCGGTATATAATTTTAAAAAATCAAAACGAGTAAGGATGCCAATATCCGCCATTCCCATTATCGTAGATTTATCAATCCCTGAACTACTCAGTATACTGTCAAAATGATCTGTAAAATCCGGCACAAGACGGAACACACCTTTAAGATTTACCCCAATTGAAACTCCGCCAAAATAATAACTAGGAAAAAGGTTGTAGGAAAAATTAAGAATAGCCACTCCTTCGGAATAATATCCGTTGGATACACGCTCTCCATCGTCGTACTCTGTAAATGGGGTATACAGCCATTTTGCACCGGTTGCAAGACCAAAGTTCCCAAATCTGGTTGCATACGCAACACCTTCAAGTTTGACATCGGCTACCCAGTTGTTGTGAAAAAACGCCAGTTCAGACTTTTCCAGCATGGAAGAACCTGCGGGGTTAAATTCTAAAAAGGAAACATCGTCAGAAATTGCCGCAAAAGCACCCGCCATGCCTTCTGATTTTCCCCCCATTGGGACATTTAACACCGGAAAATCATTTAATCTGGTATTATTGTCAATTCCATATTCTTGGGCATGCAGGGACAGAGCCGGCATAAATAATACCTTCGTAAATAGCATACCAACGATTAGAACAACCGTTATCTTGCGAGACTTCATGTATATATTATATCGGTTATTTTAGAATAAAAAAGTATAGTACGATAATATAGTATAGTAGAATAATGACAAAAAATGCTTCCAAAATAACGATTTTTAGCTTTTTCGCGTGTATTTGGCTGGTGTCGGCTATTGTTCCGGTTTATGGAGCGGGCAGCCGGGATGCCGATTTAATCAGAGCGGATCAGCTTATAGAAAATAAAGAATATGACCGGGCTATCCTTTTATTAACTGGTTACGCAAGAAGAAACCCAGACAACTTTGATCAAGCGCAGGTACGCATAAATAGAATTTATCTAATACGGGAAGAATTTAACAAGACGGCAGATTTATTAATATACGTCCTTCTGAATGATCATGAAAACGCTGAAAAAATATTGGAACTAACAACTAAGTTACAGTCGCTGGAAAATGAAAACGCTCCTATCCTTGTAAATTTTTTGGCAAGAATTCATGATATTGCGCTTTTTAATGTTAGCAGAAATCAATTACGAGCAACTCTGGAAAGAGGGCGCGAAATGCTGGACAGGAACGATTATGAAGCGGCACTTGCTGTGTACGCCGGCGGAATGGCAACTATGCGGGATGAATTTTACAGCGCAAATTATGGCGCAAGTGTTCATAATCAAGCCAGACAGGAAATAGAAAGGATTAATACTGTTATTGCTGCATTCCGCCAAACCTCCGGTCAGCTGGAGTCTGTTACTGCAGAATTAACACGCGCGGTAAACTCGGGGCAGCACACAAGGGTTTCGGAAATTATGACCCGACTTGTTCCTATTATGGACAGGTTTATAGGGCAAAAACAAATTCTTTATGCATCGGCTGTGGTGTTAGAAAGAATACTTTTGGATTTACAGCGGGCAGACCCTGATATGGGAGACAGAAATCATCTTGCATTTGTTATAAGGGTAATTCAAGGCCGCACTGACGCGGATATACAGGAAGGTGTGTTGGGGACATTCGATGGTTTTTGGAAAAGAACTGTCGGATCTTCATTGGATGCTATTAATCGATACATGGAAACCGCATACAATGCTGGTCTTACATCTTTTAACAGACGGGAATATGCATCTGTGGCAAATACGTTATCGGGCATTGCAGTTTATTCAGATGTTACGCCTGTTCTCTTTGACAAACATAGACAGTTAAAGCAGTCAACAGATGCACAAACAGTTGTTTTTAACGGTGCTACTGTTCTGCGTGAAGATTTTTTACAATTATTAAATATTGCCTCACTAAGTGGAGCAAGTGCGGCACTTGGTCAGGTTGCGGCTATTCCCGAAAGAGAGCAAATTGATAGAAACACCCTTGTAAATCTTAGGAACAGAAGAATAACAGCTCCGCAGGCTTTTGCCATAGAACAACAAACAAGAAACACATTACAAGTCCAGCAAAATGAAATTAATTCAATAAAAACAAGAGCGGTACAAGTTGACAATCAAATTGCTGCATATCATAATTTTCCGCACATAAAAAGCGCAATAACCGCTATTGATACTTTGTCTGCGGCAATTAATACGGAAGAACAGCAGTCTGCACAAAGGTACTACAATATAGCGCAAGCGGATCTTGAATACCATCTTGCTGAAAGAAAAAAAGAGTTGGAAAGCGCTAGAACTTTGATGGAAGGTCAAAGCCGAACTCAAGACGACGTAACCATTGTCTCCCGTTATCCTACAGAGGCATTACAAGTATTAACTCCTATACTTGCGGCGACAGCGGAAGAAATTAACCGGGGTAACACTTTATTAACTCAGCTAAGAAGCGAACCCTCAGGTATTGCTTCCAATACGGAGATAAGAAATTTATTAAATCGATACCAGGCATCCGTAACCGAGCTTACTAATGTTCAGATTCAAGGACAGGCAATGGTAACAACTGCTGCAAGCCGCTCAGCGCAGGCTAATGCTCTAAGACAGGAAGGAGAACGCCTGCTAATAGAAGCAAGAACCGCTTTTCAAAGACGGGATTATGAAACTTCAAGGGAACGCATAGAGCGTGCAGCAGGAAGACTGGATGAATCTCTTGCTATACAAGAATCTGCTGAACTAAGAGAGTATCGTAATACGCAGATTCTGGGTCTTGGTCAACAAATTGCCATGGCGCAAAATGAAGCAATTATTAATCAGGTTCGTAACCTTGTAAATACCGCGCGTGATCAATACTTTGCGGGCAGTTTTCAACAGGCAGAGGATAATCTTAACAGGGCAAGAAACAGTTGGCGGCTTGTCAGTATGGAAGAAAATGTGGAAATTGTTTACTGGCTTAATATGGTTCAAAGAGGAATGTCCGCAAGCTCCGCCCGCGTTATCCCGCCAACCGCGCCTTTGTATGCGGAAATAAGCCAGTTGTTAAGCGAAGCGCGAAGGAACTATGAAGAGGGAATGAGACTAATTAACGCAGGACAGCGGGTGCAGGGTATTGCAAAATTTGACGAAGCGCGCGTACAGACAAGAGAAGTCAAACTTTTGTTTCCCGTTAATCAGGAAGCCGGTATACTTGAGTTGCGTATGGAACAATTTACAGACCAACGCACGTTTAACGCGGCGTTTGAACAACGTTTAAGAGCTGCAATTGCAGGAACACAAAGTCGTTCACTTGAAGCTTATGGCGAACTATTAAACCTTGCGGAAATTAACCCCGCTTATCCGGGAATAAGAAACATTATTTTTCAGGCGGAAGTTGATATGGGAATAAGGCTGCCGCCGCCGGATCCTGCAGCTATTGCGCGTTCAAGAGAACTTGCCACATCCGCAAACCGCATCTTGGAACAGAATTTAACGGCACAATTTGAAATTGCTCTTACACAGATAAATGAAGCAATCGTGCTTAATCCAAATAACATGGATGCGCCGCGTATAAAAGACCGCATTTTGGGTAGAATGAATACAACCGAGCGCAGCAGTGTTGTACTAAGCACAGAAGATGAAGCGCAGTATCAAATGGCGGTACAGCAATTAACAGCAGGTAATAATCTTGTTGCTTATGCTATTGTAGAAAGAATTATGCAAAACCCCATGAACCGCAATGTACCAAAAGTTATTGATTTACAACGAAGGATACAGGCAGCATTATGATAAATCACACACAAAAAATATTGCTAATATTTTTCTTGTCGGCATCTGCTCTTTTTGCACAAACCGGGGGGCTTTACTGGGAGGAGCCGGAGGTTTTTTCCGTGCGACAGGGAATGTTTCCCGTCAGCGCGTATTCAAATGATTTCTCCGCTGTTGCATGGCAGGAGGCTAGTTCCAATGTAATCAATGTTTATCTTGCCGTAAAAGATAATGGCGGAGACTGGCAGCAAAGAGGTGTTGTAGGCGGTCCCTATCCCTTTTCAGGTACAGAACCTTCCATATTAAGCATGGTTATAGACAACCGCGGAAGGATTATAATTGCGGCTGCGGCGGGAAGTTCTCAAACAGAAATATTAATTTCTACGGACAGAGGCCGCAATTTTATACGCAATACAATTAATATGGGAGCGGAAAATTCTGTAGCACCCCGTCTCTTTGTACGCGCTGATGGCGGATACCTTCTTTTTGTTACAAGAGGCAGAAATGAGTTGCTGTCGATATATTATTCGCGCTCCAGCGATGCTGTAACCTGGTCTAACTTTGAATTCTTTACACCGGAAAGCAGTCTTGCTCTTAATTTTCTTCCCACTCATGCAAGTATTGGCAGGATAGACTTTGTTGTTTTTCAATCTCTTACGATGGGAGGAACTGATACATCTGCAATGTTTCAGTTGTACTATAAAACAAGTAATGATGGCGGAAGATCGTGGTCAGCGGCAAGACGTCTTACCACTTTTAATGATCCTGTAACAAATACATCGGCTTCACCAAACTCATTTGATAATCAGCGCCCACACCTTACAAGGCATGAGAATAACTTGTTTCTTGTTTGGGAACGCCGTTTTTCAAATAACGCTCCGCAAATTTACGGGGTTTCTATTAATCCAAATGGGAACATTGTTGGCTCTGTACAAAGATTAAACACAGAAGAAGCTTTCTGTAATAATCCTATAGGCTTCATCTATGATGGAAACCCTGTAGCTATTTGGTTTGATAACCGCAGGGGGAATAACAGGGTAATTCTTGCGCAGCAAAGTAATATTGGCTGGCAGAATCATATTCTTTCCGGTGCAGGCGCTGAATCTTCTTTTGCAAGACCTGTTGTAAGCAAGGACGGCGTTTTTGTTTTTTGGCAAAGTACAGCAGGAAATGTAAACCGCATTTACATGCTTTCACCTGATCGTACTGCTTCTCCGCCTAATATAACAGCATTGAACTTTGCACCTTCCAGGGCAAACCGCATGGAAAAGCCGCGTGTTTCATGGGATATTTCAGCGGACACTTCCGGCATTCAGGGTTTTTCATGGTCATGGAGTCAGAATGAAAACGTAATACCGGAAGAAAATATCATGGTTTACAATACAGGGAATGCTCAAAATCTTGGCATGGAATTAAATGCGGACAGGGATGGCCCGTGGTATTTTAAAGTATCGGCTCTTGATTGGGCGGGGAATTGGTCAAGCCCGTCTGAAGTAGTGTATTACAGGAAAACAACACCGCCGCCACAGGTAATATTAGATCAACCTCAGTTAGATGAAAATGGTTTTATAGTTTCCAACAATTTTAATTTAAGCTGGCAGCCATCTACAGATGCATATATTGCGGGCTATTCATGGAACCTTCAATATCTTGGTGCCAATTCTGGCATCTCTGAAGATGCTTCTTTTGTTGCTGTTAATAATCCTCCTTCCACAATTTTAGGGATAGATACTTCAACCATATTTAATAATCAGGAAAACGGTACATGGGGTTTCTCTATAGCTGCAATTGATCAGGCGGGTAATATTGGGGTTGCGTCCAACGTGATATTCAGAGCAAATAAATTTGTTCCATTTACAAGAATAAGTTATATTGATGCTAATCAGGATGAACAAGGCAGAATCTTTATCCGCCTGATTGGACGCGGCTTTGTAACGGGCGGAGTAATAGACTCCATTGTCCTAGCGCAAGACGGTAAGCCGGATACCGTTGCCAATACATTTAATATTGTATCAGACAGGGAAATAAGCGACATTACTTTTGAACACATGGATGAAGGTGAATACTATTTAAAATTAAATCATCCTTTAAGAGGGTGGTATCATACAGATCCGTTTATAAGTGTTGAAAGAACCGGAACCGTTAAATTTGGAGATTACACACGGCAATGGACGCCATCATGGACTGTCCAGAGTAAAAATATAATAACACTTAACCCGATAGTGGTGCTTGCCGCAATTCTTTTACTATTCTGCCTGCTTGGAGCAGTTGCCGCAATTCGCGGTATTTTCGGAATAATTCAGGAAGGTCAGGCGGTAAAACAGGAAGCGCGTGCAATATTAACAGGAGATTTTATGCCTATGGAAAAGAAACAAAAACTAGTACGAATACAAAAAAGAGGAGGTGGGTTGCGCTTAAAACTTGCATCGTTTACAGTTGCGCTTGTTCTTCTTGTAGTTGTAATGATCTCTATGCCCATGTATTTATTGATGACAAATATGCAGCGTGAAACCTTGCTCCAGGGTTTATGGGATCGATCAAAGGTGCTTTTGGAAGGGCTTGCTACAAGCGCTAAAGCATATATGCCGCAGGGAGAAGCCGGTTTATTGGAACTGGGATTCCTGCCCGCACAGTCTGCGGCACTTCCTGAGGCAAACTATGTAACAATTACAGGTTTTAATGCAGGATCAATTCATAACGATCATGTGCTTGCAACCAATGACCCAAATATCGATTCTAAAATTGATACTCAGGAATTCCGCCGTGGTGTTTCCCGCATTACAGATGACCTGACTCCGCTTTATCAGGAGTTCAGTACAGAGCTTAACGAACAAGCAAAAGAATCGGTGGGAGACCTTGCAAGAAGTATTTCAGAGTTAACGCGGGAAGGTATGATATACATATTGCGTACAGACGCGGAAAGCCAACAGCGTCTTACGGATATTCAAACAACAATTAACTCACTGGATGTTAAATTTACAGAAACACTTTCTGAAATAGCGGGTGAGATTGGATCTTTTCCCGAATTTTCTTCTGAGAATATAGGAAAGAATAGGGAGAGAACATTTATTTTTTATAAACCTGTAATGTACCGGCAGGGTGCAGATGAGAATTATTTCCGCGGGTTAATAAGATTGGAAGTATCTCTGGATTCTATCATGGAAGCAATATTAAGGGAGCAAATTGTAATCTTGCGTACAATCACCATTGTTGCTTTCATTGGAATTCTTATTGGTTTTATATTTGCAATTATACTTTCCAATTTAATAGTAAGACCAATAAGTAAACTTGTAAAACATATAGAAATTATCCGCGATACTGAAGACAAGGCAAAACTGGCAGGCATTGACATCAATATAAAAACAAAAGATGAAATTGCAATTCTTGGAAACACAATTAATGATATGACACATGGTCTTGTAAAAGCGGCGCTTGCCGCCTCTGACCTTAGTATTGGTAAAGAAATTCAGAAAAAGTTTATTCCGCTGGAAGTGGATAATCACGGAAATAAACAGACAAGCGGTTTTAAGAAAACAAAGAACCTTGATTTCTTTGGCTACTATGAAGGCGCCAAGGGTGTATCCGGTGACTATTTTGAATATAAAGAATTGGATAACGGCCGTTATTACGCCATCATCAAGTGCGATGTTGCCGGTAAAGGTATTCCCGCAGCTCTTATCATGATTCAGGTTGCAACAATGTTCCTTGGTCACTTCCGGCGGTGGAAGCCAACGCAAAAAGGATTCCAAATAGAAGACCTTGTTTATCAAATTAATGACTTTATAGAAGCGCTTGGTTTTAAGGGCCGCTTTGCCGCTTTTACTCTTTGTCTTTTTGACTCTGAAACCGGAATAGTCCGTTTCTGTAATGCAGGCGACAATGTCGTTCATTATTATGATGTTTCTGAAGGAAAGAAAAAAAATATCACCCTGCCGCAAACTCCCGCAACCGGTGTACTCCCCAATTTTATGATCCAGTCATCAGGCGGATACAGTGTTCAAACTGTACAGATTGACAAGGGCGATATTCTTATGCTCTACACTGACGGTATAGAAGAAGCAAAGCGAAAGTTCCGCGATTCTGAATTTAACGAAGTCCTTTGTACTCAGGGGCCGGTTGACACAACACACGAAAATCATACATCAGGCCAGGGAGACGAAGAACTGGGACCTGACAGGGTTACAGACATAGTAAATGCAGTAATGAATAAAAAAGTCTATAAACTGTATAAATGGCATAATCCCGAAGGCGATATTGAATTAACTTTTGATTTCAGCAGTTGCGCAGGAAACGAAGAAGAAGCTATAATGGCTATGGTCTCTGTAGAAAAGATGTTCCGGTGTTACAAGAATACAAAA